>Ga0233428_1004742_pt1 | contig 10359 bp, 8 predicted proteins | sample SI_118_April2016_4_FD_179890 | JGI IMG/M metagenome (GOLD analysis project Ga0233428, IMG submission 179890) | Seawater microbial communities from Saanich Inlet, British Columbia, Canada - SI_118_April2016_120_MG | ecosystem: Environmental > Aquatic > Marine > Inlet | place: Canada: British...
TTTTTACTCATAATTTTTTACTCCGAATTGTTGATTAAGTTTAACTCGTTCGAAATAAGAAATCTTAAATTGTTGTCTTAATTTGTTGGGGCACTATAATTATCGCTAAAATCTTAAGGGCTAACGATCAATTTTCAGAGCTCAAATATTCTTTATTGGCTAATTAAAGTTACTATTTCAAGAGCTATAAATAACGGCATAGAAGCTATATATAAAGAAAACAATGTTAGAAAAACTTCTTAAGAGCATTGTAACGATCTTGCTCTTGATTACTATTCACAAAACTTTTTAATTCAATTTGATGTTTGATTTGATTTTCTTTATGCTTTTGTATTGCAGAACACACTTCTTTAATATTTTTACAGTTTGAAATAAAAGACTTCTCAATAAAATTTGGCATTCCACAATTTATCATTGTCAGCCCCCTGGCAAAAACCTGAAAACTTTTATTCGTAATACTTATCGCTTTAGTCTCTTCTAGTAAATTATATGGAGAAAAACAAACAAAATAATTATTCAAATCAATGTCATCTAAACCTCTAGATGCAGAATAAACAATATTTTTATATCTATCCACTAACTTGTAGAGTACTTTATTAACAGATTGATGAACATCTCCTATTATACTAATAGTATATTCAGGAAAAGTTAAAGCTACAGCCTCAATCATGCTGAAATCATATCTTAGTGTTATATGTCCCCATATTAAAATTTTTTTTGGATTATCTCTTCTAATTTCAATGTACTTTCTATCAGCCCAAGGAAATAATAATTGGACATTTTCCGTATAATTATAAAGCTGCTCTTGTACAAAATATGAAGTCGTAAATACAATATCAGACTTTCTGCAAGTGCTCTCCAACTGATTTTTAATTGAATACCCCATCCAAGGCCTTGCTTGCGCTACAAAATCATCATTAATTATTGTAACTACTCTTGCATTAGGGAACAACTCTTTTAAAAAATCATAATCATAATTAAAATTGATTATTAAATTTACATCATTGTTCCTTGTATTTTTTTTAATAAAATACTTAACTACAATCTGATTAAGTTTTATTAAAATTCCAAATGGCTTTAATTGGTGATGTAAAAGCTCATAGTGCCTAATTAAGTTTATATTACCCTTAACGTGGTTTTTTGTTTTATTGGGCTTTAATGTTGTTTTTTCAAAAAAAGTTACCGCGTACCCGCAAGATAAGAGCATGTTTGCCAATTGATGCCTTAGTCTTGGCGCTTCATCCCACAATGTTTTTGTAAAAATTATTATATTTTTATTCTCCATAATTCTTCATATTTACCGATTAAAAAATATTTTCATTTATTTTTATTAAGTAACAATTCACTTGTAGAACACCAAGTCAAACCAAAAATAAAAAATAAGTGGACAAGGTAATCTATAGTATGGCTATTTTTCAACATTGAAGCTATTACAATAAATATAGCTAACTTATACAACTTTTTATCGGTCGCATACTTTTTAGCTTTAAACAATAAGTATGCAGTAAAAAATAAGATAACAGTCCCAAAACTTGTCACTAAATTAACAATACCAATAGAACTGGAACTAGGGCTCATTTCATTATTAAATATTCCAATATTATAATAATAATTATAAAATAATGAATTACTTAAAAGCATTTTCAATTCATCTCCATCATTAAAATATCCAAAACCAAATAACCAGTCATTCACGCTAAAATTTTTTAAAAAATCAATACCTATTAGGATATTAACTGCACTTATAGGCTTTGTAAAGGTATATAACGCCTCAGGGTGGGCAATAAATCCAATTTTTGAAGCAATCAAATCATATGAAACAAATATCGACAATAAAAAGACTACCAGGGTGAAAATTACAGTCAATATACTGACTAAGTTGAGTCTTATATGTTCCATATTAAAATAAATTAGCAATGGAATAAACAATACCGTTGCAGCCACACTAAGCGTAAAGAGTACACCTATCGATAAAAGAATAAAATGTTTTATATTCTGCTTGTAAGCAACTATAGCAGCAGGCATAATAAAAAATGATTGGTGTGACATTTCATCAAAAATAGGTGACACTCTTGGAAAAATATCACTTCCAGTACCTGGACTTCTAAACGAAAATAAAAATTCGCCAATTAAAAAATATGATAATATTTCAATAATTGTCATCCATGAAAGAATGATACAAATTAAATAATACTGCCTCCATATCGCTAATGGAAAACGTTTCGAAATTGCATGAACTACCACTGAATATGCAACTAAGGCCACTACAAACCTTATTTCTGTAAAATCAGAATACAGAACGCTCCCAAACAGTGTAAATATAACTATCAAGACATTGATTGACAATTTTGAACTGTGTAGGCAGGTAAGAACGTAAATTCCACCTAACAATACAAACAAAAATAATAAATAAACCACTATATGGTCAAGATTAAAAACTGCCAACCTGCCAGTTGAAACGGTTACCAATATGGGGGCAAACCAAAATAACAGCAAGTGTAAATCCCTATATTTACTACTTTTTAATCTGGCAATGTTATTATGATTTAATCTTGTCACATATCCCCCGGACATCTTGAAAATTAATGAACAAATCAATTGGCCTCTCAAGATTAACACGCCCTACTTCTTCTACACGAGAAAGCATCCAATAGGCCAATCCTAATATATCATATTTAATTTTAAAGCCTAACTCTGTCTTTTTTAATCAATGGACATTCTAATCCAGTCATCATGGTCGGGATAAAATAGTGATTCTAATATTAAATCGATAATAAATATCTATAGTTAAAATTTTAATTCTTGACAAAATTAAAAGTATACCAACAATTATTTCTATTACTGGAAAGTATACTTGACTCAGGGTTATTTTTTCCACCTCTCTTTCTGGAAAACTTGAAAGATTCATTCTATCTATTATAAGATCAGGTCAAATATAACGCATCATTGTCACATTTGGCACTCACTTACAGAATTAAAATAATCGCTTACTTTATTGATAATGTATTTTATTCATACCTTATATTTTAATAAAATCTGCAGAGCTTTCATTACTTGATTAACTGTAATTCCACTCATACAATAATAATTTGGATATTGTTTTTCTATTTGCCTTTCGCTACCTTGAAATCCGTACATTTTACGCCAACAATCAGTACGTGAATGTAGCACACGCGTTGAGGAAGCTAAAGGAGCCGTGCGTGTATAGTCTGTAGGTCCATACAATGCTATCAATGGAACTTTCAACGCATTAGCAACATGCATAATACCACTATCGTGAGTGATCACAGCCTGCGCACTATTTAGAACATTACAAAGTTGATTAAAATTAGTTTTACCTAATAGATTTATAGCATTATTGTTAGATAATACATGCAGCCCTTTTAACTTATCAATATCGCCAGAATCACCCAAAAGAACAATACCCATTTCTGGAAATTTTAATAAAAATTGATCAATCAAGCTATTAAAATTTTCAGGATTCCAGGTTTTAGGGGTGGGTGCGCCATTTGCAGCTGACGGTTGAATTGCTACAAATGATTCAGGTAAATTAAAGTGTGTTATATTTTCATTTTTCCAATTAACAATAGTTGAGTAATCTCGACTCACGTTGTTTTTTGTTACCGCTTGTAAAAGATCTAAATTAAGATCAATTTCATGCCTGCCTTTTAGTGTTGAGACCCATTCCACACTTGGTATAAATAATAAACCCAATAATATTTTTAACCTTTCTTTTATTGATGAGCTTTGGAAAGAAGGAAGATGACTAATTATTTTCGAATTGTGGAGAAATAATATAGATAAAATTAATACAAAGCTGGGTGTAGCATCAAATGGTAGAATAATCAAATCATACTTCTGTTGCCTCAATTTCTCAAACATCTTAATTTTTTTAATTATCGAAAATTGAGATGATAGCCAATATTGTTTATTGATTAATCCAGAATCTTTTAAAATATTTTCAGCACCCCGCGGATATCCAAAAATGAGATCTATTTGACAAGTTTCATACTCTTTATTTATAGCCCTTATTAGCGGGGTTTTTAAAATAAAATTGCCAAGCGCTGTATATGATGAAATAAGTATTTTCACTATACGTTTCTCCTAATAAATAAATAAAAATTTCAATCTATTCTTAACAATGGGGGTTAATTTAAGTCTTTTTCATTTTCTCTAAAAACCAAAAAGTCAATCGCGTCTGAAATTTGCTTAAGGCATACTCTCTCACTATGAAAACCTATTTTTAAATTTAGGTAATTATTTTGTATATTGATATACTTTTGTCTACTTTTGATAATAAGATCAAACACAGAGGCAATATCACCTAATGACTCCAATATCAGATCTGGATGATACTCCTGCCTTAAGGTACTGTTAAGTGTATTTACATTACAATAGTTGATATATGCAACAGGAGTTTTATTTATATAGGGCAATATACGCATAGAGCTGCTTTTTATCACAACCAACTTCGACCTTTTTATGTATTTTAAATTCTCAACACTGCTTCTAACTTTTTGACTATCAACAATAATGCACTTACTTGCAAAAACACTATACTTGTCAGGATCATCCCTTGGATGGAGAAGTATGTATAATTTTAATTTACTATTATCACAATCAATTACAAGATTGGACACCTCTTCTAACCATTGGAATCCCACATCATATCGATAAAGTGGCTGCGAAACAAGCAAAACATCAATATCCTTATTGATAGGGTTGCACTCTTTTTTTAGATTAGATAGGTAGGAAAGTGTAGGAGAGTCAACCACTCTAAGTTTTTCTCTATCAAATCCATTATCTAAATACACATCTCTCATTTCTTCTCGTGGCAAAAGAACAATATCTGAAAAAAAGCCTTGAAGATCTTTTTTAAACCTGAATCCGTAGAAAATTTTGTAGACTACATATCTAACAACATCATTTAATCTACATGGAAGCATATGAACACGACGACCATACGATTCGCTTTTTAAATTAAAAATAAAAAATAAAATTTTAAAAAAAATATTACATGGACATAAGTCATGTGACCTATTCTGATAATATTCACTACCAAAGTCAAAGGGAATATCATTTAAAGTTATTGCTTTAAATTTCCGTTGCAAGAGTTGCGCATAAGGGGATAAAGTATCAGACGTTAGAAAAATTAATTGCACATCTAATCTTATAACTTGAAAATAAAATAAAATAAAATAATTAGATACTTTAGTGGATCTAACTCCCATCTTATAAAGTGCATCAAAAATAACCTTATCTTTAACCAATGGCACTATATTTAATTTTTTACACAAATACACAGCTTCGCTTAAGAATTGCACTTTGTCGATATAAAAATAAATATTAATAGTTGGTATGCTCATATACTATAAATTTCATCAATAGCTTTTTCTAACGGAGTATCTCCATTAAGATACTCAATATCAACTTCTTTATTACTATTCATATCCTTGTTATAAATAGTAATAATGTCATCTAGATCATTCCATGATATTAGTCGAGCCAATCCATTTTCAACCATATCTTCTTGAAGTTTAAACGGGGTCTCTAATATCCATATTGGCTTACCATAAGCTAATAAATCATATAATAGAGTTGTCATTGTTCCAGCCACAATATCAACACTACACATTACTGATGGTGTAATTTTTCGAACTATAATCAATTTATTTTCAATATCACCTAAATTATAAGCTTTAATCTGATTTTTTACAGTGTCGTCTTCTCTTGGCTTAAAGTAAATATCAAATTTATTGGCATATAATATAGTTATAAATTTTCCAACTAAAATTGTATCTGCTAAAAATTCATATGGAAACAAGATAGATCTATTTTTGCTAATCTTGGGCAAGATTGTATAATCATAGTTATGCTTATTTGAAGTAATAAATACATTCTTTGAAGGAAATATTTTATTGTTATCTAAAAATACTTTTTTCCAATACCCACCCCAAACTAGTAAATAGTCATACCACCTATGGCTATTTAAATAATTCATAGCATAGGCTTCATGTCTTTTTGCATAGCCTCCGTGTTGAATGCCAATACACTTTAATCCATTATCTTGCGCTGCATAAATATAAGGGTATGGGTAATTACAATCATCCATACCAAGAAATAATTTATATTTGGAAATTGACATATACTTATTAAATAACTTATAAGAGGTGATATGTTGTGAAATAATTTCTCTAGTATAAATAATAGCATAATGATAAATCCACCTTGACTTATCATTTATTTTTAATAAATCAATATAGTTACAACTACCATGACTAACAGGCAATATACATATTGAAGAATTGAACATTATATGACTTAGTTTTTTCCTAGGAAATGGTATTAGTTGAACCACAGGGTAGACTTTCTGGATATTTTGTAAAATTTCATTACTTCTAAAATCATTCAAACTTTGGCGTAAAAATAGAATTTTTTCTATGTCAGAACTAACTACAACCTTATTTCGAAGCATTATTAACTTAGAAAGGATTTTTCTCAACATATTAACAATTAACGGCTTGCTATTATTTTTACTGTAGCCCAGAGAAATTAATAGTCTTTTGAACTTACCTTGTTCAATACGTGAAAAATCTATTTTATTATTTTTCCAATCTTCTATTAAAGACTCATATTTTACATATTGAAAAAAAAATTGCCAGTAAAGCATACTTACACTTGATGGGTACCAATCTACGCCATCTATAACAAAACTTTCTTTTATTAGTTTATTATTGCTTGTATTTAATGCATGATATTCATACAGAAGCCTCTGGGTTTTATCCAAATCACAATTGGGTTGATACACGCTCTCTCTTCCATTTTCATCTGTTAAATGCAAAACGCCTGTCCCGCCCTCCTTAACTGAATAAGTTATACAGCTCAATATTAACCCCTTAACTTTTTTTAAAAATAGTATGTTATTTATTACACCAGATTACTTTTTTCATAGTCAACCACCCTACTTTCTACCGCTCAATTACTAAGTTTTATAGCAATTTCAATAATAATTGAGCGTAGCTTTGAATTAGAGATATCTTTACTCGTGCTGACTAACCACAACCTTCTTTTAAATTAAATAATATAATTTCTGCCTTTAAACTTTTTTATTAAATTTATATTGTCTAATAGACTAACTGCACACTTATTGAATAAAAAATAATCCCAGGGTCTATTGAAAATTTTCAAAAATTTCTTTCATTTTTTTTACACTATTCAAGGACTCATAGGTAGGGAGATTAAAACCTCTCCGTGACAACATTTTTGCTATTGGGGTATCCACATTACAATATGGCTTATAAATATTCATTTCACTTAATGGATAAAAGAAAGGTCTTGCTTCTATACCTCTTTTTTTTAGTTTACTAATATAGTTACCTTTGTCTATACTCTCATCAGCCAAAATACTAACTAGCCATGTAATTCTCTTTCTATCTTTTAAATCACTTTGAAATGTAAAGTTTGCAGAATTCAGGATATCTCTATAATTATCTTCATATTTTCTTCTATTTTTATGAATGTCTTCTATTCTTTCAAGTTGCGCCAAACCTATTGCAGCTTGTAAGTTAGTCATTCGGTAGTTATAGCCAATTACCTCATGCCAGTATCGTTTAGTTTTACTCATACCATGATCTCGTAAAACTTTTATCTTATTATTTAGATTAGGATTATTAGTAGTGCACATGCCACCTTCGCCAGTTGTAATTACCTTGTTTCCATAAAATGAAAAACAGCCAATATCGCCAAAACTTCCTACTTTTTTACCACTATACATAGCTCCATGTGCCTCAGCACAGTCCTCTATAACCTTTAAGTTATATTTCCTTGCTATTTTCATAATAGCTCTCATATTACATACTTGTCCATATAAATGAACCGGAATTATAGCTTTTGTTTTTTGAGTAATAGCTCTCTCAATCTCTTTTGGATCTATACACCAACTGTCCTTCTCAACATCAACTATCACAGGAGTTGCATTTGCATGAAATACTGTATTTATAGTGGCTGCAAAAGTTAAATCAGGGACGATTACTTCGTCCCCCTTTCCAATATCCAAAGCAACCATAGCCAGATGGAGTGCCGCCGTTCCATTTGAAACTGCAGCACCATAACTACAATCTGAATAACTAGAAAATTCACTCTCAAATTTATCAATATATTCACCGGAGCTAGATATCCAGGTACTTAAAAAGGCATCAGTTAGATACTTAAATTCATTTCCATTTAGATTAGGAATAGCAACTGGAAAATGAGAATTTTGCTTATATTCAAAAAAATCAACAACCTTAAAATTTCTATCAACTAATGGAATAATATGAACTTTACGTGTTATTTTTAACATTAAGTCATGATAACTTTCATCAACATACCCATAAGAAAATTCCTTAGATAAGATATTATTTATCTCTTCATCTAATCCAATATTATCTAATAATGCCCTTCTGATGTCTCCATCAGTCACAACTCCTTTAAGAGAATTGAATTCATCAACTACAAAACAAGTGCCCATAGTATTTTCATTAATAATTCGCATTACGCCCAGCAGAGTATTATTACAATGGCAAATAAAACTTGCAATCACGAAACCGCCTCAGATAAGACTTCGTAACTTTTTTGAATGGAATTCATTCCATCGTATATCTCTAAAGTAAAGTCTTTATTTTTAGTATTACTCTGTCTTAGCATAGATATAAGATTTGAAGTTATTTTCAGACGACTATTTAAATCATGAAAGCCATCATTATCACTCACATGAATATAACTACTTACGCTCATCATGTTTTCAAATTCCATTTCCCAATCAAGGTTCAAACTTTTTGCACTGACCTTTAAGTGGGCAACATCCAATAATAAATTAAAATCTATTTTTTCTTTTAAAGATTTATATTCATTAAAATTAGTCATCATAAATGGATTGTCGCCATTATAAGTCTCCGCATTAGTTTTAGAAAAAACATTATTTTCAATAAATAGACTTACATTTTTCGACTGCTTTTTAATAATATTATAGGCATTACAAAAACGCTCAATAGACTCTTCTTTATTAAATAGATCATCCTTACTAAGCTTCTTTCCAATTTCACTTAACTTAATATCAATAAAGAATCCTGCATGAAACGCAAACTTATCTGCGCCCAATCTATTAGACAAAGCAACAACTTTTTCCAAATGTTCTAGACTCATTTGAAATGTTTCGTCATTAAGGGATGCTAAATTTAATACAAAGTGTTTTTGAGGCGGAGGGAAGTAATTATGACAACGATAATTAAGGTTGTACTTATCCTTTAATTCCAATAAGTCATCTTCAAAATCTTCATAATAAACAGTGCCGCCAGACAGTTCAATATTTTTAAACCCGTTAGTTGCTAACTCCTCTACAGAGTCTTTAATTCTATTGTGTTTAACGCATGAACTAGAGACATAAATCATTTGGCAACCTTTATCTTTGCAGGCACACCCATAACTGTAATATTAGATTTTATATCATTTATTACGACACTGCCTGCGCCAATTGTAACATTAGCCCCAATCTTAATAAAGTCAATCACAGTTGTGCCGATTCCAATAAAAGAATAATTACCGACAGTAGTTCGTCCTGCAATTTTTACCCCAGGAGCTAAATGACAATAGCATCCAATTTTACTTTCATGGTCAACTATTACACCTGTATTTATAATACACCCTTCACCAATAATAACTCCAGTACTAATAACAGTTCCAGCATTTATAAAACAACCCTCGCCAATAGTGCAATATTTTGAAACTATAGCGGCGGGGTGAATAATAGTTTGCATACTAAAACCCTTGCCTCTTAACTTCAAAGATAGCTTGGAGCGTTTATTATTATCTCCAACAGCAATTACAAGTAATGTTCGATTTTTATCGCATGTATCTAGAAAGGATAAACCACCCAATACTTCAAATCCTAGGATTTTCTCATCTTCGTCTTTATAGTTAAGATCCAAAAAACCTAATAAATTAAACCCAGAATTTATGGCAGAATCGGCAACAACTCTAGAATGTCCGCCTGTGCCTATAATAATTAAATTGAAATTACTTGTCAAAATCACTCCATTGAATCTGCTCATCAATTGCAATATTCCTTGTAACTCTTTGGCCAATCAACTCTTCAAAATACTTTGGATTAAGTCCTGTAGCAGGTCGTTTAAAGGTTATGGATAGTTCGTTCATCACCTCACCTTTCTTGATATTTTTGTTTGCCACAATACTACGGCGCATACCAATCATATTCTCCTTTTCAATGAGACAAGGTTGTTTGATAGAAGAGCCTAATACCAATTCTGATGATCGAATCGCCTTAACAAGTCGAGAAAACTCATCAGGGGTTGCTGAAGTCGA
>Ga0233428_1004760_pt1 | contig 10316 bp, 9 predicted proteins | sample SI_118_April2016_4_FD_179890 | JGI IMG/M metagenome (GOLD analysis project Ga0233428, IMG submission 179890) | Seawater microbial communities from Saanich Inlet, British Columbia, Canada - SI_118_April2016_120_MG | ecosystem: Environmental > Aquatic > Marine > Inlet | place: Canada: British...
GAGGCGATCCGTGTGCACCAAATGCGCCGACCCGCCAGCCCAGTCCCCATCGATTCTTCTGCTGATCTGCCTTATTCAGTCCCACGACCTGACTCGTCTGATCGGCCAGCATTTGAGCACAGACGTTCGACCCCAGCAGATCCTGAGGGTCATCGTCGAGAAACAGTTGCAGCCACTGCAGCAGATCTGTGGCAGTTGAGTGCATCCCCCCCCAGGGCGCCCCAAAGGAGCGCCAGTAGTCGCTGTTCCAGTGCCAGTCGGTGGCATCTTCAACTCCATCAGGCAACTGTACCGCGGCAACCCGGTCGTCCAGATCATGCCTGTAGCCGAGAATGGAACTGGCCATACCTGTCGGTTCGAATAGCGTCATCGACATGAGATCCGGCAGTGAGCGACCGGCGAGGCGACTGGCGATCTCGCCAGCGAGCAGAGTACCCATGCTCTGGTATTTGACCTGCTCGCCGGCCTTGAACAGCAGCGGCGTCCGACACGTTCCGTCGACAAACTCAGACATGGGGGCGTGGGCTTCACGCAACGGCTCATTCTCAGCCAGTATATCCGGCAGCCCTGACGTGTGGGTCAGCAAGTGAATCAGCCGGATGTATTCACGCTCAGGCCCGGAGAAATCGGGCAGGTGATCGACGACTCTATCTTGCAGCGTCGCCCCTCCAAGGGCGATCTGCCCCATCAGTGCCGCAGCGGTCACGGGTTTGGTGACGGAAGCCACCAGAAATACGTCGTCCGCAGACATAGCCCGTAGCGGCTGCCGGCGCCACTGTCGTTGTCCGAAAGCTCGAGATTCAAGCATGACGCCGTTGCGTGCAATCGCCACGACGGCACCCGCAACGTCTCCCTGTGCGATCCAGCGAGCCACAAGGTCGTAGGCAGTTTCGAGTCGTGTGGGCTCGAATCCCGCCGCCGCTGGTGTGCCGGGAACGGGTGTTGACGAGGTCGTGGTCAAATCAGAGGCCGTGGTCAAATCAGTCGGAATCCGCCATGGACGCGGACACGTCGACGATCCCCGTCGCCAGTTCCAGACGCACGAATGCTGTGGCGCGATCTCGTCGAGCTCGTGCGGACTCAGTTTCCGCCTCAACAAGGGCCAGTTGCGCGTCCAGGACCTCCAGTTGCCGTCCGCCCCCAGTCCGGTAGCGAGATGTCACATCCTGTAGTCCCCGTTCCGCCTGGGTGACTGATCCCTGACGCGCCAGCAGACGTCCTTCCGCCTCACGCAGATCGAGCCATGCTTGCCTTACCTCGCGCTCGATGACTCGCATTGCCCGCTCTTGCTCCAACTGAAATTGACGTATCTGCTGCTTTGCCTGTGCTGTCTGAGCGTGTGATCGTCTCCCATCAAACAAGGGCACGCTCAGGACGAGACCTGTGGACCAACTCCGGCGCCATTCGTCGCCATCGGTCGCGTCACCCAGCGCGTCATTCTGAAACTGCATTTGACTGTTGGCGATAAAATCGAGATTTGGCCGCCCACCAGCCTGGGCAACGCTCTTGGCTCCCCGCTGCGCCGCAACCAGAGCCGCCCACTGGCGACTTTCCGGCCGTTGCTCCAGGGCCGTGGCGATCAAGCCATCAAGATCGTCCACAGGCAACGAGCTTGTGGCACGGAATTGGGCCTCGTTGGCTATCTGTTGAGAAAGAGAAACACCCATCAAATCTTTCAGAGCCATTTCAGCGACGGCGTATTCATTCTCTCTGGCGACGGAGTCCGCGCCTGCCGTCGCCACCTGGACCGTTGCCCGTGTCAGATCAAATTCCGTTGCCTGTCCGACTCGATGCAATGCTGCCACCTGCTGCAGATTCGATCGCGAGCGCGCCAGGGCGACGCGATTGACCTCAAGGATCTCCGCCGCCAGCAGATGATCATAGACCGCTGTCTCCACCTCTGCTGCGATCTGTTGACGCATCTGACGCTGGCCCTGAGCACTGGATTCGACCTCAGACGCGGCGCGGCGCATCCCTCCACGCACACGTCCACCCGTGAAGAGAGGCTGCCTGAGGGTCAGAGATCCGGCGACATTGTTGTCACTGCCGATTTTCACGGTCTGGTCCGCGAAGATGAATGTGGGCAGCAACCAGTTGCGGGTATAGTTGACGTTCACATCGATGGCAGGCAGCCCGTCGGACCGCACCTCGCGCAGTCTTTGGCGGGCTCCTTCACTTTGGCTACCCGCGATCAGGACGGACTCATTGTGTTCCATCGCACGCGAAACGGCCGCCGCTGTCGTCACCTTCAGGATCGCCTGAGCCTGCACCTCGGTCATCGCACAAACAAGAACTACCAGCCAGAGTAACACTCTCATCGTCAACTCATATCCAAGGGTTTGATCGTCGTATCGTCCGTTTCGGCTTCATCGAGCTGGTCTGCCGTCATGCCTTCCACATCCATCAGATCGGCGCCTTGCAGATTCGTCCCCATCAGCTCAGCACCCTGCATCTTGGCCCCAGTGAGTCGAGCGCTCGAAAGATCTGCCTCCATCAGATTGGCCCCTTTCAGGTCTGCTGACTGCAATTGTGCGTGCTTGAGATTTGCATTCGACATCTCTGCCATGAACAGATTCGCACCACGTAGATTCGCCCGCTCGAGGTTCGCGTCTTCGAGATTTGCCTCTCGTAGATCGGCATTGCGCAGGTCAGCTTTCTCCAGGTCGGCCCCCTCGAGATCGGACTCTTCCAGGCGCACACCAACCAGACTACACCCCTGCATCTTGGCACGCTTCAGCGTGGCTTTCTGCATCAGGGACTCAAGAAAGTCGGCTCCGCGCAGGTCCGCGAGAAAAAAGTCAGCATTCTGCAATTCGGATTTCTGGAAGTTACAGTCACGCAGATCTGCACCACGCAATTGCGCGCCCTGCAGATACGACTCACGCAGATTGGTCTTGGCCAATTCCGCCCGCACACCTTCCTGGGACTTGGTGGCAATCCACTCGCGGTGCTTCTCCAGAATCTGTTCGAGCTCTTCTGTCTCAAGCTCTCTTAGAGCTTTAGGACCATCGCTCTTGTGTTCAGGCGGTGCATCTCCCCTACTCGGGTCTCCCCCGGCGCCAGGGACTGGCTGACTGCCTGGCTTGTCGCTCGTCTTGGGCGGGGCTTCCTTTGAGGGTTTTTTGACGGCCTTTTTCTTGACGATCACTTTCTTCTTGACCGTCTTGCCGACCTTCTTCTTCGGCTTCGCTTCCTCCTCCCCCTTCTTGGAACGTCCCAGGCTCATCAGCCTGCGTCGGACGCCACCCTCTTTCTTCTCCTCGTCTGCCATGTCGCGTCAGCGCTTCCTGGTGGTTTTGTTTTTCGTCGACATCATTGCTCTTACGGACCCTGCAACTCGATCAGGACGGTCCTGGGCCTTCGCCGCCACGACTGCCTGAGCGCTGTCTTGCAGTGGGTCACGGATCTCAACAAACTCACCTTCCTGCAATTCCTCTGTTGTCGCAAACATCTGCTTGCGTCCGGCTCGACTGATTTGACCATACAACGCCCGTGCAGCCACGGCCAGCACGGCAGCTACGGCACACCCGGACAAAATTCCGGCATCGACGGAACCCGTCATTGCCCAGACTTGACCTCCAGCCAGCGCTGAAGTGAGCGTGACACCCGCCGCCAGGAGGAAGACTAGACTGGCGCCCCCCGTCTTCACCTTGCGGTCCTGATGAATCGTCTATTGGATTCTATTGCTTGCATACTTCGAAAATAACACAATTAGACGCTCCCTCACACCCACATGTATTCCCGGAGACACTTTGTGAAGATCCGTGAGTTGAATGTAACGCCCATTGCGATCAGTGACCCTCCCCTGCGCAACGCCGCAGGCCTGCATGCCCCTTACGCATTGCGGATCGTTGTCGAAATCATCACTGACGACGGCATCAGTGGTATCAGCGAAATTCCCGGCAGCGAGGAAACCCGGCTCGCTCTGACATCAGCGGCAGATGTCGTGATCGGTAGTGATCCCCATGAAACGACCCGGTTGTGGGCAGCGCTCGCGGACAGATACGGAGCAGATGGTACTGATCAGCGTGGCACCCAGCCCTGGGATCAACGGAAACTCGTGCACATGTTCTCCGCCCTGGAGGTTGCCTGCCTGGACATGGTTGGCAAAGCGACAGGACGCCCGGTGGTCGACCTGCTGGGTGGACGAGCTCGGGATCGAGTTCCCTTCTCCGCCTATCTGTTTCTCAAACACGAAGGAGCCGGTGGAGAACTGGCTTTCGGAACCGATCCGGGGGCTGAAGGTTGGGCTGCAGCGCGGCAGGCAGAAGCGCTCACGCCGGATGGCGTCGTGGCACAGGCGCAGGCCATGTGCGATGCCTTCGGCTTCCAGTCTCTGAAGCTGAAAGGTGGCGCCCTTGAGCCAGACATCGAGGTCGCCTGTATACGTGCCTTGCATGAATCCTTCGGGCCCGACACGCCCTTGCGTCTCGATCCAAATGCCGTGTGGTCCGTTGATACTGCCATCCGGATGGGTAAGCAATTGGAGGGTCTGCTGGAGTATTTCGAGGATCCTGCCCGCGGTCAGCAGGGCATGGCGGCGGTTCGAAAGCAGGTGAATATCCCGCTGGCTACAAATATGTGTACCACGTCCTTCGATGATCTTCCGGGTTCCGTCGCGTTGGGCTCGGAAGATATCATTCTCGCCGATCACCACTACTGGGGAGGACTTCGGGCGTCGGTCGAGCTGGGGCGCTTCTGTCAGACCTTTGACCGCGGACTGTCCATGCACTCGAACTCTCATGCCGGCATCTCACTGGCGGCCATGACCCACCTTGGGGCAGCGGTGCCGAATCTGACCTACGCGCTGGATACACACTACCCCTGGCAATCAGATGAAGTCATCGTCGGTGGTCGCTTCGAATTCGAGGACGGAAGTCTGCCTGTTCCGACGGGTCCCGGACTGGGTGTTGAACTCGATCGTGACGCCCTGCAGAGGCTGCACGAACGCTATCTCACGTGTGGCTTAACCGACCGTGACGATGAGATTGAGATGCAAAAGGTGGAGCCCGGATGGGTCTTCGAATCGACCCGTTGGTAGGTGGGAGTCCAATGACCGAAACAAGAGCCGACTTCGAGGTGGTTGCAGCAGGTGATGTGGATGAGGCGGTCCGCATCTTTCAACGAGACGGTTTCGTCTTGCTTGCGGATGCCCTGACACCGAGCCAACTGGCTTTGGCAAGGCAAGGCGCCGATCGAATCGTGCAAGAACAGACGGACGCGATCGCCCTGGAGAAGGCCAATCGGGGCTACGCGCGTTATAGCTTTGGTCAGCAAGTGCAGCACCCGGAGTGGGCCCAGCTGATCGAGCTAAAACCAGTCGTAGATGTGGTCACGGCGATCTGGGGCAGCGAGGACCTCACCTGTTCAGGTGCCGGGGGCGACTACAGCCTGCCAGGCGCGAAGATCCAACACCTGCACGCCGACATGGGTGATTGCCTCAACGATCCTGAGGGGCGTACGGTCATCGCTGATCTACCCACGCCGTTCATCGTCGTGAATTTCCCCATGGTCGACTTTGGTCGTGAAAATGGCGCGACGCGTTTCATCCCTTGTACGCAGCGAAATCGTCAACGCCCGCCGTCCCTTGAGCAGGAGCCCGAATGGATGCGACAGTCGATCATCCGCGCACCCGCTGGGTCTGCTTTGATTCGGGACGTACGCACATGGCATGGTGGTACTGCGAATGTGTCTGCTGAGACACGAGTCATGACAAGTGTCGGTTACCTGGCACCGTGGTTCCGTCGCCCGGGAGACAACGAGCCGGTCATGCCGCGAGAGCTCTATGAGACGCTTTCTGAGCGGGCAAGGAAGTGGTGCAGGTCGCTCGCCATCGACGCATCAGAGCGCACGTAGGGCTTCTCCATGCTTGCTAGCGCTCTACAGATGCTGATCGGTGCGGCAGCGACTGTGGGTTATCTGTCTGTGTGGAATCACATTCTGCAAGTGACAGCCGCTTCCAGGGCCGACTCAGATCCTGATGTCGAGAGAAGGTTGCGTCAACGTCGGCGCCTGGCCCAGCTGGTGTTGTTCGTGCTGTTCACGCCCTACGTGCTCAGCGTATTTCGATTGATGGATTGGGTGCACTCCTTGCTGACAGATGTGCCTGCTGTTTAGTGTGGCCAAAGCGACGCCGCTGGAGCGCGTACACCACCCTTCGTATCTTCCTTCCATGATCCGTACCATCTCTCTCGCCCTGTTCCTGCTCGCCGGTGCCGCCCATGCCGACACATGGGAGCAGTCCACCTGGCGCCGCACCGCCTTCTACCGCGCCACAATCTCTACGGAGCAGGCTGTGCCTGGCACCTTGCAGGTGGCCGCCGTCGACAGCTACGAAGTGTGGTTCAACGGCGAGCACGTCGGCTCGGGCTCGGATTGGACGCAGGTGCTGACGGTTCCCGTCGAGCTCGACTCCGGCGCCAACCACCTGGCCCTGCGCGTCGTCAACCACGGACTCGGCCTCGGCAACGGCTTCCTAACCCATCTGCATGCTCACCTGGAGGATTCGCTGTTGGTGGCGCCGACTACCACCGACCGCAGCCTGGTGCCCTGGTACTGGTCGGCCCAGGAGCCGGCCGATTCGGCGTGGACCACGTCCGACGTCTCCAAAGCGCGCGGCTGGGCCGCACCGCAGGAGGGTTTCATCGACCGCGACCGGCTGTCGGTGCCGGTGAGCTCCGCCGCCGCCGTGCTCGCCGGTTTCGCCGGTGATGTCGATATCGGCTCGACCGCCGGCTCCGTGAGTCTGAAGCGGGTGGATGGTGTGAATCTAGCCCTGGGTAACCCGCGCAGCCCGGAGGAGACCTCCGACGGCGACCTGCGCTCCGCCTGGCGTGGCCGACCGAACCCAATCAACCAGAAGATCGAGATCGACGTCGGCTCAACGCGGAAAATGCACAAGGTCCGCGTCATCACCTTTGGCGACGACGAGGACGAGCGCGAGCGCAACTCGCTGCGCGGTTATTCCGTGGAGCGCAGCCACGACCGCGTCCAGTGGGTCGAGATCGGCTTCGTGCAGGATATCCGCGAGTTCACCCGGACGGAGGTGACCTTCGAGCCCGTCGTCACGGACTTCCTCCGCATCCTCGTCACTGAGGAGGCCACCGACAACTCTCAGCCCCTGGTCGCCGAGGTCGAAGCCTACGGCACCGGCTTCGACTTCCGGGGCACGTACGTGTCGCCGCCCTTTGATCTGGGCACGGCAAGCCGCAAGAACTTCGGTCGCGTGCACTGGGACGCCGACATGCCGGTCGGTACAGCCCTTTCCCTGCAGTTTCGCACTGGCGACGAGCTCTTGGACTTCGAGGATCCGGAGGACGGCTGGAGCGCCGTCGCCGAGAGCGATGGTCTGCGATTCCCGTCGCCGGAGCCGGCCAGCCTCGTGCAGTACCGCGTCAACCTCAGCACGCTGGACGACGGTACGACGCCCACGCTCGGCTCGCTGTCCATCGACTTCTCCACCCAGGACGTGGCCGTCTCCTCCGCCCGTGGCAGCGTGACGCCGAACAGCGCTCGCATGGGTGTGTCCACCCGGTTTCTCTACATCGTCGATCTCGCCTTCGGGCCCGACGACCGCGGCGTCGAGCGTCTGGAGCTGGCCGTGCCCTCTGGCGCGGTCCTCGGCGAGGTCTCCGGCCTGGGCCAGTCAACCTTGGCTGCATCGCAGTCGACGAACGAGTTGCTGATCCTGCACTTCGATCCGCCAATCGCTGCGAACACACAGCTTGGCATCGGCTTCGAGGCCAGCACGTTCACGCTGTCTCATCTTTTCCGAAGTTGGTTGTACGCGCCGGGATCCGACGATCCCCTCAACGTCGGTGAGGCGACTGAGACGTCCGACTCCTGGCGCCTGCTCGCCATTGATCCGCTGCAGCGCACCCTCGGACGGGTTGCCGCCAGCCCGCCCGTGCTGACGCCGAACAGCGACGGCGTGAACGACGATACGGTGATCGAGTTCGTCCTCTCGCGGACCATCACACCGGTGCGCATCGACGTCATCATCCACGACCTCTCTGGACGTGCCCTGCGCCGTATCGTGCTACCCGGCGTCGCCGCCGGTGACTACACCCGGTCTGGCGCCTCGGGCGGACTGGCCCACTGGGACGGACGGGATGAGGCTGGCCAGTTGGTGGCGCCGGGACTCTACGTGTACCGCATCGAGGCAGTCCTCGGAGCCGGCACGTTCGTCGAGGCAGGAACCGTCGCCGTCGCCTACTGAAGGGGAGTTGCCAATGGATCCCCTCCGCGGGTTCGAGACGGAGGAAGTCGCGCTATGGTCGACACGACGCCGGACCAGGAGCGGCAAGAGCAGCAGAACAGAAACAAGGAGCCACGGGCAAATTGCCGTAACCCCTTGTTTCTATATGGTAAGCCCGCCGGGGCTCGAACCCGGGACCCATTGATTAAAAGTCAATTGCTCTACCAACTGAGCTACGGGCTCACACAACTTCAGTCAGAAAACCTCCGACTCAATCGCATCAGCGTCAACAAGCAACTGGTTTTTTCCTGTTGAAGTAACATGCGCCCCGCGAGACCTCGCCTCTACACTCAGCAGCAGAGTCGACGGCGTCAGGGCTTGTGATCAAGCCGCACTGTGGGTTCCGCACTCTCCACGAAACGTTCCACCGTATTGTGCGTCGCCGGTGCAGTGCGAAAGTCGGCGATCCACGGCTCTCTAAACCAGGCCTGTTTCTGCCGTGGCAATGCGGCCATCACCTCAGGCGCAATCGTCGGACGATGCCAGTGTGTCGCCAAGTGAGCATAGGCATTGAGCACTGCAACTCGCGGTGTATCTCGCTGCCAGTGCGGTCCGGCGTGGCACAGATTTTCCGTGAAGAAGATGGCACTTCCCGCGGGACATTCGTAGGACGTGAGAAACTCCGATCGCTTGCCCGGCTCGAGGGACATGTGATCCGGATGCATTGGAAAATTCGATTTGTGGCTACCTGGAATGAAGTGTGTTGCCCCATCCTCCTTTGATACATCCGTGAGTTCGAATGCGACACGCACCATCCCGGCGTGGATTCGGCCATGGGCGCAGCGATAGCCAAAGATTGGGTCGATCTGCTGTGGTCCACCACCGTGCAGATCCCCCGCCCATTCGCCCTTCGAACGCCACACACAGAATGTCCCCTCCAACCGCACATTTGGTCCGATGATCTCATGCAACACGTCAGTCACTTTTGGATGATCGATCAGTAGACTCGACGCACCTCCGGGGACGGCACGCTGTTCGGGCGGTAGCGACTCCTTGTCGTGTTTGATACGGTCAATCTGGTCGACGATGGCGGCAATCTCATCGGCTTCGAGGATCGACGGACGGATCAGATAGCCAGTCAGATCGAAACGAAACTTCTCTTCTTCGGTCATGCTCATGTATGGTTCTCTGTTTGATGATGTGACACAGGCAAGAGCGCCGTCGGGGATTGATGCTTCAACCGAGAGTTGTCCGCAGCCATTTGAGCAGCCTCTGCTCATGTAATGCACCGCCGCCTTCGTGACCGTTGTAGCGATAGACTTCGATCGACTTGTCGACCGCGGCAGGCAAGTGATTGTACGAGGCAAATACTGTAGAGGGCGGACAGACCTGGTCCCACAGCCCCACTGAGTAGTAGGCCTTCTGCACGCGCGTCATCGACACCAGGTTCATCGTGTCGAAGTAAGACAAGGTCGCAAAGGCCTGATCGATTTTCTCCGGATAGGCCTTCATAAAGTCGGTGATCTCTTCGTAGGGGCCGACGGCGATATCGATGGCCCGCTCAAAGTGTGACAACCATGGCACGTCAGGCGCCATGGCCGCAACACGATCCGACAGAGACGCGCAAGCGATCGTCAGTGCACCGCCCTGGGAACCACCGATGGCGGCAATACGATTCGCGTCGACCTCGGGTCTTCCACAGGCGACCTCTACAGCTCTCACCGTGTCCATATAGAAGGCGCGAAAGTAGTACTCCTCTGGGTCGAGAATACCATGGGTGATAAAGCCGCGACGCGCTCCGTGTGTCGTATGCAGATGCAATCCCGTGTCCCCTCCCTGACCACGGGAATCCATGACGAAGACATTGAAGCCGTTGAGCACATGGTGCGCATGAACGTGTACCAGCGATCTCCCACCAGAATAACCGATAAACTTCACCACCGTCGGTAGCGCCTCAGGTGAGCCTTCCGGTGTAATGAACCAACCACGAACACGGACCCCGTCGACACCATCAAAACTGGCGTCGTAGACACAAGCGCCGGGTAATAGATCATCGATTCGTTTGAAGGATGGCTTAAGAGGTACCTGCGAGCTCTGCTCCAGATTATTGTGCCAGAAC
>Ga0233428_1004777_pt1 | contig 10273 bp, 10 predicted proteins | sample SI_118_April2016_4_FD_179890 | JGI IMG/M metagenome (GOLD analysis project Ga0233428, IMG submission 179890) | Seawater microbial communities from Saanich Inlet, British Columbia, Canada - SI_118_April2016_120_MG | ecosystem: Environmental > Aquatic > Marine > Inlet | place: Canada: British...
CCGGTAATACCCTGCCTCATACGCTGGTGATCATGGACAGTGAAACCCTGAAGCCGGTCAAGATTATTCCTGTTATCGGCAAGGACGGAACACCCTCGCGCGTCAGCGCCGTTTACACAGCCCCGCCGCGCAACAGTTTTATCGCGGCGTTGAAAGATATTCCGGAAATTTGGGAAATGTCATACGAGGACGATCCCGAACCGGTGCCCCAGGGCCTGATCCATAATTACCAGCCGGGCATGGAGGAGGGGGCATTCGATTACGGACCGTTCCCGGTGCGGCGGATTATCCTTGATGATTATCTTGACGATTTCTTTTTCGACCAGTCCTACGTCAACCTGATTGGTGCGGCCCGCAACGGTAAAAACGGCCAGGTCGTCAACATGCGGGTGGGACGAAAAATCGCCGATCTTGATCTGTCGGGGATGCCCCATTTGGGTTCTGGCATCACCTTTGAATACGAAGGCCGCCCGGTGATGGCGACCCCGCACCTGAAGGATGCGGTGATCAGCGTTATTGACTTAAAGTCATGGAAAACCATCAAGCGTATTGAAACCAAAGGCCCCGGCTTTTTCATGCGCAGCCACGACAACACCCCCTACGCCTGGACTGATGTTTTCTTCGGCCCCAACAAGGACTTGTTGCACATTATCGACAAGCGAACCCTGGAAATCGTCAAAACCCTGAAACCGGCACCGGGCAAAACCGGCGCCCATGTTGAATTTACCCGTGATGGCAAATTCGCCCTGGTCAGTGTTTGGGATATGGACGGGGCATTGGTTATCTACGACGCAGAGACCTTTAAAGAGGTCAAGCGCATCAAGATGGTCAAGCCTTCAGGAAAGTATAATGTCTTCAACAAGATCACCTATTCCAGCGGCACAAGTCACTAGAGCATTTCCTTAGCTATGTTTTCCTTCTTGGTTTAAGAAGGAAAAAAAGGATTTGCGTGTGAAACCTGTCGATATTCTGTTGGCGATTACCGTTCCCATGTTATGGGGTCTTGGCTTTACCCTTGCCAAGGTCGCGTTCGTTTATGTCAGCTTCCCGCCGATCCTGCTGATGGCTTTCCGCTTTAGCGTCACGGCTCTTGCCTTGGTCTGGTTTGTCCGACCGCCATGGGGGCTGATGTGGAAAATTTTCTGGATCGCTATAGTCAGTGCCAGCTTTCAGTATAGTTTGACGTTTACAGGCCTGAACGGCATTGACGCATCCCTCGCCGTTATCATCGTGCAGCTTGAAGCGCCGTTCCTGGCCCTGTTCGCAACGATTCTTCTAAAGGAACATCTTGGTTGGCGCCGCGCCGTTGGCATGGCGTTGGCTTTTGCCGGTGTCATGCTGATCGCTGGACAGCCGCGCTTGCAGGGTGATCTGCTGCCCGTTCTTCTGGTTGCCAGCGGCGCCTGTGTGTGGTCCTTCGGGCAGATTATGATCAAGGGCCTGGGCGGCAAGCTCGGCGGCTTTACCCTGATCGCCTGGGTCGCCGTCTTTGCAGCGCCACAACTGTTTGTTTCCTCCTGGTTGTTCGAGGATGGCCAGTGGGAAGCCATTCAGAACGCCGGTTGGATCGGCTGGGGCGTCGTTATCTATATGGGATTGATCATGACCGCCCTTGGCTATGCGATCTGGTATAGATTGCTTGGCATCTACAAGGTTAATCAGGTGATGCCGTTTCTGTTGCTGGTCCCGGTTATGTCCATTATCGGTAGTATGCTGTTCCTGGGCGAACGCCTGTCACTGGTCGAACTCATGGGCGGTGTCATCGTGATATTGGGGGTCTGGATTGTCACCACCCACAGGGATCAAGTGGATGTTGAAGAAGGGAAATAGAATTTCCCCAGGCTGTGGCGCTCGAAATCTGGTTTTTATTTTACAGAAATCAGGCCCAGGTGAACGGCCCGGGCAACGGCCTGAATGCGGGATACTGAACTGAGCGCCTTCTTGGCGTTGTTGATGTGCCAATTGACACCACGTTCGGAAATTTCAAGAATTTGGCCGATCTCGAACGAACTTTTGCCGGCGGCGCTCCAGGTCAGGCATTCCAGCTGTCTGCTGGTTAAAGTGCTAATGTTGTCGTTATTATCCAATTTTGGCTCACCCTATTGCTGCTGGATGTTTGATAGAAAGCCGTTGGGGCATCTTTAAGTGATGTTTTTCAACATTGCCGATCATCGTGATCAGTCTTCAGACTCCTTTTCAGCCATGTAACAAGTTCTCATAGTAATTTTAAAACAGCGTTGTAGAAACTGTCATAAGTGACAGTGTCAATTCCAATGTTTTTCCCGTAAAAGTAACCAATTAAGAATAGTTACAAGTTTCGATTTAGTTATCTTGATGTTAAAGGAAAAACGTCAATGGGGATGGGGGAAGACAGTGATGCAAGAAATGGCATCCGCAACGCTATTTGCCAGAATTATTTTTTTGGCGATGGAAATTGCCCGGTCTGTCAGCGCCAATCAGAATGTGCGTCCATGGTTGATGAGACCCTTCTTTATGCTTCAAAACTTTCCAAAAAAAGAAAATCCAATCCTGCAAAGAACAATGACTAGATCAGTTCACGTTTCGTTTGAACACATTGTGTTCAAACGAAACGTGAAAAACTGATCGATTTTAAAAGAGCGAGCCGATTCACACACTTAAATGGAATCAAGTAGTGATTCCGTTTATGTGTGATCGGCTCTAGAGCGCATCTTTCTTGACGATGGCGGGCCCAAGGGCCTAAATCGGTTACGGATTAATTTTTTACGCCGCAACCGGGCAGGGTCATGAAAGCGTCGACAGAAACATCAAAAATATCCGCCACAGTAGATTTTGGCGCTACGGGAAAACAGTACGGCCATCTGGTCGTCCCCCATTCAACCAACCAGTCCGCCTGGGGGGCCATTGAAATTCCCGTCGCCGTGATTTCCGGTGGTCAGGGTCCAACGGTCTTTTTCACCGGCGCCAACCACGGTGACGAGTACGAAGGCCCGATAGCCCTGGCAAAACTGATGGGTTCACTGGAACCGGGTCAGGTGCGTGGAACGGTTATCATCATGCCGGCGCTGAACCTGCCGGCCTTTCGCGCCGCCCAGCGCCTGTCGCCCCTTGATGGCATGAACATGAACCGCGCCTTTCCGGGCAGCCGTGATGGCACCGTCACCTCGATGATCGCCCACTTTGTCAGCCACCACATCCTGCCGATGGTCGATGTGGCCGTCGATCTTCACGCCGGTGGCAAGACCCTGGATTTCATGCCCTGCGCGGTTATCCATGAACTGGACGACGAAAAGCAAATGAGCCAAACCCTGGCCGCCATGAAAGCCTTCGCGGCCCCGACCGGACTAGTTTTGCGGGAACTGGACGCGGCGGGAATGATCGACACAACGGCCGAAGAAATGGGCAAGGTCTTCCTGTCAACGGAACTTGGCGGCGGCGGTACGGCAACGCCTGAAACCATCGCCATTGCCGAAACCGGGGTCAGGAACATTCTCGCCCACCTTGGTATTGTTGATGAAAAGCCGGTTAGCCGCGAAGAGCTGGGCCTGCCACCGACACGCCTGATGTGTACGCCGGACGGCGCGTGCTTCACCAGTGCCCGGGATAATGGTCTTTATGAGCCCTTCATGGGGCTTGGCGATGATGTTGAGAAGGACCAGCCGCTGGGGCAGATCCATTTTATCGAAACGCCCGAACGCTCACCCCTTGTGCATCATGCCGGACGTTCCGGTGTTATCCTGTGTAAAGGGGTGCCGGGGCTTGTCGGCAAAGGCGATTGTCTGGCGGTTGTCGCCGAAGATTACGGGGATGGTCAATGAGTGAGGAGCAGTCGGGACGGATTAATCAGCTGGAAGAAGCGCTGGCCCATCAAGAGGTGATGAGCCATGATTTGAGCGACGAGCTGGCCAAACAATGGCAGACCATTGAGCGCCTGACCCGCCGTATAAAGGAACTGGAAGAAAAAGTGGCGACCCGTATTGCCGCCGCTGACGCACCCGAATCGGGTGATCCGCCGCCGCCCCATTATTAGGCGGCCAGCTCTCCATGCCCTTCCAGAACTTCGCGAAATATCCCGACAAGTCGCTGGTCAAGCTGGGCCGTCATTTCGCCGAGAATATCAAAGGCCATTTCAGGCGGGAATGCCTCTTTGTAGGAGCGCTCGTCAGTCAGTGCGCCAAAGATGTCGACAATCGCCGACATCCGGGCCAGTTCGTTTAACTCCTTGCCCTTCAGGCCCAAGGGGTAGCCGCTGCCATCGAGCTTTTCGTGGTGTTGTTCGCCGATGATCCGGATGCCTTGGGTGATATCCGGTGTTTGATCATAGACTTTTGAAGAATTCTCCACGTGCTGCTTCATACACTGCCATTCGGTGTCGTCCAGTTTGGAGCTTTTGTTGAGCACTTCCTGGGGTGTCACCATCTTGCCCACATCATGGAGCAGGCCGCCGGTGGCCAGGGTCAGCAGGTCGTCATCGCGAATGCCAATGGCGTGACCAAAAATAGACAGATACGTGGCCACCCTGAGTGAGTGAACGTAGGTGTAGTTGTGGTGGCCGCGGATATTATCGAGAATGCCATGGAAATTCTGATCGTTGACGGACTGGACCAGCGGTTGGCAGCTATCGCTTGAAGCCTGAAGGTCAAGAGGCCGGTTTTCCTCGATTGCCTTGGAAATATCCTGAAATTCCCCAAGCGTGCTTTGCAGGGTCGTCATTTCAAGTTCCGGCAGATTTTCCCATTTCTGTTCAAAGTTGTAGCTGATGGCGTCCGATACCTGCATGAGGATGGCGTTTTTGGAAAACGGCCTGATCAGAAGGCGATCAGCCCCGGAGCCCTCGCCGCTTATATATTGACTGGCGCTTGCATGGCCCGAGACGATAAATGGGACTGATTTCAGATCAGAATGTTTGCGTTTGTCGAAAAGGCAGCCCTTGCCACTTTCAAGCATTCTCTCATCAACGATGACCAGATCGGGCTTGCTTACAGCCATGGCTTCGAGGACTGCATTGTTGCTATCGAAAGATCTCACCTCGAACAGGTGGCTCAGGACAAGGCGAATTTCTTCGAGATGCACGCGCTCATCATTAACGATATAGATATGGGGTACGGTGAGGTTTGGATTTCCGTCCATCAGACGCTTTCTCATCGGCTAAAAAACAACGAGTGCGTACTAATGTAAGAAGCCATTAATGCCCTTGCAAGCCTGTTTACCTTTAACCGAGAGCTTCCTGGGCGGCGTCCAATCCACGTTTGATGCGATCAAAGATATCGTCGATTTCCTGATCGGTGACAATCAGCGGCGGGCAAATGCCGATAACGTCGCCGGGCAGGGGCCTGATGATCAGTTTTTCGCCAAGAATTTTCTCGGCAACGAGCGCAGCGGCCTTGGTCGCAGGCGGAAATTGTTCCCGGGTTTCCTTGTTGGCGACGATTTCCACGCCACCGATCAAGCCGACACCGCGGGCTTCGCCGACCAACGGATGGCTGGCAAGTCCGGCAAGGCGTTGCTGGAACCTGACCGAAACGTCACGCACATGGCCCATGATGTCGTCGTCTTCGTAAATTTTCAGGGTTTCAAGGGCAACGGCGGCGGCGACCGGATGGCCGCCGTAAGTGTTGCCGGTTCCAAAAATACCCAGTTTGCGGCTGTGCTCGACAAAGGCTTCATATACGGGTTCGGTGACCATGACAGCGCCAATAGGCAGATACGCCGATGACAATTGCTTGGCGCAGGTCAGAAGATCGGGCTTGATATTATAGGTGTCGCAGCCCCACATCTGGCCGGTCCGCCCAAAGCCGCAAATGACTTCATCGGCAATCATAAGAACACTGTGTTTTTTAAGCACTTTCTGGATTTTTTCAAAGTAGGTCTTGGGCGGCAACATGACGCCGCCCGCGCCCATCACCGGTTCGGCGATGAAACCGCCAACTGTATCAGGGCCTTCAGACTCAATCTGTTTATCCAGATTGTCGGCCAACCGGGTGGCGAAATCTTCTTCGGACTCGCCTTCCTCGCCATTGCGATAGAAGCAAGGCGTATCGGTGTGCAGGATGCGGTCGATGGGTAAATCAAATCCGTCCTGGGCGTAAGGAAGCGCGGTCAGGGAACCGGCGGCGACGGTGACGCCGTGGTAGGCCCGCTTGCGTGAAATGATTTTCTTCTTCTCGGGCTTGCCGATGGCGTTGTGATAGTACCAGACCATCTTGATGGCCGTATCAACGGCTTCGGATCCGGAATTGACCAGATAGACCTTCGATAAGTCACCCGGGGCTATTTCGACCATTTTTTCAGATAACTCGATGACCGGCACGGTTGCCCGGTGGGCGAACGAATGAGAGAACGGCAACTGCTCAAACTGTGTTTGGGCTGCTTTGAAAAGGCGGCTTTCGCTGAAGCCCAGGCCAGTACACCAAAGGCCGGCAAGGCCCTCGATGTACTGATTGTCCTGATCGTCATAAACGTAGATTCCCTCGCCCCGGGTGATAACAATGGGGCCTCGCTCCTGATGGACTGCCAGATTGGTGTAAGGATGCAAGCTATAGGCAAGATCCCTGGCGGCGAGCGAGTTGGGTGCGTGGGTCATCGACGTTTCTCCATATAGGATTTATCCAAGAGCTTCCTTAGCAGGTTGATACGCGTAACCAAGATCATCTGCAACCGCTTTGTATGTCACATTTCCGGTGTGGACATTCAGTCCTTCAAGGAAATGCGGATCATCAAGCAATGCCTGCGCGTAGCCCTTGTTGGCAAGTGCCGTGGTAAAGGGCAGGGTAGCGTTATTGAGCGCAAAAGTCGATGTGCGGGCGACACCGCCGGGCATGTTGGCGACGCAGTAATGGACGACGTCATCAACGATATATGTGGGGTCGGCATGGGTCGTCGCGTGGGACGTTTCAAAGCAACCGCCCTGATCAATGGCGACATCGACGATGACCGATCCTGCATGCATGTTCTTGATCATTTCCGCGCTCACCAGTTTGGGTGCAGCAGCACCCGGCACCAGCACCGCTCCGACGACCAGATCGGCAGCCAGAACATAATTCTCGATGGCATCGACGGTCGAATAAATGGTGTTCAGGTGGCTGCCAAATTCCGTGTCCAGTTCGCGCATGCGGTCGATGGAACGATCCAGAACGGTGACGTGCGCGCCCATGCCCATGGCCATCATTACCGCATTGGTGCCAACCACACCGCCGCCGATAACGACAACCTCGGCAGGGGCGACACCCGGAACACCGCCCATCAGGACACCGGCGCCGCCGTGGGCTTTCTCCATGCAACTGGCACCAGCCTGAATGGACATCCGTCCGGCGACTTCCGACATGGGGGCGAGCAGCGGCAGGCCGCCCTTGCGGTCGGTCACGGTTTCGTAGGCAATGGCAATGCAGCCGGATTCGACCAGCAGTTTGGTTTGCTCCGGATCCGGGGCCAGGTGCAGATAGGTGAACAGGATTTGCCCCTCGCGCAACATTTTGCATTCGCCGGGCTGGGGCTCCTTGACCTTGACGATCATGTCGGCTTTTTCAAAAACTTCCGCTGCGGTCCCAAGGACCGTTGCGCCGACGGCTTCATAAGTTCCGTCGTCCATTCCAATGCCCATACCGGCGTTGGTTTCGACAATCACCTTATGACCGTGATGGATCAGCTCTCTGACCGCTGTCGGGGTCATGCCGACCCGGTATTCATGGTTTTTAATCTCTTTGGGAACGCCAATCAACATTGCTGCCTCCATAATCTGGTTTAAGAAAATAATGGACCGAGTGTAGGAGGATTGGCGTTGAAGGTGCTTTCAAAATTTGATGGGATAAAGGGCTAAAAGACGCGAATTATTTTGATTTATCTGTATTTAGTAGAATAATATTCTAATTATGAAACTTGATGACATAGATTTTACGATTTTAAAAAACCTGCAAATGGAAGGCCGCCTGTCCAATGCAGAGCTTGCCGAGCGCATTAACTTGTCGCCTTCGGCGTGTTTGCGACGGGTCCGCCTGCTGGAGGAATCGGGTATCATTGAAGGCTATACGATGCTCGTCAATCAGGCCGCTATCGGCAAGTTGTCAAATATTTTTGTCGAGGTCTCGCTGACCTCGCAAAGCGAGAAAAATCTCGGTGATTTCGAGGCGGCGGTTTCGGAGTGTCCTGAAATCATGGAGTGCTATTTGATGGCAGGCAGTTTCGATTATCTTCTCAGGGTCGCCGCATCGGATGCTTCTGACTACGAGCGTATTCACACGCTTTACCTGTCGCGGCTTCCCAACGTTTTGCGCATTCAGTCCAACTTCGCTCTCAGGACCGTGTGCAAGAAATCTGTCTTTCCTCTGTCCTAACCGACTTGCTCTTCGATCAGTTGCGCCAGCAATTCAATGCCGGGATCAATTCGTTCCGTCGGGATTGACGAAAAGCCGAGCCGGAAGAAATTGCTTGGTGCGTCCGCTTCCAGAAAATTGATGCGCCCGGGCTCAATGATAAGGCCGCGCCCGTCTGCGGTTTTTGCAAGCCTCTCAGCATCAAGTCCGTCAGGGCCTTCGACCCAGAAACTGGTGCCGCCGATGGATGGTGCTTTCGAGGACCGGGGAAGATGTCGGGACAGGGCTTCGTTCATGCGTTCCCAGCGCGCCCGGTAAGCCCGGTGCAGGCGGTGGACCAGCGAGTCATGATGGCCTTGCGACAGAAACAGGGCGGTTGTTCGCTGGTTGTTGGTCGGTGAATGACGCATCATCAGGTAACGCAGGGCCCTGACCTCGTCTATGAAGGTTTTGGAGGCGACCAGATAGCCGATGCGCAAGCCCGGAAACAGGGATTTTGACATGCTGCCCATGTAAATCACCCGGCCATTGTCATCCAGTGATTTCAGGGCCGGTGTCGGTTCGGCCACGTAACTGGCTTCGGGTTCGTAATCATCTTCGATAATCAGGAAATCTTTTTCCGCCGCGCGCTTGAGCAACGCCTGACGGCGTTCAAGGGGCATGGTCGCGGTGGTCGGGTATTGATGGCTGGGGGTGACATAAACCAGATCGCAACCGTCAAGGCGATCATCGACGGGCAATCCGTGTTCGTCGACAGCAATGGGTTTCAGGTGCCGTGTCTTCAGGCTGAAAATATTGCGGGCGTCCGGGTAGCCCGGTTCCTCAAGGGCGACAGTGGTGGTTTCTGAAACCAGCAAACTTGCGAGCATGTACAGGGCGTTTTGTGCGCCCATGGTGATCAGGATCTGGTCATTATCAGCGCGGATGCCCCGGCGCGGCAAAAGGCGGGTTCGGATTTGTTCAATCAGCATTGGATAATCGGCGCCGTAGGCGTCCCGGGTCCAGGCTTCCAGCTCCTTCGAGCCCAGGGCCTGGCGGTTGCAGTCGCGCCAAGCGGCAAGCGGAAACAGGGTGTGGTCAACCTGGCCGAAGATAAAGGGGTAGGGGTAATCCATCCAGTCGACCGGTCGATTGACCCTGCGCCCCTGCGAGGGGCGCAGGCGAAAGCGGCCTTCCCAGTCCGGGGCATCGGCTGTGGCCGGTTCTTCTGTTTTCTCTTTTGTCCCATCCGATGGGATCAGGCGACCGGCGAGGATATCTTCATCGACGTAAAAGCCACTGCGCTCTTTCGATATCAGATAACCGTCATCGGCCAGCCCCTGATAGGCGAGGACCACCGTGTTTCTGGAAACTTTCAGGATTTTCGCCATCTTGCGGCTGGACGGCAGTGGGTCGCCGCCGGGCATCTGGCCACTAAGGATAGCCGAAACCAGCATTTCACGGATTTGCACCTGAATGCTGCTTCCCGCCTCGCGGCGAAGATGAAAAAGCTGGTCTCGCATGGTGTTGGCCTAGGCAAAAAACGTTAATTGGCTCTACAATATCCGAAGCCGGAAAGACTACGGTGTTTGCTATACGGGGACAAGTTAGACGCCCTTATTTATCATTGAAATGATCTGCACCGATGGGCCAAACCAGGGTGCGTGAAACAGGAGCTTATCCAATGCAGTATACGACCAACAGTCTTGAAAGCCATTGGATGCCATTTACCGCCAACCGCGACTTCAAGGCCGACCCCCGGCTTGTCGTCAAGGGCGAGGGCATGCACTACACCAATCATAACGGCGGCCGCGTCATAGATGGCTCATCCGGCCTGTTCTGTTGCGCTGCCGGTCATGGCCGTCAGGAAATCGCCGACGCCGTGGCCAAGCAGTTGATGGAAATCGACTACAGCCCGCATTTCCAGATCGGCTCGCCGCCGTCTTTCGAGCTGGCAAGCCGTGTCGCCGCCCTGACCCCCGATGAAATCAACCATGTGCTCTTTA
>Ga0233428_1004786_pt1 | contig 10249 bp, 8 predicted proteins | sample SI_118_April2016_4_FD_179890 | JGI IMG/M metagenome (GOLD analysis project Ga0233428, IMG submission 179890) | Seawater microbial communities from Saanich Inlet, British Columbia, Canada - SI_118_April2016_120_MG | ecosystem: Environmental > Aquatic > Marine > Inlet | place: Canada: British...
GTCGTCGACAAAGGGTTGCACGACACGTAGCAGGGCATCGGTCTCCAGCAACGAATCTGCATCCATGGCGCAAAAAAGTGGATAACGTGAAACATTGATACCGGCATTCAGAGCATCTGATTTGCCGCCGTTTTCCTTGTCGATGACAACCAGTTTGCGATTGCGCGAGGACGCATATATCTGGCGAACAGGTTTGTGGGAGACGGATAGTTCAAAAGATCGTTCAACCGGAACCAATTCGAACGCATCAATCAGTGTTTCAAGTGTTCCATCCGTGGAGCCATCGTTGATGACGATGACTTCAAAATGGGGATAGTGCAAAGCCAGTAGCGAATGAACGCTTTCGACAATGTTTGCCTCTTCGTTATAGGCTGGGGCAAACAGGGAAATCGGTTGGGTGATGTCACTGGTCAGCATATGCCAGAGCGTACTATCCGGCGAAATCGGTCGTTTACGGCGCAATTCGACATAGGCCAGTACCAGTTGAACCAGATAGATCACATTTTGGAAGAGTGCGAATCCGATAATGCTGTGGCTGATATAGACGACTGCTGTCAGAGCTTCCGAGCGAAAATCAACGAGCAGGGTTTCCATATTCATTCCGCTGCGGGCAGTTTTTCAGCGAGAATCATGCCGGCACTTTCGCCTGCAAGTGTCTGTTCTTTGGCAACGACCTGCAGCATCTCCAGACCGACGTCTCCCATTGCGTACAGGGCTTCTCCGGCCCGGTAACGGACCCACCAGATATTGTCGGCCAACATTTTGATCAGGATCGGAACAACATTGAGCGCACCAACCCGCCCGGCACAAAAAGCCGCCTGCGTTCGCACCTCCCAGGACGTGTCGCGCAGGCCTGCCGGCAAGACACTGGAGACAACGGGGTGGCTCAATACTGCCAGGGATCGATAAACGGCGGCACGAATTTCAAGCCTTGGGTCATTGGCCAGTTCGATCAACGGATCAATGGCTGCATAATCGCCGATTTGACCAAGTGCATTTATGGCCAGAATGCGAAATTGCTCAGGTTGATCAATGTCTGCTGCCACAGCGGTCAGCTCCGGCACTGCGGCCTGGCCCAGGTCGCGAAAGAGGTTGCCCAGTGCTCTTGAGCGCAGTCCTGTACTGGCGTCCAGTTTGCTGATCAGGATATCGACCGACGGAATACGCCCGAGATCAGCCAGCGATCTGGCAGCAGAGATTCGCACGTCAAAATCCTTGTCGTCCAGGGTCTTTGTCAGGATATTGATGACCTTTTCATCGTCAAAATGGGCGAGGTTGGCACAGGCCGTAATCCGATCTCGCTGATTGCCTTTTATCAGGACCATGATTTGACGGTCTACGGTATCGAGGTGGCGCAGTAGATTGATCAAGGTCTTGCGGTTATCGCCACGGACCAGACGTAACAAATCACCCGCCAAACTGCCCAGAAGCTTTTTGTCCCGGCCGCGCAGGGAATCGAACCAGGCCTCGTCCATATCTTCGTCGTCCAGATAGGTCAGAACCTTCATGGTGAGTTCATCGGCCCGTGCCAAACGATTTTGACGCAATCTGATATAAAATATTCGATTGACGACCAGGACCATCATGACCACTGGCGATACGGCCGCCAGGACCAGGGATATTTGCCAGATTGTAATATGCAGGTCCATCGACTGCGCCTAAAAGCGAACCGTCAAGCCAACGCCGAGCACACGTCGAATATATGAATTTTCCCGATCTTCCCGTGCGAAATCGAAACGGATGTCGGTGTCTTTCGACAAGCCCGTCACAATACCTGCGAAAACGGATCGTTGGCCAATGGTTGCCTGTTCCACTGTTTCAGGCGCATCTGCCTTACCAAAATAAACAAGTGTCCGGTCTCTGATTTGCCAGTTTGCCTGGATCAACCAGCCAAAGGTGCGTTTGTTCGACGGGCTCCATGAATTTATCCAGCGCGCCGTGCCGGAGATCTGTCCGAAATACTGGGTAATGGCAGGATTGAAGGTGTCGCTGACACCGTTTTCGTAAAATTCCCTTTTGACATCAAGCTTCAAATGCGCTGGCCCCGCTGTCGGGAGACCGAGGTCTTTTAAATCGATACTATAGAGACCTCCTGCCAGTATCCTGTATTTGGCCAGAAAATCATCCTCTGGCGTCAGACCGACATTCAGGTAAGCGTTGTGACCATCATCGAACCTGTAGGCAGCACCGCCTTCAATCCGCACATCCTTGAGGCCAAATCGGCGACTGTAATCAATGTGCCCGTTTACAGTCCAGCGATCCGACAAGGTGTAGGCGAGGGCAATCGAAGGTTCCTGCCAGCGTTCACGACTGACCCTGGAAAACGAACTTTGCAGATAGCTGGCATCGAACCGCCAACGTTTTTTGTCTTCGGGCTCCGGCTTTTGTGTCTTGTTCGCGAGTTTGGTACGGGCAAGCGCAATACCGGCAATGGCCCGACGGGCATCCTCCAGGCCTTTTGCAGCCCGCTTCGATCCAGGGGCCAGTTTCAGAGCGGACTGATAGGCGGCGGCGGCTTCGCGGGGTCGTTTTTGAACATAATGCAACCAACCACCAAGGATAAACACTTCGGCGTTGGCTGGAGCAAGACGCAGGGCTTCCTGCATGTCGTCTTCAGCGGCAGCGTAATTGTTGGCCCAGGCCGCACTGCGAATTCGGGCCAGTCGCACATCAATATTTTCCGGATCTATCGTCAGCGCCTTCGTCAGAACCTTGTACGCTTCTTCAAGCCGTTCGGAAAAAGCCAGTGAAGTGCCCAAAAGATACAACACATCGACATTTTTCGGGCTGAGGGTCAGGGCACGGGAATATTTGTCTGCTGCCAGACGATGATTACCGTCGGCCCTGGCATCCTTTCCCGCCTGTAACAATGTCTGCAGCGTGTCCGGATTTTCGGCGTGCGCAATGACCGTCGAAGTCAGGACGCCAAGAAATACAAGGGCGAAAAAACCGGAGGTGTTGAAGCGACCGGCAATCACTTCTCGATATACCGTTTGATCCGGGCCATGAGTTCGTCAGGAATGAAAGGTTTTACAAGATAGTCATCGGCCCCAAGTGAAAGGCCGTCGACGATGTTAGTTTCCTGGGCACGGGCGGTCAACATAATGACCGGAATTGATTTGGTATCTTCTGATTCTTTCAGGCGACGAAGAACTTCCATCCCGTCCAGTCCCGGCATCATGCCGTCCAGCACAATCAGATCGGGTTTCTCGGTTATCGCCGTCTCCAGCGCGATGGCGCCATCGTGGACAGACAGCACTTCATACCCGCTTTGCTTCAACTTGTGCTCAAGCAAGCGGACAATCATCTGATCATCATCGGCAATCAATATTCTTTGCATCGACGGAAATTTACCTTCGAACTCTCGTACCCAAATAAACAACCAAAATAAACTGGTACCACACCACATTATAAACCGATAACGAGTATAAGCGAAGGAACACCCGGTGAATAATTGAAATTCGATCAGCAATGCGACTGATTAACAGGAACAGCCAAAATGTGTATGAATGCCAATCACCTGCGGCGTTTCAGAATCTGCTAAAAATGCCCTAAACCGGATTTCTGGCGATTTGCTGACGGGCAATGATGATCTTCTGCATCTCGTTGGTGCCTTCACCGATGCACATAAGCGGCGCATCGCGATAAAGGCGCTCAACCGGAAACTCGGTTGAATAGCCATATCCGCCAAATATACGCATACATTCTTCTGCATTCTTCAGAGCCGATTCTGAGGCGAAAAGCTTGGCCATACCAGCTTCCATGTCACAGCGTTCACCCTTGTCATAGGCTTGTGCAGCGGATTCAGTCAGTAACTTTGCTGCCTCGCAGCGGGTGGCCATGTCGCCGATTTTGGTTTGGATGGCCTGATGCTGACAAATGGGCTTGCCCATGGTCTCACGCACCTGGCTGTAAGCTGTAGCTTCCCGCAAGGCCGCGTTGGCGATACCGACGCCGCGGGCGGCGACATTGATCCGGCCCAGTTCGAGGCCGCCAACAGTGTGCTGAAAGCCCAGTCCTTCTTCACCACCTATCAGTCGGCTGGCGGGCACAACATAATCATCAAAAACCAGTTCGGCACTGTCGATGCCCTTGTAGCCAAGTTTTTTTAACTTCTTGCTGACGGAAAAACCGTCGCCTTTTTCAGCCAGAAACAGGCTCATGCCTTGATGGCGCGGTTCGGCATGCAAATCGGTTTTCACCAGCAAGGCAAAGCAGGATCCTTCGATGCCGTTTGAAATCCAGGTTTTGGTGCCGTTAATCACATAGTTATCGCCATCCCGCACTGCGTGGGTGCGAATGGCCTGCAAGTCCGTGCCACAGCCTGGTTCCGTCAGGGCGAGGCCGCCGCGTATTTCCCCTTTGGCAAAGCGGGGCAGGTATTCCTGTTTCTGTTCAGGTGTGCCGAAACGTTCAACAGCGGCACACATGATCAAGTGCGAATTAAAGATTCCAGACAGGGACATCCAGACTTCGGAGATGGTCGTGACAATTTTGGCATAGGTCGACGCGGGCAGAGCGAGGCCGCCATATTCACGGGATATTGTCGCGCCGAATAATCCCAGCTCCTTCATCTGGGCCACCATTTCGTGCGGATATTCGTCGGCGTGTTCCAGCGCCATGACCTTGTCCTTGACGTCACGGTCCAGCCAGCGGTGAATGCTGTCCAACAGAAGGGTTTCGTCCTCGGTGGTAATGCTGTCGCCTGCACGATTGAAAATTTCTGTCGACATGATCAAGCTTTTCCTTTTTCAGCAGCCAGCATTTTGTCGTCCACGCTGTGACCTATTTTCGGCACAAGCACAGATCGTTTATAGCTCATGACCTGTGTGCCATCCTGTTTGTAGGCCCTGGTTTCGACCGTGGCGATTCCCTGCGTCGGGCGGGATTTTGATTCGCGTTTTTCCAGAACTTCGGATTCCGCATAGATCGTGTCACCGTGAAAGACGGGGGCTGGCATGGAGATATCCGTCCAGCCCAGGTTGGCAATGGCCTGCTGGCTGATATCAGAGACACTCATGCCGGCGACAATCGCCAGGGTCAGTGCGCTGTTCACAACCGGCTTGCCGAACTCGGAATGGCTGGCATATTCATGATCAAAATGCAGGGGATGCTGATTCATGGTCAGCAAGGTAAACCAGGTATTATCGGCCTCGGAAATTGTTCGGCCCGGGCGATGCTCGTAAATCTCGCCAACACCAAAATCCTCAAAACAACGCCCGACCGATTCCCGAACCCGGTTTTCACCAACCTTGACTGACTTTGCGACCATCTGGAAAATCTCCTGAAAATGATGTCGTCTGGAGCGACAATGCTGATCAAGAGTAAATCACGTCCCCGATGCCAGTTAAAGTCGACATTGAATTGTTGGCCAGATGCCAACGATCAGGCATGTTTTGACTATTTGGGCGCAATCAAGGCCAAACCGACGACCAATAACATGGAAACGGCCATCAACATGTTGACGCGGCGTTGTGTGTCTGGCTTCAGATTGAGGCGATGGAACGTGATGCCTATAATGAGCCATGCAAAATGGACAGGTACTGAAATGGAATTGAAAATCAGCAGTTTGATCACCGTCTCGGTGGCCAGATTTTCCGGCCAGAAAGCAAACCCTGTTATGAGCGTTGTGATGATCGCGTAGGCTTTCGGATTTATGATTTGCAAAACCACACCTGCCCAGAACCCCGGCGCTTTTGTTGCTTTGATAATCGTGATTGTTGAACCCGCGAAAGCGATCCTGAAAGCAAGGTATGCGAGATATAGCAGCGAAGCCGTTAACATGATCAGGCGAATATGATCATTCGCCATGATCGATGCCGCTACTCCGAAGACGACAGCGGCGGCGACGAGGTTCGTTCCGACCATTATTCCCGCAATGTAGCGGGTGCCAGGACCAGGACCGAACGCAGAGCCTACTCCCGCCACGGACAGGACGCCGGGACCGGGTGTAATTAGTAAAAAGAAGAGTGCGAGCGCGTAGGTGAGCATGGCCTTAGATAGATTACGTGCCCTTACAGGTCAACGTTGGCATATGCCCGACCTGGGCTATCGCCGTACATCCTGGTGTATAAACGTCTATCGCTACTTTATTCGCTTTTCGGTCAGTCAGGTATTTACCGACCCACCATCCACGGCAATCGTCTGGCCAGTGACAAAATCACTGGCTGGGCTGGCAAGAAAAACAAGAGCCCCCAGAAGATCATCCGGTGTGGCTGTGCGCGGAATGGCGCGACTGGCGAGGACCCGGTCGGTGAAGCCCAGATGCTGCGGGTTCTCCATAACCGATGGGCTTTCGATCAACCCTGGTGACAAGGTATTCACGCATATACCATGGGCACCAACTTCGCGAGACAGGGCGCGCGTAAACGCGAGGATTGCGCCCTTGGACGTCACATAGGCCAGCATGTTTGGCATGCCTTTGTTGGCAGTGCCTGACCCGATATTGATGATCTTGCCATAATTCGCGGTTTGCATATGTGGCGTAATATGTTTCGCCATTAGAAACGGTCCGCGCACATTCACTGCCATGACCTGGTCCCACAGATCAGTGGCGTAGTCGGTGTGAGGCTGCACAGGCAATGTGGCAAACATGGCGGCGTTATTAACCAGGATATCAATTCGACCAAATTTCTGCATAACCTGGTCGACAAAGACAGATACCTGGCTTTCATCGCTGACGTCGACTGTCCCGGCCATGGCCTGAACCCCGAATTCACTTTCTATATCCGCCGCGGCATCACTGCCATCGGCTATATCGGCAATCGCGATCGAAGCCCCTTCGCGGGCCAGGGTGCGGGCGAAGGCCTTGCCCATGCTGATAGCACCACCTGTCACAATCGCAACGCGTCCGTCCAGTTGTCCCAATTTGATTCCCCCTTATATGCCGTAGATATCCGTTTCAGGATCATAACAATACCCGTTACATGAAACGTGAGACACCCACATTACATGTGAACTTCGCGGCTGGTAATTGTCGCTGATTACAGACCACCGCTACTCAATCATCAGAATATCACTCAGATCAAGATCGCCATTCTCGATATTTGCCACCAGCGTATATCCCTCCCCTGTGCCTGAGAGGTCATAAAAGAGATTTTCGGTTGACTGATCGAATACGAAAGCCGCGGAAGTTTCCGGGGAAGCGGGATCAAAGTCCGCGACGCTATCAAAGTCGGCGGCATCAAGCTCACCGGTCTCCTGGTCGTAATTTGCCTCAAATGCGTTGGCGTCGAAACTCAGACGATCGCTACCGCTTTTAAAATCGGTAATGGTGTCGTTAAGATCATCCAGCGAATCGTAATGAAAGATATCTCTGCCCTTGCCGCCGGTCAGGATATCATTGCCAGCACCGCCGATCAGCGTGTCGTCCCGTGCGCCGCCGCTCAGTTCATCGTCTCCGCTGCCGCCGTACAGCATGTCGGCTCCGGAATCTCCGCTCAACACATCATCGCCCGAGCCACCATAAAGTTGATCTGCGCCGCTTCCGCCCGTGATCACATCAGCCCCTGCCTCACCGTAAGCCGTATCGTCACCCGTACCGGTGAGCACCGTGTCTGAACCTCCGCCGGCATAGATAACGTCATCGCCCCGGCCCGTATCGATAATGTCGTCACCACCCAGACCACGCACGACATCACCATCATTCGTCCCTATCAGGGTGTCCGCACCCTCGGTGCCGACGATTTCGTTGGGTTCGACCGTAACCTCAAGCACGGCGGAGGTGGATGCTGTATCATTGCTGTCGGTTTCGAGCGACATCACGTTTACCGACAGGGCGAAATCGCTGTCGTCGCCTTCGGGTGCGGTGATCGTCAATGTTTCCAGGTTCCAGTTACTGACGTCCACGGTATCGTTACCAGCGGAACCGGTGAATTTGCGTCCACCGGATTTCAGCACAGCACCTTCGGGGATGCCACTGATCATGACTTCCAGCGTCTCCGTTGGATCAAGTAAATCGGCCGATACGTCAAGTGGGATTTCGGTTCCTTCAAGCCCCTCAGCATCGCTGACACGCACGACAGGAACGTCGGCGACGCCACTGATGGCAACCCGGAAATTACGCGACGTGGCGGCGGAAGTGCCTTCCTCCATGGCGGTGACTGTGACACTAAGCCGAATGTCACTGCTGTCATTTTCGGCAGGCGTGAGCGTTATGCCTTCAAGGTGATCAACGGTCAGCGCCCACTCACCGCCACCAAGATCCTGACCTGACGAAAGGACAGCACCTTCGGGCACGCCGCCAATCCGCACCAGCAGGATTTCCCCTTCGGAATCGGCCAACGCCGCCGAGATATCGAGACCAATGGCCGTGTCTTCGAAGCCCTCTACATCCGAAACCACGACGATTGGTTTATCTGCAACACCGCTGACCGTTACAACAAATTGCTCGGTTACGGTCGCGCTGGTGCCTTCTTCGGTCGAGGTTACGGTCAGGCCAAGTTCCATGTCGGTGCTGTCGTCGGGCGCAGGCCTCAGGCTCAGACCGGCGAGTTGATCGGGGGGCAGCGACCAGACGCCAGCACCCAGATATTCTCCTGTGGACAGGATTGCGCCGTCGGGCACGCCCGTTACCTGCACCGTCAAAACTTCACCGACGCTATCGGCCAGAACAGCCGAAATGTCTAAAGGGATCATCTTGTCCTCTAGCCCGGCGACATCGACAGCTGTCACCACTGGCATGTCGGCGACGCCGTCAACGGTGACCTCGAAACCAGCCTGGCTCGACATTGTTTCACCTGACTGTGGATTGGTAGCGATCGCTGTTACCGTCAGGACAAAATCGGCTGAGTCATCAGCAGGTGGTGTGATCGTCAACCCCTGCAGTTCGTCCGCACTCATACGCCAGTTGCCGCCGCCTTCATCGGTCCCCGCCGACAGTGATCCACCCGCAGGCACACCGGTAATCAGTACGTCAAGAACGCGCTGGTCGGCGGGGTCGGTAAAGGTGGCCTCCAGTTCAAGGTTGATTGCCGTATCCTCTCCACCCGATGCTGCCGCTACGGTTACGACAGGAGGAACGGGTTCAGGTTCAGGCTCGGGCTCGGGTTCAGGCTTTGGTTGCGGCACGGGTTGAGGCTCTGGTTGCGGTTCAGGATCAGGTTCGACGACGGATGGGTCGTAAACTGGTGCATCCGTCGAGGGTTGAGGGGTCGAGGGCTGAGGTGAAAATTCCTCCCGACGCTCGCTCGCTTCCGGTTGTGGCGGTGCCATTGCAGAAGTGAGCGTCCAGGTTTCGAAATCTTCCCCTTCAATTGTACCGGTTACATCTTGCGACATGTCCGCAAGAGGACTGGTCAAATCCCTGTCGAGGTCTGCTGGAAGTTCGTCGGCCTCGGCAATTTCATTATCATCAGGAATGTTTCCCTCGAACGCGCCTTCTTCTTCCGCCGCAGTCACGATGCCCTGGGTGTCAGGGGGGCCTGTCTTTCCGGTTTCGTCGAGTTCGGGAATAATAATCTCTCCGGAAATCGTGCGCAGTTCAGGCGGCGTCTCGCCTGTGAAATACCCGTCAATCATGAGAATTTCGCCGCTCGACGAAACAATCATCAGGTCGTCACCGACTTGCATGAAAACGGTATCGGCGTGGGCCACCCATTCCGGCAGGCTGGATAATTTGTCCCGCGAAATATAGTTGAAACCGCTATCGCTCTGTACGGCGTTATCTGACCGTGGTGTCGCGCCGGTTCGGGGTTGGGCAGGTTTAGCCACTTTGCTCACTCCAACATCATTAGCAGGAGATATACCTGTATATAGGTATGCTGGATGATGAGGCAACGCGTCCATTCGCCACAGTCTATTATGGAGCAGGTGAAAGGAACCGTAGCTGCACCGGAATGTCCATTTTTGTTTGAAGTTATTTACCAGAATATTATTGCCTAATATCGCGCGGCGATTTAGTTAAGGTTTGTTTTGAAAAACTATCTCAATCAAATCCTCAGCGTGCGGCCAGGCGTAATTGACTGGTTGCCTGGGTATCGGCGCAAATTCCTGCCAGGCGATATCATCGCCGGTGGCATCGTCGCCATTATGCTGGTTCCACAGAGCATGGCTTATGCGTTATTGGCTGGGCTGCCCCCGCAGGTCGGGCTATACGCCAGTATCTTGCCAGTAATCCTTTATGGCCTGCTGGGTTCCAGTCGTGCTTTGGCGGTCGGGCCGGTGGCCATTGTCTCGCTGATGGTTGCCAGCTCCCTTGGCGATCTGGCTGAATATGGCAGCGAACACTTCATGGCGCTGGCCCTGGCGC
>Ga0233428_1004789_pt1 | contig 10242 bp, 9 predicted proteins | sample SI_118_April2016_4_FD_179890 | JGI IMG/M metagenome (GOLD analysis project Ga0233428, IMG submission 179890) | Seawater microbial communities from Saanich Inlet, British Columbia, Canada - SI_118_April2016_120_MG | ecosystem: Environmental > Aquatic > Marine > Inlet | place: Canada: British...
CAGTTTGAATTCGGCCACACACTTCGTGGCAAGGAAGAAAGGTCAGGCACTCCGTGGACGCCATCATATCGGTTGCCGGTCTGAGACCATGTGTTATCTTTGGTCTGGCCGATCCTACCACCCCCCCGTGGCGATCAGATCAGGTCGGTCAAGCCTCATACTCCCCTTGAAACTCAGCACGCCAACAAGGGACGGGTCTATCTTGGCCACCATTATTGCTGCAATCGTCGTCGGCCTTCTGCTATTGTGGGGTGGTATCGCCGCCCTTCTGCGCATGGTCGAGCTTTTCGAGCGCAAACATGTCCTTGCTCTCGGAGGATATACGAGTCTTGTCGCCGGTTTGGTGATGGGATTGGTCCTGTTCAATGCAAATGAACGGCAGAAACAACACCGTGCCGATCTACAGGCCCAGGTGAACATCGTCACCCAGAAGCTCAGTGAACTCAGCGAGCGTCTCGTGGGTCAGCTGGCGGAAAAATCTGAGCTGACGGCGAGCGAATTCCAGATTCGGGCAAATCTCCAAAAGGAACGCTCAGACCATGAACGCACGCAGCAGGATCTGGCTGAGCAAGTGCAGCTTCACCAGCAGATGGAGACCCGCTTTGAGCGTGAGCGCAGTTCCCGGCGCGCCTATCAAGAGAAAATCAACACGCAGATAGAGGAGCGTTTCGCATCGCAGGACGATCGCTACAAGGGTGTTAGAGACTTTCTCGAACTCCACCGTCGGACAGTTGGCGGGATCCAGACGCAGCTGGCGAGCGTCCAGGACGATGTCACCCGTCTCAATACGCAGGTATCGGGCGTTGTCACCGGACAAACGAATCTGTTGGGCAAGATCAATTCAACACGACAGATTACCGAATTGACGACACAAAAGATCGACGCCTTGTCGCGAACTCACGCTGCCTTGTATGATGACCTGAACAGCACAATGGCTCAGGTAGACAGTCTCTACACCTGGAAAACGAAATAACACATATGACAAGCATTATCTGTCATCTATGACAAGCATTATCTGTCATCTATGACAAGCTTGTCATCCATATCGCCCCGAGAAGAAAGTTGAGCAGCAACATGAGCATCCATCCCGGCCGGCACCTGCGGCGTCACCTGTCATCCCTCGGCACGCTTGCCCTCGCCGCAGCCATGGCCACTCTGATGGCATGCGGCCCAAGCGAGGAGGAGTTGGCTCTTGTAGCCCTCCAGGAAGACCTGACCCTCGCAGGTGGCACCATCGACTCGCTCAACTACACGATCGAGTCGACCAATCTGCTCATCGACGAGATGCGTGATCGCGTCGACAGTCTCAATATCGTCGACACGAAACTGCTAGAGTCAGTTCAGCGGTTGAACAAGGAGGTCCGCCACTGGCGCGACCTGGCTGGTGAGCATCAACGCAAGAACGAGCAGCTTTCCAGACAGATCGAGACACTCAAACGAGACAAGCAGGGCGACCAGCGAGCCATTGCCCAATTGCGATCTCAGGCGGACAGCATCAATTCAGCCTTGCTTGATGCCCACACCTCCATTCGGCGGCAAGAAGACCACATTCGCAACATGGAACAGGAGCTGGGCAAGTCTCAGGACGAGGTGGCCCTGCTGCGCGAAGCTCAGGTCTCGGTGCGACTCTATGCAGCCTCGGAGGACTATCTGAAGGAGAGTGGTTATCTGCGCGTGAAGCGCCCCTTTGGTGGCGGCTTCCGTAAGGATTACAACCTTCTGCAACCCCTGGATGCAACCGATCCACGCGTGCGTTTGGCACCCATCGATGAGACGATCGAAATCGAGGGTAAGATCGATGTCCTCGTCGACCGCTATGGCAAAGTGAACAAGAACGCTTATGAACGTCGTACCCTCGACAATGGAGCGACAGCTATCACCTTCACCGATGGCCTCTATGGCGGAGCCGATGTCCTGATCGTGCTCAAGTAGTCCACACACGCATCACAGAAAAAAAAGGGGAGCCACCTGACGGTGGCTCCCCTTTTTTTGTCCGCTGCGACCTCTTACCAACCGTGGACGTAGACCGCGGTCCGAACCTTCGCGCCCGTCGTGCTCGTCGACAACATCGAATCGGCATAAGCAGCATGACGCACAGCTCGTTCGTGGCTACCCCCCTTCAGGATCAGGTGCAGGTCGGCCTTGGGTTCCGCGATCAATGCATTCACGTGGCGACGGAAATCCCATTCGGTCAAAGGCTTATCGATCACGATGCCGTCCAGAGACAACCCGAAGCCGCCCTGCGTATACACGACGACTACATCACCCTCTGCGGGATCGTGCTGATGTACGCGCCAAACGGGGCTGGCGACATTAAGGATCATGATTCCAAGGCAGAGCATGAGCATCATGATGCCCAGGAACAACTCCTTGCTGATGTCATGCTCTTCAGCCTCCACTTCCAGTTGCTGTAAGAATCTCCGCCTCGCCATCGCCTAGCCTCTTGGGCCGTCTTCGTCGCGTAGGCGGAGCCACTGTTCCTCTAAACGATCGAGGCGTTGGGCAAGCAAGTCAGCCACCTTGCGCAAGGGCAGAAAGGCCACCAGAGCAACTAGGGTCGTCTGAAACGCGAGGACAAGCCCCACAGCCATGGATTGAAGGACCCGAAAGGTCTCTGTCGCCTCGTTGATTCCTCCCAACTCCCGCGCCATGAGCAGGATACCGCAAACTGTACCCAGATAGCCATAAAATGGAATTCGCGATTGATCGCGGCGGGCATTCAGCAAGGGGGTCCCAAGCACACCGATTAGCTCCCCCATCACATCGTCATCATGCGCTCGCAGATCAACATCATGGCGATACTGCTGGCGCAATTGTCGCCAACGTTCCAGGCGCTTCACACCCAGGGTGCCCGGTGCAGGTTTGCGCCGCCAACCAGCCAGTTCACGCCGCACAAGGACGGAGATTCGGCCGAGTGTCAGCAGCTGTAACCCGACGCTGCCCGCAACCAGTAGATAGGAGGCGCGGCCAATCCATTCGACCAAGTCAAAACCACTGCTGTAGGAGGCGAAATAGAGAGCGAGGAAGCCAATGACTGTGCCGGTGACTGCACCGATCGCTGTGGCGACGCGCGGCAGATGCGGTGTACACACACCATAGTGCGATTCCTCAAGGCGAATCCGCCGTGCTCTGTGAAGGAAAAGCACACCTCCCGTTGCGCCACAGGCAAAGGCAAACAGGACTCCGACGAGGATGGACGGCCAATTCATTGATGAAGACTCCCTTTGGGCTCCGACCACTGCACAGTGACATACAAGGTCCACCAACACCACGAAGCGAATCCTGCCCACCCCGTCAACAGGACGCCTAACAGTGCCATTCGCAGTATGAATCCCCAGGAGGGACCATCGATGCGCAGCACCTGACCCGCGTCTGCCCGTTGCTGCCTTGTTCCCCGCTGCTCGGCGGGCGGTGTGTAATCTGATCGTCGTTGCCCTGCCAGCTGAGACTGCACGACTTCAAGAGGCTCAACGGCAGTCGCAGCCTCTGGTCCTCTCAAGACACGTGTCTCCTGCAAGAGCAATTCCTGCTGCGAACTGGGTAGCTGTTGCTGCCACTGCTTAAGTGGCTCAAGTGTGGTCTCAAGTGTCTCCCATTCAACAAATGGAGCTGCAGCACCCAGTGTGTAACTCAGGGGCGAAACTCGATGCGTCCTGCGTGTGCGCAAATGCGGATCCGGTTTGGTCGCCAGACGCTCGAGCCTGGTCTGTAACTCCTGCCGCCGTTCCTGTAACCCCACAAGTCGACCGATACTCCGATGGAAATCCATCGGTTGGTCTCGTGTGCCCGTGGTGGTGGCATCCAGACCTGACTCCTGCGCGGCCAGTAAGACCTGGGCCGCTTCGAATGTCGTTGAGATCCAGATTTCGCCGAACAGCTGAGGTCCCCACATGGGGACGGCACCTGGAAGATCCGGGAACGAATGAGAATAGAACATTTCGGGGGCAATTGTACCGTCACCCGTGACCCAACCATATCTCTCCTGCGTTGTCACAACCGGATGCAGCGCCCCGGTCGGATCCTCCACATACAGCCCCAACATCACGGCCGCTTCGACGCGATCGGTATCCCATGCATGAATGGCGAGTTCGTTTGTTGCTTCGATGTAGAGACTGGGAATCTCTGTTCGGGTGGGTGTCAGCCGAGTCTTCGCTACGGGCGCCCCATTGAGGTAAATCTGTGCTTCGTCATCGGCCCAGATAAGCAAGATCAAGCGATGATCCTGCGGCAATGACAACAGCGATCGCTGCGGGTCGGTCAAACGGGATATTCGCTCAACGCCGTACGCATAGACGAGCGTATCAAGAGCAGCTGCCACCTCGTTGTATTCCTGGCGCAATGCCAGGAGCCGCCGATTCACACGCGGTTCCTGGTTAGCTGTGCGCGCTGCCGCATCGGCATGACTCGGCGCACAGATCATCAAACAGTTGATCATCGCCAGCAAGGCCCACCTCAAGGTTGCAATGCCTCCGATTGCCCATCAGCGCCTGCCAATCGCGTGTCAAAAATATTTGCCAGAGAATCCATCGTCGCCGCTTTGCGCTTGATCTCTTCCTCATCCTGAATGGTTGCGGCGACGGAAGCAACCAGACGCAGTCGGGCCGCCTCCTGATGGGCACGCTCAGTGACACTGCCAGCGCGACGTGTATCCCCGCGCAAGAGATAGGCATCAAAAAGTTCGCTGAACTGCGCCGGTCCCGCACGATAGAAATCAACCTGCAGTTGCAGTAGTCGCTCGCGCTCTGCTGCCTGCTCTGCGGCGGCATCAACAGGCGCCGGCTCCTTCACGACAGAAGCGGCCACCGCCGGCATTTGCACGCCCATCGTAGAGATCTCACGCGACAGAGACCCAGCCAGTTGGTCCCATAGCTCCGCTTGTTCGATGTAGGTGGCCTGGCTGGAGCCGGCGACCATCGTGGATCGCTCACTCATTCCACGGCTGCGCTGTCGCGCCGCGTCGATGACCCCCTTCGCTGCAACCTGGTCGTCGAGAAATACGTAGAGTCTGAAGAGAGACAGAAACCCCTGTTGATCTGGGGAGTAGAAATCAACCTGGATCTGCTGCTGATTGGCACGCTGGCGGATTTCCCATAACAGGCTCGCAATCAGTGGATCCCACAAACGATCTGCGAGATCGGGCATGACCTGACTTGCACGCTCCAGCGTCTGCTTGGCCAGTTCCGGCGATTCAGAATAGAAATATGCACGCGCCAGATAGACCCAGACTTCAGCCTTGTAACGGTAAACTCGGACCGCTTCCTCGAAGGCACTTACCGCCTCGACATAGTCACCGGACAAATAGGTGAGTCGCTTGTCGACGCCAAACTTCAGTCCCACGCCAGAGGCGATGTATGAACCGTCCGTGAACCGCTCAGAATCGGGAACCAGTAGGCGCTCATCAACAAAGCTGATCCGTCTCTCCTGACCTGCAGCAGGACAGATCATCATCAGCGAGATTGTGATGACACTACCCCATCGACTCAGATTGATTCGACCCAGCATGCTCACCCTTTTCACTCATCCCTGTAAGAAGGACGATGGCCTTAGATATTGGCCGACGACTGGCCACCGTCCACATTGAGACAGGCCCCCGTTACCCAACTGGCTTTTTCAGATGCGAGGAAGGCCACCACCGCTGCAACCTCTTCAGGATAGCCGAATCGCCCACTGGGAATGTTGTCTTCGATGAACTTGCCAATGCCCTCAGGATCTTCCTTCTGACGTCGCTCCCAGCTGCCCCCTGGAAAGACGATCGACCCTGGCGCCACACTATTGACGCGTATCCCCTTTGCAGCAGCCTCACGCGCCAGATTGGCACTCATACTGATCATCGCTGCCTTCGCCGCATTGTAGCTGATGGGCCCACCACTCTCGCGCCCAAAGATGGACGAGATATTGACGATGTTGCCCCCCTCACTGCGCTCAAGATGCCCAAATGCTGCACGCGACACGCGCACGGCGGAGAAGAAGCTCAGATTGAATACGTGCAGCCATTCCTCGTCGCTCACTTCGCCAAAAGGACTCCACACGGAACCTCCGACGTTGTTGATGACAATATCAAGTCCACCGAATCGCTCTACCGCGGCCGCAACACACGCATCGGCCGCCGCCGTATCCGTCATATCGCCGACATAGATCTCTACCTCTGCCCCCGCCTCTGACAACTCGGCCCCCGCCGCCTCGAGGGTCTCGGCAGTGCGACCACTGAGACACAGTCGAGCGCCCTCTTCGGCCAGGGCGCGTGCAATGCGGAGACCAATGCCACGACTGGCACCGCTCACGAGAGCAACCTTCTGCTTCAGACCCAAATCCATTCCATCACCTCTTTTGCTTGTGTTTTCTGACCTGCCATTCGGCAGGGCATTTGTCTGGTCATTTATCTGGTTTCAACTGCTGTCGATCGTCTGGTTCAGTGTATCTCGCTGGTCAATGCGCCTGGATTCGTCGTCAATAACAGGCCCAGATACGTCACGCACATGACCAGCAGAATGACGGCCTTCCAACGCTCGAAACGATAGCCCATGCGCATCAGGCCGAGCATGGTCAGCACAATAATGATCATCGCTGGGAACATGAAGTGTATCACGTCCGTACTCACATGCAGGGCATTAACGCTTGCGGATGCGCCGGCAATCCAGCAGATATTCAGGATATCGGCACCAAGAATGTTGCCAATCGCCAACCCGCCCTGGCCCTTTCGCGCTGCCACAATGCACGTCGCAATCTCCGGGATTGATGTGCCCAGAGCGACGATCACAAGGGTGACGATGATATCGCTGACCCCCATGGACAGAGCGATCACCGGCGCCGCCAACACGATTCCCTCGCTGCTGATCAGCACTCCCACCAAGCCAGCGACCATCAGGAGGATCGTTCGCCCCCAGGAGCTTGGTTCATGGTCGAGTTCGTCCTCATCTACGACCTGCCGACCCCGCCGGTGTTCCCAGTAGGTGTAGACGAGATAGAGAACGAAGCCGAAAACGAGAACCGCCCCTTCACCTCTCGAGAGGGTGCCATCAGAGGCCATGTAGTAGGCCAGCAGATCCACGATGATGAGGAAGACCGCGGCAGATCGTAACACGACGCGATCGATGAGCACGACAGCGGGGGCAAAAAATGCGACCATGGGCAGAGCCAGACCGTCATCGTATATGACTGAACCGACGGCATTTCCCAGGGCCAGTTGCGCGTTGCCATCTAACGTCGCCTGAATAGAGACGGCCAACTCAGGCGTCGTCGTTCCAACGCTGACAATAACGATACCAATGAGAATCGGCGGCACTTTCAAGTGCCGCGCCAGATCCGCAGCGCCTTCGACGAGCCAGTCGGCGCACTTGGCTAAGACAACAAAGGCCCCAACCATGAGCAGGACGGCAGTTCCAGGGGTAAGAGTTGGTAAGCTGACAGCGTCGATTGGTTGGACCTCGCCTGCGAGAAGACCGATGAAATATCGGCTATGTTGATGATTGACAATAAGTTAACGACAACTACACAACTGCTTGAAGGGCTAATAATCTAACGAGAGTGCAAAAAAGTAGTCAAGAAGCTGGCGAAGTTGCCGATCATGTTGTAATGTGATACTAATTGATACACATGGCGGGTGTATCGCTCCCCTTCTCCACGGTGATGGGACAAGAGCATGTTCAACGAGTTTCTCACGACGACCCTACAAGTAGTGATTGCCCTCAATGTGGCAGGACTGATTGCCTACTTCTGCCTCGGTTCTCGACGGCGTCCAACGCCGACCATGGCCGAAACGATCACCGTGGAACCGCGACCATCACTTTGGAATAAGCTTGTGCAGCCCTGCAAGAATGCCCTGGGCGCTCAGCGACCTCTCGCAGCAACAGCGGCCACGTCTCGCCCTGGAGAGACAATGGATTCTGCACTTGGTCAGTTGCGACGCGTCTTAGACGGATACGGTCACAGCCTCAGTTGAAGATCCGGCTGCTCCCCTGCAGCCCACTAGCTTTTCATATCGAACTGGCGGCGCGGTCCCCCTCTGCGAGACTCAGCATATCGGGTTTGCCCCCGGTCCGGCGTATCGGGTTGCCCCTGATTCGTTGGCACCTGCAGAGTCGTTAGCAGCTTCCCCCCGTTCCACTGACGGGGACTGCGCCGTCAATTTATTCGAATATTATCCATTGCATAGTGAATATTTATTACATATTTTCCCTGATTGGAACTCAACAATGGGAAATAATGGTGATTTCCCGGCAACCAATTCGGCTCAGTCGATGTTAGGATTCGGGGACAATCAATGAAGCTGCATGATCTGAAGGGCCAAACCATCCTCATGGCAGTATCGGGTGGGCTCGATAGCTGCACAATCACGCATTGGCTTGCCAAGCACGACGTGGATGTCGTCTGCTATACAGCAGATCTGGGCCAACCAGACGAAGACGATATCGAGGACGTTCGCCAACGCATGCTGGCCTGCGGTGCCCGTGAAATGATCGTTGGCGATCTGCGGCAGGATATGGCGCAGGCAGGCCTGCAGCTGATTCAGGCTGGCGCTCGCTACGAGGGCGGCTACTGGAACACCACTGGCATCGGTCGCCACGTCGTAGTTGCTGGTATGGTTCCGGAAATGCAATCGCGAGGGATACACATTCTGGGCCATGGCGCCACGGGTCGGGGCAATGATCAGGTTCGCTTCGAACTCGCCTCCGAGATGCTCGACCCACGAGTTCAGACCTACGCCCCGTGGCGAGATGACACGTTCCTCGAGTCCTTCCGCGGACGCCGCGAGATGATCGCCTATTGCGAGGCTCATTCCCTCCCGGTGAAGGCGACACTGCAGAAACCCTACTCCACCGACGCCAATGTCCTTGGTCTCACCCACGAGGCGGGTGAGCTCGAAGCTCTGACGACACCGACAAGCCGGATCCAACCGGGAATGGGCGTCTTTCCACAGAACGCACCTGATGTAGGCCAGTCTGTCGAAATTCGCTTCGAGCACGGCCAGGCCGTTGCGATCGACGGTGTTGCAGAGGATGCCTTCGAGCTTGTCACCAGAGCAAACGAACTCGCCGGGGCCCATGGTGTAGGCATCGGGTTACATGCCGTCGAGAATCGCTTTGTCGGTATCAAGTCGAGAGGGATCTATGAGGCGCCCGGCCTCGAGCTTCTTGGACAGACCTACGAGTATCTGACGCAACTCACTCTCGACCGGCGCGCCAGGCGGGTATTCGAGCAGATGAGCACGATTGTCGCAGAGCAGATCTACCAGGGATACTGGTTCGACACGGCGACTCAGGCTTGCTGGGCAGCGATCGACCGTTTCAGTCAGCTCGCTACCGGGACGATCCGCGTTCACCTCTTCAAGGGCAATGTCCAGTTTGAGGCCGCCACGGACGCGCCTCACAGCCTCTACAGCGAAGACCGGGCATCCATGGAGGATGTTGGAGAATTCGACCACAGAGACTCACAGGGCTTTCTGGGGGTGCTGGGCGTCAGTGCCCGCGCCCTCAACACGGCGGGACAGATTCCGCCTCGTTAGTTGGGGCTCACTGCGGGCGTTCGCAAAATAGAACGCTCTGCCCGCCCCAGCTGGTGTGACACCGGGATCAGCCTTCCCCTTGGTAGTCGCGCAGGGCCTGCCCTGGATCTTCCGGGAAGCCGGCGGCTCGTGGCCAGTGGCCGAATTGGTAGATCCGCTTCAAGGGGCGCGCCTCGAAGGGCAGGCCAAGCAGATCGTCATCTTTCAACCCTCCTGCACCACCGGGCTGACGCAGATGCTCGATCGCCACCTGGCGCAATTCTTCGACGATCTGAGGCTGACTGCCACTCAACTCTCGTAGCTCCTGAGGATCGGCGGCAATGTCAAACAATTGCTGCCGATCGCCATTGGCGAGCCAGATGTATTTCCACCGCCCTGCACGAACCATGATCTTGAAACGCCGTGTACCAGGCGCACCATACAAGCCCACCAGATGCGGGCGTGCAGAGGCGGTGCCGCGTAGCATGGATATCACATCGATCCCGTCACGCAGTTGCGCTTTCCCCGCCGCAGCCGTGGCAATGCCATACAGATCGATCAGCGCCACGAGATCGTCGCGGCGCTGATTCATCGGCAATTGCTCAGGCCAGCTCACGAGAAATGGCACGTGACACGATGACTCGAAAAAGCTCTCCTTCTGCCAGGCAGCGTGGTCACCCAGGTGATCGCCATGATCTGCAAAGAAGCAGACCACTGTATTGTCCGCATCATCGCGTGCTTCGATCGCATCCAGAATCCGC
>Ga0233428_1004793_pt1 | contig 10238 bp, 4 predicted proteins | sample SI_118_April2016_4_FD_179890 | JGI IMG/M metagenome (GOLD analysis project Ga0233428, IMG submission 179890) | Seawater microbial communities from Saanich Inlet, British Columbia, Canada - SI_118_April2016_120_MG | ecosystem: Environmental > Aquatic > Marine > Inlet | place: Canada: British...
TTCATCGAATTCGAGTTGGCGATCCAGGTGGGCCGGTGTGATGGGTGGCGCTCTGGCGGGCAAGCCGACGCCGTCGAGGTAGGCGATGACCGAGCGCGGCTCGGTGAGAGCGGCGACGATACAATGAGGATGGGTACCGGCAGGTCACCTGGCAGCGCGGGCAACAGTTCGGCAAGCGCATTCGGGCCACCGGTGGAGATACCGATCCCAATCACCTCCAGAGGCAAGTCAGGGATCAACGTCTCGGTGACCTTCGGGATCGCCGGCGATGCGGGCTTGGACGTCGTGTTATCTGGCAGAGCATCTGACGTCGAGACAGGCCTGCTGGGGGATGTGGATCCAGTTCGGGTACCACGCAGCAGTCGGCGCGTCTGAAACCCATCGATCATCCGGCGCAACTCTGCCGCCAGATCACCGCGTCCCCTCTCATCCTGCAATGAAGGCCGACCCACAGCACCCAAAGCCGACAATTTCAGCGCCAGGGTCACGGTCGCAGGTTTCAGGTCATCCACATCGATCAGGATCACCCCGATCGACTCGTCCAGCGCGCGAAGATCGTTCAGTAGTTCGGGAAGACCGATGTCAGCCAGACCGACATCCACAAGGACAAGATCCGGGGTCTGCGCAGTGGCTCTGCTCAGACCGGTCTTGCCACTGGCGGCGACACCCTGGACTTCGACCCCCGTGATTCCGGAGAGGACATCACTCAACAGCGCTCGGTAACCGCTGGTATCGTCGATAACCAGCGCTTGCATGGAATCCACCCAGACTCCTCAGAGGGACTGGTCGCACACCAGAAGAAGAACGGTGATCAGTCTGCTGCCAGAACCTGCGTCAGATCCAGCAACGCCGCCAGTCCGGTGGGCATCTTGTAGATCGCCTCAAAGAAGATACCGGGCACATCTTCGATGTGACTGGGGGGAGCCTCAACATCCGCCAGATCAGCCGTCACAACATCGTCGAGGCTGTCAACCAGCAACCCCATCAATCCCTCGTCACCTTTCACGACGACGACCTTGTGGTGCGCCTTCTGAGCGGCACTGGGCAGGCCCAGCTTGGTGCGCAGATCGATAATGGTCAGCAACTGACCGCGGAGATTGATGACACCACTCACCCAATCCGGCGCCCGATGCACACGTGTGATCTCAAGGTCGTCCTCGATCTCCTGGACCAGCTCAATCCGCAAACCACAGGTCAAAGGCCCGACCTCGAACAACACGTATTCAGCTGTCTCTTCTACTGCAACCTGATGCGGCATCAGGAGGCCTCCGCTCTTGTGAGGAAACCACTGATCGCCTGCAACAACTTATCCTGGTCAAGCTTGATCAGGTAGGCGTCGACGCCAGCCGCCAGACCCCGTTGCTCATCCGCCTCGTCACTCAGAGAGGTCACCACCGCGACTGGCAGGTGAGCAAAGCGCTCATCGGCCCGGATTTTGCGCGTCAGGCTGAGACCGTCGAGGTGAGGCATCTCCATATCGGTGACAACGATATCAATCTCCCCCGCATGCTCTTGGAGCAACTCCCATGCTCTGGCCCCGTCCTCGGCGATATAGAGCTGATATCCGGCATCCTCGAGACAGCGCCGCATCTGTTCTCGGAAGAAGGGCGTGTCTTCGGCGAGCAGAATGGTCGCATCGCCATGCAGATCCTTCGTCTGTGATTCGACCCACGCCGGATCGATCTTCCGAACCAGTCCGTACAGATCGACGATAAGTGTCGATCGTCCATCGATGATCGTCGACCCACCGATGCCTGGTTGCATGAATCCCTTCGTCGTGATGTCGAAGACACCGATAACGATATCCAGGACATCGGACACAAGCAGGCCAAGTTCGCCGCCGGCAACACTGAAAATGACGACAAACATCCATTCTGCCTCAGGAAGCGCCTGGACATTGGCCGCCTGTTCCAGGGACATCAGAACGAGGTGTCCTCCCCGGTATTGGAATGTCGCCCGGCCACCCGCCTCTTCCAGTTGTGCCGCCGAAACCCGTTCGATCCGAGAGACCAGTTTCATCGGAATCGCACACTGTTCACCGGGAGCATTTTCAACCAGCAGGAGTTGCTGAGCATCACTGCGGAATGCCTCTTCAACCTCCTGCGGCGCATGTTGCTCTTCGATCTCTTCCAGATCCAGCGAGTGCCGTAGACCGATCACATCCAGGATCAGCGCGACACTACCATCGCCGAGGATCGTCGCCCCCGCATAGATGCCACTCTGACTGAGGATGGAGTCGAGAGGTTTGACGACGATCTCCTTGGAGTCCAGCAACTCGTCCACGAGCAGTCCAAAGCGGAGATCCCCGGCCTTGAGCACCGCCACATAGACGGCCTGACTCTCATCACCACTGACCTCGATTCCCAGGACCTGACGCAGACTGATCAGTGGCAGCAGGCGGCCGCGCAGGCGCAGAACCTGAGCCTTGTCGATCCACTCAATTCGTTGTGTTCGCTGAGCTGCTGGGATCCGCACCAGTTCAGCGAGATTGTCTTGTGGGATGGCGAACTGATCTTCGCCGAGCGCGACCAGCAAACTCGGAATGATCGCCAGGGTCAGAGGAAGATTGATCCGCACCGTCGTTCCAACGCCAGCGGTAGACTCGATATCAACCACACCACCAAGACGCGTGAGATTGGTGTGGACGACATCCATACCGACTCCACGCCCGGACAGGTCGGTCACCTCGTCCTTGGTCGAAAAGCCCGGATGGAAGACGAGGCGGACGAGATCCCGCTCACTCATCGCCTCCAGTTGATTGCGATCATAGAGCCCGAGTGACAACGCCTTGTCACTGATTCGATCTGGGTGGATCCCCGCACCGTCATCACTGATCTCGATCAGTACCTGACCGGCCTGATGAACGGCGCGCAACCGAAGACGGGCTGGCAATGACTTTCCTGCCTCGTGTCGGACCTGAGGCTCCTCAATGCCGTGGTCCATGGCGTTGCGGATCAGGTGGGTAAGCGGATCACCAAGGGCCTCGATGATTGTCTTGTCCAGTTCGACATCTTCCCCTTCGATCTGCAGGTCCACCTCCTTGCCCAGTGTCGTGGCCAGATCACGGACAATGCGGCGAAACTTGCCAAAGATGGTGCCGACCGGCTGCATCCTCGTGGAGACGATGGTTTCCTGCAGATCGGTGGTGACGTGATCCAGACGTTGCGTGGAGCCCTCAATCAGGCTCAGGTCACCCTTCTCGACCTGCTGGATCAGCTGATTCCGCGTCAGCACCAACTCCTCGGCCAGATTCAGCAATTCATCGAGCAACTCAACATGCACCCGCAGACTTGTCTCCGTGACCACGGGACGGATGGGAGGCAATTCCGTGGTTCTCGACACGGTGGTCGGCGCCGCCACGGTCGGGACCTGGGGGGCTTCAGCGGGCTGGGGTGGCGCGACGGCAAGAAGATCCTCGTCGTCACCTGTATCCCCTTCACCTGTATCCACCTCGGCAAGACCATCATCAGCCCAGAGTCCGTGTTCACCACCACCCTCCTCCTCTTCTTCTTCGAAGAGCCCTACTTCCTCATCGACAAGGCGTCCCTGCGCGGCAGGATCATCGACAATCAGCATCGCTTCGGGCGTCATGTCGCCGTCTTCAGCCGCCACTGCGTCGGTCGTGTCCTCGGCAGGAGCGTCTTCATCGGGGCTGGCGGCTATCTCCCCTGCGAAGTCCTCGGGACTCAAGTGAGTGATCTGCTCATCGGGTAATTCGACGAGGGCACCAACGACCTCAGGGTCGATCGCGGTGGCAAAGAGGATGAATAGTCTCCCCTCGATCAGGCGATGCTCGAGCACCTCTCCTGTCGCCTTGAGTTCGTCGGCCAGTGATGGAAGATCTTCGAAGGCCGCATCCTCTCCCCGTCGGTATTCCAACTGGTAGAGATAGTCGAGGGTTTCCAGCACCCTTCGAGCTTCATCTTCGGTCGTCGAGAAGACTGGACCTTCTTCCACTGTCGGCGCCGGAGGTGCGGGAGGCGCCAGGAGATCTTCTTCCTCCTCGAACACGTCGGTCGACTCTACTGGCGGCTCTACTGGACCAGCTGACGCCTCGCCGGTGAGGAGGGCCTGCAACGCCCTCTCGTGGCTTGAGATGTCCGTCTCGTTGCTTGTCTCGTGGTTCGTGAGCATGTCGGTGAGGGCATCGGCCGCCTGCAGCAGCACACTGGCGCGATCGGAAGTCAGCAACAAGCCTTCGTTGCGCACCTTGTTGAGAACCTCTTCCATGCTGTGCGACAATTCGGTAATTCGATCGAGTGCCAGGAATCCGGCCCCACCCTTGATCGAGTGCACGGACCGAAAGGCTCGGTTCACCAACTCCGGGTCAGCATTGGCACCGGCAGACTCGATACTGAGCAGATCGTCACCAAAGGTCGAAAGCTGCTCGAGGGCGTCATCCAGGAAGGCGCGAACAACACCTTCGTCAAACTCGCTCATGGCTGCGCCTCGTGTTTGTCGTTAGAAGACAAGCATCGGATGGACATGATCTATTCGTCTCTCTTCAGCTTGTATCGACCAACGATATCGCGAAGTTGCGTCCCCATTCGGGCCAACGCTTGAGCCTGATCATTCACACCCTCCATCGCCACACTGACCTGGCCCGTTTCATTTTCAACACTGGTGATCTCACTCGCGATACTGGCAGAAGCCGTGGCCGCCTCTGACACATTCTCCGTCACAGACACGACGGCCCCAGCTGCGGCCGACACATTCTGCGCAATGCCTCGCGTCGTGACCGCCTGCTCTTCCACCGCTGCCGCAATACTGCCGACATTCTCATTGACCTCACCAATCACGCCGCCGATCTCACCGATTTCGGACACCGTACCGGATGTCGTCTCCTGGATGGCGAGGATACTGGCGCGGATCTCCTCTGTCGCATCAGCTGTCTGCTTGGCCAATTCTTTGACCTCATTGGCGACCACAGCGAAGCCCTTGCCCGCGTCGCCGGCACTGGCCGCTTCGATTGTCGCATTCAGAGCCAGCAACTTCGTCTGATCGGCAATGTCGACGATGACTTCAACGACTCGGCCAATCCGATGCGCTGCTTTACCCAGTTCATCCACACGATGGGCGGCATTCCCCACGGTATCCACGGCGCTTTCGGCGACCTGGCGCGCGTGCTGGGCACTGCGTGAGATATCCGTAATGGTCGCCGTCATTTCCTCCGTGGCCGTCGCCACAGTCGTGATATTTCCCGTCGATTCGCTTGCCGCCTGGGAGACGGATGTCATGTTCACACTCATTTGCTCGGCCGCAGCCGCGACGGACGTGACATTGGTCGTGGCCGCCTCGACATGACCGACGGTCTGCGTTGCCACACCCAACAACTGATCGGAGGCCTCGCCCAGACTGTCGGCTTGCTTACCTAGATGACCGAAGACTTCCCTGAGGCTGATGATCAGTCGCTGAAAGCTCTGTGACAGCACATCGTCTGGGGACCGCGACTCGACATCGCCAGTCAGGTCTCCTTGAGCCAGTCTGTCTGCGGCGGCTGAGATTTCGCGCGTGTAGGTGACCATGTCGCGGACGGTGTCGGCGAGTTGCCCGATCTCGTCGTTGGATGTCACGCTGACCTCTGCAGCCGCCATCTGCCCGAGAGCGACCTGGCGAGTTGCTCGCATCACCTCATCGAGGGGCCGATTGATGCTGCGGGAGATGAGAACGAAGAACAGCGCCAGACTGCCCAGACCGAGGGCACCGATGATACCGGCTGCGCGCCACAACGTCTGGCGTAGTTCGGCATCGGCGCCGTCCAGGGACTGAATGATCTCAAATGCGCCGTGTACCTCGCCGACCTTCCAGTTCTCCATGCGTGTCCCGGTCGGGTCGCGCCCCTCGTCGTTGCCCCAGACCTCTCTTGAGGTCGCCGGATCCCCATGGCAGAGCATGCACTCCTGTGTGAGGCGGATGGGTCGGAAATAGCGGATCGAATTTATCGACTCATCGAGATCGTAGTATTCCTCGAGTTCGCCCGTTGAGAGACGACGCAGGACGGCTGCCTCGTATGCGTCAGGCTCGTTCTCCGGATTGCGCGGCTGAAACTTCGGTACGCGGAATTCGTAGCCCCCTTCGGAGGAATTCGACATCACCTGCTGAAGTGCGGTCACCACAGGAACAGCAGCGATCACACGATCGATGTCACCATCCCGGGCCCAGCCTTGCAGCAACTCGATCGTGATGACGCCTTGCTCCCACTTCTTCGCCATATCTTCACGCGAGGACTCGGTGGCAACCACAATGGCTCGGGCCTTGTCGATTGTTGCCTGACGGATCCTCTGCTGGGCATCCTGCGCGTAAGCGACCAGGAGAACGGCGCCGATGAGTGATACCTGGAGGAAACTGAATCCGACGAGCTTCTGCCGCAGATTCATCCTCACTCGCCCTGGTCTACTTCGCCTTCGGGGAGACGGTATTGCGCTACGAGCCGTTCGACATCAGCGCCGAGATCCGCCAGTTCGCGGGCTTGCTCGCGGGCTCGGTCGACCTCCTGCCGCAAGGAGTCGCTGGCATCCTTCACCGTGACAATCTGTTGGGCAATGTCTGTGGATGCCGTCGCCATCTGCGCAACATTCTCCGTCACCGATCCAACACCCTGAGCCGCCTGATTGATATTTGTGGCGATATCACGTGTCGTCACTGACTGCTCCTCGACAGCCACCGCAATACTGGCGACAGACTCATCGACGTCACCGATCACACGCTCGATGCGATCGATCTGCTCCATCGCCTTCTCTGTCGAAGCCTGACTGGCCTCGATGCTCGTACAGATTCGGCCCGTGGCCTCCGCAGTCTGGCGCGCAAGCTCCTTCACCTCACCGGCGACCACTGCGAATCCCTTACCTGCATCACCAGCACTTGCCGCCTCGATCGTTGCATTCAAGGCCAACAACTTGGTCTGATCGGCGATATCGACGATGACGCTGATCACCGCCCCGATCTCTCGAGCATTCTCGTGCAGTTCGTGCATCCTCTGCGAGGCCAGGGCGACGGCCTCGACAGCCTGTTCTACCACCTGCCGAGCTCCGCCCGCATTGCGAGAGATCTCCGCAATCGTTGCCGTCATCTCTTCCGTCGATGACGCCATCGTCGTGATACTCTCCGTCGATTGCGTCGCAGCAGCAGACAGGCTGCTCATACCCGCACTGACCTGCTCTGCGGCGGTAGCCGCAGAGGTGGCCCCATTGGAAACTTCACCGGCACCGGCGGCAACGTGACTCGCCATCGTCGACATCTGCTCTGAGGCACTGGTGAGCGTCGCTGCCTGTCCCCTGAGCCTCGAAAAGGCCTGACGCAGTCGATCGGTCATGGCCACGAAGCTCTGACCAAGGATGTCCGCTTCAGAGCGGGGTGAGGTGGTGATCGTCAGGTCACCGGCCGCGAGATCTCGTGCCGCCCCTGCCATGTCTGAGGTATAGTCGACCAGATCACTGAACGAATTGGCCAGCAGACCGATCTCGTCGTTCGACTGGATATCGACCTTCTGGTCTACATCTCCCTTGGCGACACGCTGGGCAATGCCGGCAATACGAACAATCGGGCCGGTGATGCTGGCCGACAGCCACAGGGCCACGGCGATGACGGCGATGGCAACCACCGACGCCACCAGCAACAGGCGCGTTCGCAAGGCCACGACCGGTTCACGCACCTCTGCCAGATCGATTTCAGCGATGATCGCCCACCTCGTCCCCATGACCTCCAGCGGGGAGTAGGCCGACAGAACATGGTTGCCATTGTAGTCGACGATCAGGCCGTGGCCTGTGTTACCAGCCAGGGCCTGTCTCGAGGCTTGGGTATCCACACCGTTTGCAGCAATCGAGCCACGGAAAGAGGCCTGGACACTGTGACCGACCGGATCGATGTAGGAATCCGAGCGCATGCGCAGATCCGTGCCCACCAGATAGGTCTCACCGCTGCGGCCCATGCCGGAGCGTTCCTGCATGACGGTGTTGACGTCTTCGCGGGAAATCTGCAATGCCACAAGACCAACAAAGTCCTCCCCGTCCATCACGGGGGTGCCGATGAAGGTCGTCGGTTGGCCCCCTGATGGCGCATACGGCTGCATGTCGATGAATGCCGCCTCCTTCCTCTCGCGTACCCGCTGCCACAATTGTCCCAGGCCACTGTCCCGCAATTCGCCGACGTTGAGATTCTCACCGAGATCCGACTCCTGAGCCGACGAATACATGACGTGGCCGTGGGCTCGGCACACGACGAACAGGTCGTAGTAGCCGTACATCTCCCGATAGGCATCGAGGAAGGGGGCCACCGCCTGGCGCAGCTTCTGGTATTGTGCTGTACCGGTTGGGAATGGATCTCGCGGTCCGACGCCCTCTGCATCGTGGTAGTCCTTCAACGTCTGATACGCGGCCATCACATCTCTGGTGCGACTCAGGACGATGATGTCACTGGCGCGCCGGCCGATGAGCTCACTCAACTGAGCCTTCTTCGTCTCACGGACCGCGATCAAGTGGTCGTACGCCTGATCCATGAGCGCCATTTCTGACTGACGCAGGGCCAGGTAGGCGACGATGATGATCGGCAGGAGGCCGGTCACCAGGAAAGCCAGCAATACTCTCGTCTTCATCTTCATCGTGGATCCTATGAGATCTGCTTCTGTTCGGTGTGGTCGGTCTTTGATTCTTCGGCTGAATTTTCCGTAACTTCACTTCTTATACGCACTTAGGGCCCACATCCTTGTCTTCGATGTGGGAAAAAAAAAATCCCGGGGGCCCAGATCTGCCATAGCGGCGAGACCAGACCCCCGGATGTTGTGGTGCTACGCATCACTCGATGAGTAGTGTCAGAATTGATTCATTTCACAAGGGGGTCCTCAGGAGGCGTAACCACTTTCAGCAGTTGGAGCTGAAAGCTGATCGTGGCGTCCTCCGGAATTGTCTTGCCATTGCCAGAAGTGCCATAGGCAAGGTTGGGAGGGACAATCGCCAGTGCACGGCCCTCAGACTGCATCATCCGCACCGCTTCATCCATGCCAGCCACGACACTCCCATCACCGATCTGGAATGTGCGGGGTTCGCCCTTCTTCAAAGTGTCGACGATGATTCTTCCACTCTGGAGTCTGCCAACGCAGTGCACAGTCACCGCATCACCCCGGGTCGGCGAGGGCCCTGTGCCCTTCTTCAATTCCAGATAAGCCAGACCGCTGCGAGACGTCTGGACCTCCGGAACCGCATTCTCTTCTGTCAGCATCGTAACACTACCAAGATGCAGTTGCCGACGTTCCAGAATCTCCACTCCCATGTCGGAGATCGTGTCCCGTTGTTCGGCCTCCAAGCCCATGAAACTATCACACACCGCGAAGGTGGGTATCGCGTCCTCGACCCTAAAACGCAGGCGCCGCAGCAGCGAGTGACCACTCTGGTGGTTGATGGCAATCATCAGCATCCGCACAAGTCCCGACTTTTCCGCCAGGACCTGCAGAATCTCTTTCGTCTCGGTTTCGATATTGTAACCGATCTCAAGGCCGGGGTACTCGGCATTGATCTTGGCGAAAACCTCTCGGACAGCACTGTACTGAGTCAGAATCGGCGACTCCCTGCCCTTCTCAAGATCGTCGTAGTCTCCGTTGGACTCGTAGAAAAGCACACAAGGTCCCTGGTGACTGGGCTGGAACCTGCGCTGCCCACGGATGATTTCGGCTGCCTGCACCAGATCGCCACCGGCGGGTAAGACGGTCGCCTTGGCCGGTTTCTCTTTCTGTTGGCGGATCGCCTTGTCGATCCTTGTTTTCAGATCTGACGGCTTGCAAGGCTTGGTGACATAGTTGTTCACACCCGCCTTCACGGCGCTGATGATGTCTTCCTTATTGCTACGCGTCGTCAGCATCACGACGGGCAATTCAGCCGTTTGCGGGGTCTGACGCACGAGCTGCAGCAGCTCAAAACCGGACATGTTCGGCATGTTCCAGTCCGTCAGCAGCAGACCAAAACTCGTCCCCTCGAGATGATCCCACGCCTCAAGCCCGTCGGCTGCCTCGACAATGTCGTCGTAGCCAAGTTGAGCCAGCATTTGTTTGATGATGCCCCTTAGAGGGGTGGAATCCTCCACGAGCAGAACTTTCACAGGCACACTCCAGTACGGTTGAGGCGACGAATCATCGTCAGGTCGAACTCTCCGGCCTGGCAGGCTATGGACATTCATCGTGCCTTCCTCAGTATTCGTGGGCGGCTGCGAATCCGTGACTCCGGCACGGAGGGGTAAGCACGTGCCCGGTT
>Ga0233428_1004800_pt1 | contig 10221 bp, 7 predicted proteins | sample SI_118_April2016_4_FD_179890 | JGI IMG/M metagenome (GOLD analysis project Ga0233428, IMG submission 179890) | Seawater microbial communities from Saanich Inlet, British Columbia, Canada - SI_118_April2016_120_MG | ecosystem: Environmental > Aquatic > Marine > Inlet | place: Canada: British...
GAAATTTGTCACCGTGGGATTTTCTCATGAAATACAGAAATCAACTAAACAAAAAAGCAGCATGACTTCTTTGAGTGTCCAGTTTTTTGTAGGAAGTCCATACAATCATATACTATTACTGAGAATACATCATCCAAAACTTTTAATAGATAATCTGAAATCTCAGAATCTGATTCAAATTTTAAATTTAGACCCTGACCGATTTCTTCAAATAATTTGGAGAGGTTGGAATCTTTTGTCAATATTATTCCATTGTGATGATTCATTATTCCCATACTTGAAACAGGTAAATGCAATTATTATACCATTATGGATATATATATCGCTTATTATATAAATATATTTTTATATATGATTATATTGAGGTTATAAATGAACGTAAATATAGAGATGGAAGAGCTTTAACGATTAAAGTGTGACAATAATGACTCACCAGTTTTTTAGAAATCGGACTAACATGTATAATAACATCGTATTACAAAAATTGAAGACAAATTGCACAGTGAGACAAAATTGTCTCATATTAAAAATTCTATAAATGCGAACATGAACTTAGCCTAAAAAAGGTTACAAGGTGTTAAACACCTAAAATATTATAAAGGATTACAGGAGGTTTATTGGAAACGAAACATGGCACTGAAACATGATCTCAATTCCCAATCCCCAGAAAACCGGCCTTATTTTGCTTATTTGGTGCTTATCGAATTTTCTTTCACTAGCTTTAAAGAATCCGTGTAATTTCCTCACCAGAAAAAGCGAAATAACTTAAAAATTTCGGATATATTCTTTTTATTGATGTATATCCGTTAAATCACAATTACCAATATAGGAGTTAACCGAATAAACACTATAATAGAGTTTATCGTGGTGTTAGTTACAATACTTTTGACACCAATTAAATAAATGGAAATCGACAAAGGAAAAGTTCAATTAAGTAAAGATCAAATTGATCAATGTATATTCATTTTGGAAACATTAAATGGAGACACCAATCAAATATTTGAGATTCAAGAGGATCGAAGGATTGAACTTATTACGCAGGCTGGACGACTGTCAAGACCACAAAGAGAAGAGATTAAAAAACGTAAAAAAGATGCCAAAAATGCTGCCAAAAGGAAAGCTGCTGGAAAGGATAAGCTTGCCCGTAATGAAACAGGAATAAGGAGTGCTCGAGAAGCATCTGTTTTCGTTGCGCCTAAAATGATTGCACCGAAAGGTGGGGAAGCAAAAACCGCTGATGCATCCGTATCTCCACGTAATTGTTATGTGTGTAAAGAGGTATTTACTACCCTTCATCACTTCTATGACACGATGTGTGCAACATGTGGAGATTTTAACTATACCAAGCGTTTTCAAACAGCAGATCTTACTGGACAAGTTGCTCTGGTTACCGGCTCACGCCTTAAAATTGGCTATCACATTACCCTAATGATGTTACGCGCTGGAGCCACCGTAATTGCAACGACAAGATTTCCCGTAGATTCCTCCTTGCGTTATGCCAAAGAAGAGGATTTTGAAACCTGGGGGCATCGCCTTAAAATACATGGATTGGATTTAAGGCATATTCCCAGTGTAGAAATATTTTGTAATTATATTGAACAACAATACGATAGGTTGGATATACTGATCAATAATGCCGCGCAGACAGTTAGGCGTCCAGCAGGTTTCTATCAGCATCTATTGGCAAACGAGGAGTGTAATATTTCCGAATTACCTCACTTGGCCAAAAGTACTTTATCAGATCATGAAACTTGCTTGCGAGAATTAGGAGCAATCAGTTCTATGGTAGAAGGTCAGGACAAAAATTTGCCGGTTACCTGGCATGGAAAGCAGGTGGGTATTGGCCTGAGTGCTTCTGCAAAATTATCCCAAATCGCCTATACTGTTGATCATGCTTTAACAACTGATGAAATATTTCCGACAGGTAAATTGGATGCAGACTTGCAACAAGTTGATTTGAGAAAGATAAACAGTTGGAGATTAAAATTAGGAGAGATTCATACTTACGAAATGCTAGAAGTGCAACTCGTTAACTCCGTGGCTCCTTTTGTACTATGCAATCGTTTGGTTCATCTGATGAAAAAGGACAACACAGGTATGAAACACATCATCAATGTTTCCGCTATGGAAGGTAAATTCCATATATTCCGCAAAGAGTCTCGCCATCCACATACAAATATGGCAAAAGCAGCACTAAACATGATGACCCTTACTTCATCGGCAGATTTTGCGAAATATGGAATATATACCAATGCAGTCGATACCGGATGGGTAACTGATGAAGATCCTATTGAGTTGGCTAAAAAGAAAGAAGAAATTCATGACTTCCAACCCCCTTTGGATATTGTTGACGGAGCTGCCAGAGTGATGGACCCTTTGTTCGATGGAATTAACACTGGAAAACATTGGTGTGGTAAATTTTTGAAGGACTACAGGCCAATAAGTTGGTAATGTTGCACTATTCGTACTTAAACGAGATAAATGTTATAGAAGATTAAATCCTTCATAGAAAACTAAAAAAGTCAAACCTGCCTGCTGGCAGGATAGTAAAAATCGCCTCTTGTTTCACTCTAAAATAAGAGTGTTAATTGAAAACAAATTGGAAAATGAACCGACAGTTATAATTGCATTACCGCAGCTAATTAAACTTCATTATAACGCAGTTTAGCAGCAACGTTGTAGCCAATTTTAAAAAACATATATAACAATGACAGAAAAAAGAAAAACAAATATTCCGATTTGAAAATGAACCATATTTTGGTACAATAGACTCCATTGAAAAAAATAAAACAAACTATAATCCTAAAATGAATTGTACACTTTGCGGTTCGGTACTTTCAAATAAAAAGGATGAGTATTATTATAATTGTGACATTTGTAAAGCAATAGTAATGGATAAAAAATATTACTTATCAGCTGACAAAGAAAAAGCAAGATATGAAACTCACAACAATGACGTAAATGATATTGGGTATCAAAACTTTGTATTGCCGATTACCAATTATGTAATTGAGAAATTCTTACCAGAGCATAAAGGATTAGATTTTGGAAGCGGTACCGGCCCCGTTATTTCAAGTATGCTATTGGAGAGAGGCTATGACATTGTTCAATACGATCCATTCTTTGCTCCTAATCAAAACATATTGAATAATATGTATGACTATATCGTTAGTTGTGAGGTATTTGAGCATTTTTACAACCCCAAAACAGAAATTGATCGCCTTACATCGTTATTAAAAGTTAATGGGATGTTGCTTATTATGACAATGTTATATAATGACCAGATTGATTTCAATAAGTGGAATTATCGAAACGATTCTACACATGTTTTTATATATAGAAAAGAAACGATCGAATATATTGCCAATGAAAAGAAGCTTGAAATAGATATTTTAACAGACAGATTCATAGTGTTAAGAAAAACTGGCGACAACAGCTAGTACGGTGTAATCCTCAAGTAGGTTAAATTATATATTATCTGATTCAATACGGGTAGCAATTATTTTTCATTATCTCAACCTAGATTTTGGATATGAGAACAATTACAATAATAATCAGTACATAGGAGATCATATCATACCTACTATGGAGAAGGTTCTTGATATGAACTCAATTTTACATAATATTAGTGCAAATATGAAAATCCCAATGATAGAAATAGATGGATAACACCCACCATTTTCACGACTATCTCACGATAATACCAGCATCGCTGCTTACATCAAGACATTGTCAATGTTTTTCATCAGGAGATCTTTGATTATTGTGGAAAGTAAAAATTCCTTATTAAATTCAGAAGATATGAAGTCAAAACTTGAAAATTATCTTCAGTCTTTAAAGAAAAAATAATTTATGTACCTTAATGCGCCCGTGGCTCAATTGGATATGGCACTAGATTTCGGTTCTAGCGATTGCAGGTTCAAGTTATGTAGGCGTACAACTATAAAATCTCTTTAGGAATAATTCTTCGAATCCAGACCCTGAAACGTTTTATAAATCCGGCCTTGGCATCGGCGTGTGATTCTAAAGTGACGGCCCAGGCATTCTCAGGTTCACATTCCTCGTCCATAACTTTCTGAAGCCTGGAAGCGATAATATCGGAATGAATAACCGTGATGCATTCAGTATTCAAATTAGCGCTGCGTGGATCCAGATTAAAGGTCCCTATAATTGCTATTTCCCCGTCCACCACCATAGATTTGGCATGCAATCCAAACACCGGTGCACGGTGTAGGCGAGTATCCATTGCCTTGCTCATTTTTTTCAAGCGCACAGCTGCATCAGGTCGGAACTCAAAGATTTTTACACCCGCCTCTAACAATATGTGCCGATCCCGCTGATAGCCGCTGAATGCCCCCAGATTATCTGTTGCTGCCAGGCTGTTGGTAATTATTTTTACCTCCACTCCACGATTAACGGCATCACGAAACAAGTTCTGCCCGAGTTCCGTTGTAACCAGATATGGCGTTTGAATGGTGACTGAAGTTTTTGCCTTCCGTACCAGGTTAATCAAAGCGTCCGTGCTGATGCCTCCCCCTAAAAGTCCGCTGGTTCTCTCACTCTTTCCCGGTACGTCAGATATGTAAGACACGGAGTCAGAGTCAACCCACTGAAAATCATCAGAGGCATGGATGGACTCAAATTTGTTGGGGACCCGCTTTATCCTTTTCCTCAATTCGGGTAGAAAGTGTTTTGGGTCACATGCATACTGATGCAATAGTTCAATTCTGACCGAATCCTTAATGCCTGATTTAGTACTCTTTACAAGTCTGGTAACAGTCTTACTTAACGGGTCATTCCAGAACTTATTAAATGAACTCTGGACAGTGCCAGCGATACTGCCAAGCAGCAGGACATCCCTGTCTCGGAAATTGTATTTGTGATTGTAGTCGAAATACTCATCGGCAATATTCCGCCCTCCGGTGATTACTAACAGACCATCAACTACCACAGACTTGTTGTGCATGCGCTGATTGGCCCCCCTGAAATCGGTAGCAAGGGTGGAGAGTTTTTTAGGAAGGGTCTTCCCAAGATTAATGTTGGGGTTATAGATTTTTATGGAAAGATTTGGATGTGAGTCAACAGCTAGCAGGTAATCCGCATCCGCTTTCAAGGTGATGTCATCCACCAGTATCCTGACCTTTACACCCCGTTGTGCAGCTCTCAGCAGATGATCAACCGCAATGAGACCCACGTTGTCAGCAGAAAAAATGAAATACTGAACATCTATGGACTTTTCGGCGGACTCAGTTGCCCAGGCACGCGCCACCAGTGAGACGATACCATCGTCAAGCAGGTATACGCCGGTTTTTTGCAACAACTGTTCTGAAAAGTCGCTCAGCTGATAAGAGAGGGTCATGGTAGAGTCCCGAGGTGTATCAGCACAGACATCCATGTCCCTGTATTGAGAGAGGTTTGGTTTATTGGAGGAACATGCTGACAGAATTATTGCAAGTAAGAAGTAAGGTAACTGCTTTGTGACTCGATTCATTTCATACCTCTCTTATTTTTCCAGTCCGATCGGTCCTGTACATATCGCGGTGCATCCTGAAAATTATCACTTTGATATTGTGTTTCCTGATCATTCCGAACCAGACATCCTAATTGAGAAATTTATGTGTAAAATTTCTTTTAATGCTATGACCGCTGTTTCTATAGGATCTAGTTCTGCAGCATCTTTCACGTGCAGAAATACTAATTGCTTGCTGGACCAACTTGCCTGTGAGTAAGGTCCTTCAATTATCTCATCAGAACTTGTTTCAACAATTCCCTCACTGTCAATAGGTACTCTTTCAAATGGTGTAATAAATGATTGGGAATTAATAATAGTTAATAAATATAATATCGATATTAGTATAAATATGAGTTTAATTTCGTCTACTTAAATTCATTAATTAATATATAGCATTAAAATATAATATAATTTGTCTTTAAACTACAAATTGTAAAGTGTCTGTAAAGTGTCAAAGCCTTCTAAACTAAAATAGATTAATCTTGGGAGAGAATTCTTGTTAAACTATTCCAGTCGTATTAAGACCATCACTTGATTCAATTAAAGCATCCAACTACAGATCTAATTCTGACCATCAGTGGATACACATGCATAAATAATTATCATTTTAATCTCATAGAATTTGTATTCTTAAACCGATGATAGAACTTTTTAAGACTTCGATTTCGAGACAAGTTATGAGGTGGACTTTACCCAGTTATAATCTCTTGACAACCTGTGCTACTTCTCAACAAACTAACAAAACATTGAAACTGAATATTTAGAAATATTTTTATTATCATATGAAAAATCGTATTTGAATCAGGAGCTAACAATATGAAGCCTATTATTTTTTTCCTTTCTATAGTGTTGATATGTTCTGTCGGACATACTGATGAACCTGATGATAACAATGATAAGGAAAAATCTAAGACTGAAGAAGCAAAGGAAAGATTAGACAAAGCAACCAAAGATAACTCATCCTCGAGAAAATCAAACTATCGTTCAACACGTAGAAAATGCAATTCAAAATCTACTTCATGGATAGAAACATTATTTGATTTTCTTGATCTACTGAGTGATATAACTCCAGATACTCCTAAAAACACTCAATCGTCTGAAACATATTATTATTATTCTAATATGACTCCAGACACAACAATTACATCTGACATTCCAAAATTAACCTATTCAAAAAAAATCTCATATTTTGATTATCCTTACTATTCAGATCAAAATTTTAGCTATCAAGATACTAGCGCTCAAAATGCGATTTTATTTTTTTCTCATATATCTTTTGGAAATAGTGTTTCTAGCGATTTTGTTTTGAGTTCCTTTTCATCGACTTTTCATTTTAGTCGATGGGCCATCAAAATGAGATATAAGTATATTGATGAATATAGTGCTCCATTCCCAATCAATTTTATTTCAGGTCAATTTGAGCGTAAAATTGACGCATTCAATGGTGTCGATATGGGCTTTTCAATTGGTATGGATAGAATCGCATTGGATAGGAATTATTATGACGGATTGACGCTAGGATATAATTTCGAGCTCTTTTTATTTAAACCAGTATCAATTGTATTTAACCCTAGCATTATGTTTTATGAAAATGAGAAAATTACGGATACATACGCTTCAATCAATTACCATATTAAAAACCTTGTTATTGGCTTTGAATATAACAAACTCAATATAATTGGTGTCAGTTTTGATAGCTTCTCATTAAAACTAGGCTTATATCATTGAAAAATTGTGACGCTTCAAAGCCTTCCTGAATAATAAGGTCTAATTCGTGAGAGTCTACTGTTTAAATAATTCCCAACGCTTTGAATATATACAATCAGAAACCCAATTCTTTACTTACGTGATGGTTTTTTTGATTTTTTTCTTTCCGCCCCTAGTTTTTTATTGATAGCGTTAAGAGCGTTTGTATTTATTACTATTTGTACATTCTCGTATGAATCCACATCACCGATAATTTGTGTTATTTTATTTTTAAATGGTTGATATTCAAATCGTGCTCCTCCAATATATTCCACTCTACTATCAGATGAAAATCGATATCCAATATCATAACTATCAACTTTTGTAAGTTTCCACGGCACACCATACTTTGTATCATACTCAAAACGAATATCACCGATCGCGACTATTAATCCATCATATTTTATATTATACTCAAAGCTAGTGGACCCAATTTCTAGCACTCGTCCATCGAAATAATCAATTTCAATGTTACTATCATCTGCTTTCTCAATATTCTCGTCAAAAGATTGATACTGAAAATCAATATTACCATAAGTTATTATATTAACGTCAGTAATTGCACCACTATCATTTACACAGATCTCAAATGGATAAACATTAACATATACTTCCAAAATTCTGCCTAAGTCTGACAATACTATTCGATCAATTTGGGCTTGAGAAAAGCTAAGAATGGGAATGAGTATAAAAAGAAAAATAAAATATAGAAAAAATTTGTGTCTCATGGCTTTTATCCTAACTTTGTCATTAAATATTATTGATTAACACCGTTTTTAAAACTATTCAATTTACCTTTAATACATGCTTCAAAGCCAATATAATACAACCATAAACGATCGTAAAATCTAATTCAATATCAATTCATAACTAATCGGCCATATTATCAGTTTGTCGGAGGTAAAAAAAGGCACAAAAAAACCCTCAAAAATGAGGGGCTGTCAGTTGATAAAATACTGAATATTCAATTATTCAAGATTGCACTTTGAACCAGAATCACTACTTTTCCAATATATTGATCATTACAAAAGGAAAAATTGAACCTATATATTGTTGCAATAATACTAACATCCAGTTGCTTCTTAGTTTAATTGACAAATCACTAAATAGTGTTTTAAGTCTTTGCCGTTGCCTAGGAATCTATAATTTTACATTAGTCCGAAATCAATGTGAACGTTATGGTATTTTGTTAATATTTAGCGGCTATATCCTATCTTAAAAGAATATCCCAAAACGTCAGCAAAGTTTACTTCAGCACCAATTACCAATCTTGATATTTTAAAAGACGCACCAAGCATAGCTTGAGCACCAAAAATATTTTCATCATCTAAATCAACTTTATCGGTAGTTTCCTTGGCTTGGGAATAATATGCAGAAACCCCAGCAAATGGTGATAATTTTCCAAAATACTCTTTGCTTGCAAGTAAATCAATCCCCAGTACATTTAATTCAAGGTCTTCAGGTCCATATAGTTTTGTAAAACTCAATCGTGTGGCAGCTGCAAGATTTCTATCGGAATCATTGATAATATTATACTGAACCTGACCACCATAAAATCCATAATTTGCCGGAGGGTTTTTGGTATAGTAGACAGCCAAATCAACTTGGTTGGTTACACCTATCCTGAACATGAGGCCAGGGAAAAGGAGAGCATTTCCGTCAAAAAGTGTATGCGTGGAGTCAGGGTGTGAAAAAGTATCATTCCAGGCATCATCAGCGTCATCAATGGTTGTTCCCCAATTCAGTAATGAGATCTCATAATTTTTTTTGCCAAGCGGCTTTGCCGAATTGAGGGGGCGAAAATATGTCACCAATCCTGCTTCGCTAGTAAATTGATTCCAAGCTTCCTGAGTAAGGGATTCATCCAAGACAAATGAACATTCATCCCATTTGTCATTTACATGAAGATCTTGACCATATAGTGGGATAGTTAATAATAGTAGGAATAATGAAAGTATTCCATTTCTTAGTATTTTTATCAAAAGTATTTTCCTTTTTTTAATTAATTTTATATCGTAAATATTGGCGGAAATTTAAATAGAGAATATTACAATAAATAGAGAATATTACAATATTATGTGTAATAAAAAACACTCCATAAATTTCCATAATTACCATTAATACTGCGACAACATCTAATACATTTATTTCACTGTGCAATTCATATCCGCACTGTAGCGTATCAAAGCCTTCCGGAATTAAATTGGCAATAATAATCAGTATAATGTCTTTTTTGGATGGAAGATTTGAGGGGATGTTTGAAAATTTATGATGATATCTTTATTAAAGAGGCCTTTTGAACCAATTATCTTACTGTAATGAAAACTGTTTCATCCCAATAGCCATGGCAGTCTGTTATATTGTACAGGCCAACGATATTCTCCTTAAATATAGACTGTTTTGTCAAATCGTTTTTGAAGATGCACAAGATACAAGAATTTATCACTCTGTAGAATTCTGTTGACAACCCAAATAGCATTTGATTAAACTAACACGAGTATTTAAACTATAACTTTTAAAATATTTTTATCACCTTTATTAGAAATATGGTAGAAACAGGTGGAAACGATATGAGGCATATTATATTATTTCTATCAATAATTCTGATTCGACATAATTTGAATCGGTGTAACTTTAGTGCATAAATTACCATGGAAAAAATATCATTATTACATATTACTAAATATCTAAATATGACCTATAAGACCTACAGCAAAGCGCTAATATTCTCAATTATGTTCTCATCCCTTTTTTCAAATTCGATGATTGCAGTCTTAGATTTTGAAGGCAAAGGAATAAAACAGGAAGAAGCATCCACAATAACTGATAGACTTAGATTGGACTTCCCTAACTTTGCAGGACAGTGAAAGAAGTCATAAATTAACCTTACAGAGGAGGATTTATGACACAGAAGAGACGCAAATACCCGAAAGAGTTTAAGATCGACGCCGTTGAACTATTGT
>Ga0233428_1004802_pt1 | contig 10220 bp, 9 predicted proteins | sample SI_118_April2016_4_FD_179890 | JGI IMG/M metagenome (GOLD analysis project Ga0233428, IMG submission 179890) | Seawater microbial communities from Saanich Inlet, British Columbia, Canada - SI_118_April2016_120_MG | ecosystem: Environmental > Aquatic > Marine > Inlet | place: Canada: British...
GGTGCCGTTTCCATGGTGCAGATCAACATCGACAATCGCCGGACGCAGACCTGTGCTCAAGCAACGCTGGGCGGCGATGGCCGTATTGTTCAAAAAGCAAAATCCCCCCGCCATGTCAGGAAAGGCATGGTGGCCCGGCGGACGGCACAACGCATAGGCAGATGTATCGCCCTTGATAATCTGATCGGCCGCCGTCACCGCGCTCTGGGCGGCCCAGTAGGCGGAGTGCCAGGTTTGATCGGAAATCGGACAGGACGTATCGGTCATGTGATAGCCCGCCTGACCAACGGCAGATTTAGGATAACCGGCGTTGCGACGATCCGGGTGAATATTGGGAATAACTTCTTCAGAACCGCCCTCGATACGCTGCCAGCGCACATAAATATTTTTCAGGAACGTCAGGTATTCACTTGAGTGAATGGCTGCAATAGGTGCCATTTTGTTATCGACAGGCGAGAGGACCTCAAGCCCCAATTCAGCCCCGCCGGCAAGCAAGGCGTCAATGCGCCCGGGGACTTCAGGATTTGCCCGCAGCGCGCCGCTTGAAAGAAAATGCTTCGGGTCGTGGAGGCGCTGGTCTTCGTGAAAGATAATTTTCATACCTGATCCCTTAATTTCGTAAATGCAGCACCTTCTAATGCCACAGGACGTTCCCTGTCGTCACCCTCGAAACCCAAGCGTCGATAAAATTCTGTGGCTGTCGAATTATCGGCATAGACGGTCAGTTTCAAAAATTCGGCTTGCCACTCATGAGCCGCGTGCTTAATCGCCGCAACCAAAAGATTGACACCGAGCCCCTGCCCGCGAGCCTGACCCGCGACCCATAGATCCTGAACATAAACACCGGATTTTCCACGGGTTGTTGAGAAGATCGGGAAAAACAAGGCCAACCCCACATTCTGTCCAGCAGATTCGGCAATCAGACTTTGCAAAATTGGTTTATCGCCAAAGCCATGACGCCGGATCGCCTCGACGTCACACGAGAATGCATCACTGTCCCCGATCTCGTCCGCCAGTTGTTTGAGCATTGTCGTTATGGCCGCAGCATCTTCGCTTCGTGCGAGCCTGATTTTTATATCCATAGCCTTTAGAAAGCCGTCCTGTCGGAGCCCTTCAGACCCAACATGGACCTTGCTTCTGCAGGGTTCGCAACTTCGCGTCCCAGGCGTTCAACAATTTCACGAATGCGGGTGACCTGATCGGCGTTTGATTTGGCCAGTTCTCCCTTGCCAATGTAGATGCTGTCCTCAAGGCCGACTCGGACATGACCGCCCATGGCGGCGGCCATGGTTGTGAATGGTATTTGATGACGCCCGGCAGCCAGTACCGACCACTGAAAATCATCACCGAACAACTTTTCAGCGATACGTTTCATATGGGTCAGGTTTTCTGGATCGGCACCCATGCCGCCTAGGACTCCAAAGACAAACTGAATAAAGTATGGCGGCTTGACCAGACCGCGGTCGGCGAAATGCCGCAGCATGTAAAGATGGCTTAAATCATAACATTCAAATTCAAACCGGGCCCCGCGCTTTTCCCCCATTTCGGTGACAACATAGGCAATGTCACGCGGGGTGTTCTTGAACACCAGATCTTCGGAACCTTCAAGAAACGGCTTTTCCCAATCGTATTTCCAATCTGAAATTTTCTGAGCGGCGGGATACAGGGCAAAGTTCATGGAACCCATGTTCAGTGAACACATTTCAGGTTCGGCAACCATCGGCGCGGCCAGGCGATCATCAAGGGTCATCGTCGCACTGCCGCCGGTGGTGATATTGACCACCGCATCACTGGCTTGCTTGATGCGCGGCAGGAAGGCCATGAAATGTTCAGCCAGCGCCGTTGGTCGACCATTGATGGGGTCGCGGGCATGGAGATGAAGGACAGAAGCCCCGGCTTGCGCTGCGGCTACCGCTTCATCGGTTATTTCCTCAGCAGTGATCGGCAAGTGCGGTGTCATGGACGGGGTGTGAATGGAACCCGTTACGGCACAGGTAATGATAATTTTGCTCATGCGGCCCTCGATACTGGAAGTTTGTTTTCTGCGGCAAATTGATCAAGTGATGTGACCAGCCCGCTGATGATTTCTTCAATATGCTCGTCTGTAACGATCATCGGCGGACAGACCAGGAAGTGGTCACCATCATAACCACCACGGGTGCGCCGCGAATAGATAATGAGACCCTTTTCATAGGCGATATCGACCAGCCGTTCATGGGCGTTCAGATCGCGTGGTAATGGCGTCATGGTGTGCCTGTCCGAAACAAGTTCAAAAGCCAGGAACAGTCCCAGCCCCCTGACGTCACCAATAAACGGATAACGATCCATCAGACCCGTCAGACGGTCTTTTAAAATGGCTCCCATGTCGGCGGCGTTGCCAATCATGTTCTGGGATTCAATCTCGTTTATGACAGCCAGACCGGCTGAACAGGCAAGCGGATTACCGGCGTAGGTGAAGCCGTGGGCGAAGCCACCCGCCTCCAGCACGGCCTCGACAATACGCTGATGGGCAATGGTCGCACCGAGGGGCACATATCCACCACCGAAGCCTTTTGATATGGCGATGATATCGGGCGCACCGTTCCAGTGTTCACTACCAAAAAACCGACCGCTTCGTCCGCCACCGCTCATCACCTCATCATGGATCAGAAGCACGCCGTAGGTGTCACAGATTTCGCGAATACGTTCCATGTATCCGGCCGGTGGAACCAGTGCCCCTGTTGAAGCCCCGCCAATGGGTTCAACGATGAACGCCAGAACCGTTTCTGGTCCTTCGGCAAGAATTCTGTCCTCCAGCATATTGGCGTAGTGAAGGCCGGTTGCCGGGTCGTCCAAATCCAGGCCGTCGAGATAAGCCCGTGGCGCCGGTATTTTTGGCATCGGGCGCATCATCGCATCGAAGGGTGCTGTCAACGGGGCGTAGCTGGTCAAGGCCAGGGCCCCCAGTGTGCAGCCATGATAACTGGGATGGCGCGAAATCACTTTCCAGCGCTGCGCCTGACCGATTGCCAATGCGTACTGGCGCGCCAGCTTGAAGGCGCTTTCCACAGCCTCTGACCCGCCAGAGACAAAAAATACCCGGTCCAGTCCCGGCGGAGTCAGGGAAGCGGTTTTTTCGGCCAGATGTTCAGCCGGTTCTGTTTCAAAATGCAGCCGGTAGCCAAATGTGGATTTTTCCATTTGCTTGCGCATGGCCTCCAGAACATTGGCATTTGAATGGCCAATATTACAAACCATCGCCCCGGACGAGCCATCAAGATAGCGCTTGCCCGTCGTATCCCACATATAAACACCTTCGGCCCGCTCCAGGACCGGCCGTCGCAAACGCGACTGATAGAATAATTTACTTTCGTTCATCATGGTGCTCCCGATTGCTTTCGTCGCGGCGCCAAATCGGCCTCCTGCAATCCCGTTTCAAGAATGTCACCCGGCAATACACCGTCAATAACAAGTGATGCCGTCACCCGCCCTGCTGCTGGCGAAGACTGAATGCCGTATCCACCCTGGGCTGCCAACCAGAAGAAGCCCTCCACTTCGTCATCCATTCCGATGACCGGGGTCTTGTCGGCAACGAAGCTGCGCAAACCCGCCCACTTGCTGGCAATCGTTTGCACCCGCAGGTTTGTCACGGTTTGCAAGCGATCAATGGCAATGGCCACGTCAATTTCCTCGGGTTGGGCATCGCATGGAGCGGAAGGAGTTTCATCAGCCGGCGAACAGAGAATTTTTCCGGCGTCCGGTTTGAAATAAAACGTCTCATCAAGATCAATGGTCAGCGGCCAGGATGAAATATCGAGCTCCGGCGGCGGATCGAAAGTAAAAACCGTGCGCCTTTTTGGTTGCAGCCCAATGGGGCGAACACCGGCCAGTTCGGCAATGACATCACACCAAGCACCCGCCGCGTTGATAACGACATCCGCCGAATAATTTCCAGCGCCACTTTCAACAATCCATTTATCACCTACGCGGCTGGTTGTCGTAACGTCTGCATTGGTCACAATTGTGCCACCACGTTTGCGCAATCCTTTCAGGAACCCGCCATGCAGGGCGTGCACATCAATATCGCTGGCCTCTGGCTCAAAAATAGCGCCGCCGACAAATTCAGGATTGAGTGCAGGATTGATCCGAATTGTTTCGGCGGCATCAATACGGCGGATCGTTGGAACAAGGGACTGGGTACCCGCGAAGGCGGCATCAAGAACGTCCAGCTGATCCTCACGGGCGACAAACAAAGCGCCCCGGGGCGTTAAAAGCGGTTGGTCAGCGAATTCCGGCTGTGCCTCGGTAAAGAACCGGTAACTTGCCCTTGTCAGTGCACGGATTGCGGGGCTGCCATAGTTTTTGGTGTAAATCGCGGCCGAGCGTCCGGTTGTGTGATACCCCGGCTGACTTTCGCGCTCCAGAACAACGACCTGGCGAGATTGCGACAATTCATATGCCGCGGAAACGCCCGCTATTCCGGCACCTATAATGAGGACATCACAATGGTCCATTTTTCATCCACAAAGTTTTTCGTTATCCAAGAAATCTGGAATTTTCATATCACTTAAAAATCAAGATGGGGAATGATAATTAACAAGCGTAACTATTCTTGAATTGTTCTAACTTTACTTACTTGTAAAATAACGAATAAAAACAACCGTGTAGAAAGATATATAAATAATGTGATGTTTTAATAATGCCAATTCGGGGCGTTAATCTTCAATTTATTTGAAAGTAAAAAGTTTTTACCGTTTAAGAAAATTTTTCATCGTGATACTGGTATTAAACTTAAGTGTATTGCTAAGCTTACAAGCTTGGAAATAGTCTGATGAACGTAAACATACGCACGGACGACAATAATCAATAAGACGCAACAAACTGCGAAACCAGGGAGATCTACAAATGAAGAAAATCGTTTCGGTAGTGGGCATTGCTGCCGCTATCACACTTTCACTTTCGGCAACTTCGGCTAACGCCGCTAGTTGTCCTATTAAAATTGGCGGCCTAGCCCCGCTTTCCGCACCCGGCGCTGTTGGCGGCGGTGAAGCCATGCGTGACGCAATGATCTTCGCCGAACGCGACATCAACGCTGCTGGCGGTGTACTGGGTTGCAAAATCAAAGTCGTCATCGCCGATACCGAAGGGCTGCCCGAAAAGGCTGCCGGTATTATGGAAAAGCTGATTACCCAGGACGGTGTCGTTGCCGTTGGCGGTGGTTATCATAGCTCGGTTGGCGTTGCCTCCAAGGATATCGCCAACGCTCGCAAAATTCCGGTGGTTTTCGCCGAAACATGGAATGACACCATTACCGGTGACAAGCAGAAATACATTTTCCGTATTGCGCCCTTAAGTTCTTGGGCATCTGCGACGCTTTGGAAAGCCGCCTTGAAAGTTCCAGGCATCAAGAAAGTCGCCATTATCACCGAGAATACGGATTATGGCATTCCGGCTGCTGAAGAAACCACCAAGGGGCTGGAAAGTGGCGGCGTCAAAGCCGTGACCTTCGGCGTCGATATCGGCACCCAGGATTTCTCTGGCATTATTGAACGTGTCAAAGCCGAAAAACCTGGCTACATCATCGTCTTGAACACCGGTGAAGCTGGCTACAACTTTGCCCAGCAAGCCGCAGACGCCGGCATCGGCCCGCAGGACATTCCTTTCCAGGCTGGTCAGGTTGCTCTTGAAAGCAAAGCCTGGTGGGAAAATGTTCCCGACGGCAACATGGCTTTCGTACAGCGCATTGGCACCCCGGTTTCCACATGGAACGCCAAGGCCATCAAGCTGAACGAAGACTACAAGGCCCAGACAGGTAAAGGCGCTATCGAAAGCTACGCGCTTGAAGCCTATGACTCCATCGCCATCATCGCCCAGGCTATCAACGAAGCCAAATCGACAGATGGTGACGCGGTCGTTGCCGCCCTTGAAGGCATCGATCATGATGGCACACTTGGCCGGATCTACTTCCCCTATGGCACCAAGAAAGACCCGATCTCTGACGGCAAGGGTAACGAATGGTGGCATCAGTGGCCCGATCCCGCGATGACCATGATCCAATACCAAAAAGAAGGCCAGGATTCGACGGACTCACCGATCGTTTGGCCCGACGCTTACAAAAGTGGCGACGCGATCTACGTCAAATAACAGGTAATTAACGCCTGAATATAGAGGGATGCCGACGGCAATTTTATATTGATTGCCGTCGGCTGAACTCAAGTTGTGTTTTTTTTGCTAATTTGACGAAAGCGGGATCGTTGAAATGGAATTTTCTAACTTCTTTTGGGGTGCGATTGGCTGGATGATCTTCTGGGGTGTTACCGGAAGCATCGTTAGTCGCCGCGTTTACCTTCAAAGGGATCTCGATACATCCAACACCGGGCTTGTCGGCTCTATGCTGGGCGCCGCCACCGGGCCCGTCGGCTTGGCCTTCTTGTGGATGAAAACCCCGGAAATCACCACCCGCCTGATGCTGGTGCCCTCGCTTGCTACGGTCGGGGTTTTCATGTTGGTCTTTTCCCTCGCTGACCCTGGAAATCTTTGCGTTACCAATGGCTCATTTGTCGCTTCACAAATTTCCAACGGCATTATCATCGGTATTATATACGGCTTTATGGCCCTTGGCCTGACTTTGATTTTTTCCATTTTAGGTGTCGTCAGTTTCGCCCACGGCGAATTTTACATGATTGGCGGTATGATTACTTATTTTGTAACGACCGTGTGGTTCCCCAGCATAAATCCGATTGTCGGCATCGCGGCGGCCTGCCTGAGCACATTTGTTCTTGGCGCTGTTTTTGAAAGAATTTTTCTCACCCCCATGTACACCGGAAAGGTTGATCGCCCGGTTGAATACGGCATCCTGATCACCTTCGGATTGGCCTTCACCCTGCAATATTTCGTTCAGGCCACCGTTGGCGCCAACCCTGTCAAAGCGAAGCGGTTCATTGATTTTCCCAAGCTTCGCCTACCTTCAGCTGAAGACCCCTGGCTGATCAAAACCAGCCGCGGCAACATGGAACTGTTTGACACCATTTCCATTTCCAACCCGCGTTTTACTGCTGCGGTGATGTGCATCCTGGTGTTTTTCGCCCTGATGTATTTCCTGCGAAAAACCTGGACAGGCAAGGCGCTACGCGCCGTCAGCCTTGATCGGGACGCAGCGGCCATCGCCGGCATCAACCCTAACAAGATGAACATGCTGGCCTTTGCATTGGGAAGCATGATCGCCGCCCTGGCCGGAGCGATGCTGGTTCAGGCGTTTTCGTGGTTGCCACAGGTCGGCGCCATACCGGCGATGAGATCATTCGTTATTGTTGTTCTTGGTGGACTGGGCTCTATCCCCGGGGCATTTCTTGGCGGTGTCATTGTTGGCCTTGTTGAAGCCGCTGGCACCGGTTGTATTCCCGATGCCCAAAAAGCGGCGTCATATATCCCCGCCTACGGCATGATCGTGTTGACAATGACCCTACTGCTGCGACCAACAGGCCTGCTTGGCCGTAAGTTCGCAAGTGGCACGCACGGGAAAATGTAATGAATAAAACCCATGCACCACACTTTGCTGGCGTCCTCCTGATCGCCTTCTTCATGGCCTTCCCGTTCGTCTACACGGCCAACGACTACCCCTACATCATGCACATCCTGATTACTGGGTTTTTCTATGCCATCCTGGCATCAAGCTGGACCATGCTGGCTGGTTACGCCGGGCAGTTCTCGTTTGGTCATATGGGCTTCATGGCGGTAGGCGCCTATACCACGGCCTTGTTCAGTCACTACATCTATCTGACGCCGGAACCGACGAACTTTTGCACCGAATTCGTCTTTGGCGACGGGTACCTGATTATTCTTGATCCCATCGGCGTGACCTCTTCCACCCTGAAGCAGGATTGCCTGCGTCAAGCTATGGATGTGTGGGGCGACGGGGTTCAGGTCACGCCCATGCCTGTTTGGCTGGGCATTACCCTGGGGACGCTCATGGGCGGCATTTTCGGGTTTTTGATCGGAACGCTCGTGCTGCCTTTACGGGCCGCCTATCTGGCCTTGTTCACACTCGGATTTTCTGAAATCCTTCGCGCCGCAATTAGCGCTGAAATCGCCGTAACCCGTGGCCAGGCTGGCATCGAACTGCCCGCCCTGTTTCAGGATGGCGTCACCATATTTGGACATCATTACGACAAGACTGACAAGTTGCCTCCTTACTTTGTCATGTTCTTCCTGTTGCTCATCTGCCTTGGATTATTGGGCTTGCTGGCCAAATCAAAGTTCGGTTTGTTTGTCCGGGCGCTCAGGGAAGATCAGGACGCGGCCGCCGCCCTTGGCGTTAATACCACCCGCTACAAGGTGATGGTTTTTGTCATCACTTCAATGATTGCGGCGTGCGGGGGAGCGACCATGGCTCACTACGTGACTATTATTTCACCGAATAATCTGGTGATTTTGCAAATGAGCCTGATTGTCGCCATGGCGGTTATTGGCGGCGTCGAAAACATTGTCGCCGCAGCGGTCGGGGCCATCCTGCTTGAGTTTCTTTTGGAAATGCTACGTAACAGTTTCCAGATCGGGCCTGTTGAAGTTGATATGACGGTCTGGCGGCTTGTCATCTTCGGCATCCTGTTGATGCTGACGTTGCGGTTCTCGCCCAAAGGTTTGCTTGTGCCCTTCATAGATTACTTCACGCGGGGTCATATCGCCAAAGAGACGGTGGCCAAAAGAGAGCAACAAAAACCAGATGATGAACCCGGTTCGGAGACAGTAAATTGACAGAACTTATCGTCAAAAAACTGAACAAACGCTTTGGGGGTTTGCATGTCCTCAAGGATGTTTCCTTTGAAATCAAGGGTGCCGAACTGGTTGGACTGATCGGCCCCAATGGCGCTGGCAAGACGACAATGACCAATGTCCTTGATGGCGCCATTAAACCCAACAGTGGAACCGTCTATCTGAACCATCACCGCATTGATCAAATGCAACCCTTTGAAGTCGCCAAGGTCGGCCTGGGCCGCACCTTTCAGGTCACCAGATCCTTCAGGCGTATGACGGTTCTTGAAAATCTTTATGTGCCCGCACAGGCTTTGGGGACTGATCTTACCAAGGCCGAAATCCATGAAAAGTCCATGGAGGTTCTTGAATTTCTGACCATGGATCATCTGCGCAACGAGTATGCCCAGGCCCTGTCAGGTGGACAGCAAAAACTGCTCGAACTTGGCCGCTTGCTGATGCTCAACCCGGAAGTGATCATTCTGGATGAGCCTTTTGCCGGTGTTCATCCCAAGCTGATGAAAATCATCTACAAGTATATCGAAAGGGTTAACCAGTCCGGTTCGGCGATCATCCTGATCAGTCATCAGATGGATTCTATTTTCTCGCTGTGTAAACGTCTGTTGGTCTTAAACTACGGCGACCTGATCGCCGATGGGATACCGGATGACGTTAAAAACGACCCGGCCGTGATCGAGGCCTATCTGGGAATCGATGAAGAGGAGGCAGATTAATGTCTGAAATTACTGACGCCCCCGCGGTTCTCGAAACCATCGGCCTCGACGTTGGCTATTATAAAGACCTGAATATCTTGCAGGAACTGAACATCAAGGCCCGAAAAAACCAGATAACGGCCATCCTTGGCGCTAACGGCGTCGGCAAGTCGACGGCCTTGAAAGCCATCTTCGGTTTTCTCAGGCCCAACGCCGGAACCATATTACTCGACGGCGAGGACATTATGGATGTGCCCACCCACCACAGAATTCTAAAGGGTTTGGCCTATATCCCCCAGCAACCGGGTGTTTTTAAGGACATGACCGTCGAGGAAAACCTTGAGCTTGGCGGTTGGACATTCCGCAGTGACAAGCAACAGGTCCGTCAAAAAATCGAAGCCAATTACGAGCGCTTTCCTGTGCTGCGCGACAAACGCAAACAAGTAACCGGTGAATTATCCGGCGGCCAGCAACGGATGGTCGAAATCGGTCGCACCTTGATGGCCGAGCCGAAAATGTTGCTGATTGATGAACCCACCGCCGGCCTGTCAAAAATGCTGGCCGCAGAAGTATACGAGATGCTTACGGCTTTAACGTCAAACCATGACCTGACCATCCTGATTGTTGATCAGGAAATTCGCCAGGCCCTGAAAATTGCCGATTACGTATACGTTTTGGAACTTGGCCGCAATAAACTGGAAGGGCCAACTTCTGAATTCGAAGATCTTGAAAAAGCCTTCTGGGTTGGTTGATCAATGAGCGAATTCGCCAATGAGC
>Ga0233428_1004820_pt1 | contig 10187 bp, 10 predicted proteins | sample SI_118_April2016_4_FD_179890 | JGI IMG/M metagenome (GOLD analysis project Ga0233428, IMG submission 179890) | Seawater microbial communities from Saanich Inlet, British Columbia, Canada - SI_118_April2016_120_MG | ecosystem: Environmental > Aquatic > Marine > Inlet | place: Canada: British...
TATTAAACATCCAATCCTGCTCAAACAATTTTCTTTTATCCTTCTGATAGGAATAGTCGGCCAGATAGTCAGTTACTTTTGCATAAAGCTCCTTTTCTCTACCTCGATATATTTCAGTAATAACTTCATCTTCATCAATTTCTGCTATAATAATCCACTCCGTCCCTTCATAATCAAATTGCTCGTAGGAGCTGAAGACCCTCTTGTCACGGTAATCATCGATAATTTTATTTCCTCTTTTCTCCAGTAATGCACTCCTTACCGCATCTGTATCAATCTTTTTGGTTATTATAGTACTATCATCGATAAATCTTGATTGTGTTATCATTAACTGTCTCTTATTTACTAAGTAAACCTCACCTGTTCGACCCAGGTTGCGCCGGTCAGTCAAGATACTGTTAATATCGTTTATCGGCAATTGCAGAACAAAATATCCCAGTAATTTGTCACCATCCAACACGGAAGAGATAAAGAAAGAAGCCGGCTCATCAGAAACGGAATAATATTCATAGTCAACAAACTCTGTCTCTCTGATTTCAGTCTTTCTTATTTTCTCGTATAATGCAATTCCATCAAAACGTCTATCATGTATATTTCCCAGAAAGTCACCTTCTTTTTTCACAGTAAAGAAGATATCTCCCATACTGTCTATAAAAAGAATGTCATAGAATTTATCCAACTCTGTTACAAATAACCTGCTGATTGATTCCTCCAGCATCGCATACTCAATACCGTTATATCTCTGATTTCTATAAAGGCGATGAAGTTTTGTAAAATAATTCTTTATGTCTTTATTCTGACACGCCTGCACACCTTTTGCTTTCTGCTGGTCTAAGTAATGTGTTACTTTTGTCTTTTTTTCGTCTCTGATACTTTCTAGTTTTGAAAATGTTGCCTTCTTAGGATTATAATTAAAATATATATCATCAAAATTTATAAACAGATATACGGCAAATATAAGCAAAATAGAAGGAACACCAATAACCAATTTTTTCCAGGTCAAATAATTATGTTTCATAAATACTCCACATCCAAAAAAGTTCTTTAAAACAAATAATCATAATATTATACAAATTATTACAATGACATCTAACTTATATTTAAGGTTTCATAAGGAATATTGATGGTTATACACATTTTTATGTAGATTATCAGATATGTTGTAGCGGGGCACAGGAATAAGCAGACTCAACTTCGGTATTGGTTATAAATGACGTGCAAGAAGATCTAATTATCTTTACCCAGGTCCTTACTATCATTTATAGCTTTTAATGCTTGTATAATGTTTGCAGGCTCCATACGTTTTTTGTAATCGGTTTCAGCAAAAGCTGCCTGAATAATCCCCTCCTGATCTATAACAAACGTTCCAGGTATTGGCAGACCGAAACGGTTTTTACCATTATAATCAGTAATATCAAAATTGAATCTGTTCTTATACAACTCGTGCACTTCTTGTGGAACTTCAAAATATAAATTATAGGACTTCATTACGCTGTCATCAAGATCACTTAGAACCTCAAAAGTATATTCCGCTTTCTCAAGCTGTTCCTTTGACTTATCAGGTTTCTGAGGTGTAACAGCAATCAGGGTAGCATTATATTTTTTGAAATATGGCAGGCTACTTTGAAGAGCATTCAATTCTATATTGCAGAATGGACACCAGGCACCTCTATAGAATGCCAAAACTACTGGCCAATCGACTAAACGTTTAGAGAGTTTGACTTTTTCTCCAAAGGCGTTCGATAATTGAAAATCAGGGGCACTCATTCCAACTTTCAATCCGGGCTCAGGCATGGCTTTCTCTAAATCCATGGCAGCCATGGCCATGATAGATCTATCTTTCTCACTAAGCTTACCGCCTGTGCGGTTGGCCACGAATGCTTTTACAGCATCTCGGAAGTTTGGTGGTATATCATCAGTCACTTTATTTGTGTAAATACAGCCGGTAGATAGAACAAGAAGCAAAACTACTATCATCATAAATATTCTACTCATCCTTATATCTCCATATCACAAAGTCATCGTTAATTAGATTATATGATAATTTTAATAATTTTGAAGTCTATTTTGTTCTATAAATTAACTTTAGACATTTCAAATATAGTTGCTGCTATGCTGTGCTATGATATACTCAAGAGGACAACAAACTATAGCAAAATAGATTATGTCTATCTTTAAGGTTTCAGAAAAAAAAGAGAAAGAGCTTCTTGATCGAATGCGTGAACTGAATGTCAAAGAAGATGATCTTGAAGAAAGATTTATTCGTTCCTCCGGCCCCGGAGGTCAGAAAGTAAACAAATCATCAACCTGTGTGTTCCTCCGTCATATACCTACGGACACTACGGTCAAATATCAAAAAGAGCGCTCACAGGCTCTCAACCGTTTTTTTGCGAGACGCACGCTTTTGGATCAGATTGAGCTTAAACAGAAAGGGTATATCAAAGAGGACAAAAAGCGTATTGATAAAATCAAGAGTCAGAAGAGGAAGAAGAGAAAACGTACAAAAGATAAATTATCTACTCTTAAACCCAAGCAATCAGATACGGATGAAAGCAAATTATAAACTTTTCACTTTATATTATTCGTGACAGTGATGCTTCTTAACTACACTTCAATTTATGGGTAACAACTGGGGAATAACACCTAGAGTTACTCACATTAATTCTTAGTTCAATTCCTAACCGCTTATTACAGAAACTCATATCATACTACCCTGCTATCACTTATCTACAACTTTATAAAACTCTAATACACGTATACGCGTTTGGCATGTAGCATGCTATTAGTACTGTCAGTATTAATAGCTTCAAACAATTCAAACAAGGAGGACGCAATGGGATTCTTTAGTAAAATAATACCTGGCATGAGCAAAAGTAGTGACAAGAGAATTGAAGGCTGTGTTCAAGCATGTGAAAACCTCTACAAGTTGAGTGTATCCATGTTTCCGGATAAAGATCCCCATGAACACCTTGTAATCGTTTTGTGTACAATCTGGACTCGATCAGGTGTCTTCAAGGAATCGGAAATTGACAAGCCTTCACAGTCCAGAGAGATTGTAGCCTACACCCTGCTCCCTGCCTGCCTCCCCCCAGAGAATAGAGCACGTGTACTTGCGTACAAACTTATAATGGAAGAAAAGGATCTCTCATCTTGTATTAGTAAAAAATATCCGGAGTATTACAAAGAGTACAGCGAAACTTCAAAATCAATATGGGATGCGAAGAGGAATGGTTCACTCGAAGATTTATACTGTCGCTATAATAAGAACAAATTACACCGAATGATACTGTTCAATCAGGAAAAGAAAAATATTGAAAAACAATATTCAGAGAATCATAACAAGACGTATGCGCAAGGTAATATTGTCTCAGAAATGATTAGAATGATTGGACAAGTATCAAAAACAGTGACCCAACAGAGAATCACGCTCTGCATATAACATCGGCTTACAGGTTATCAATACAATCCCAAATGAAATTTGCGATTCCCGGAGTATAAATATCATTGTGAGCATTGCCTCCTTTAAAGTATGGAAGATAATAAATCAGCTCAGAAGCATCTATGATTGAAATCTTTGACGAGTTCTCTAATCCCTGCTTCCACTTTACTTCATCCTGCACTCCAGAATAAATCATGTTATAATTATTGTCAGTACCATCTGTTTTAATGGTAAAGTGTTCAAAAATATCAAATTTCTTTGAATATTTATATACAGCCTTTCCTCCAATATACTTGGCTCCATAAATTCCTGCTTTAGGGTTTGCACCATCGTGTTCACTCCAGGTAAAAACAAATTTTTTAGCGTAATCATCAAAATTCTCATACGGATAACCCTCCCAACCTTTGTTGTGAATAAACCTTCTAACGCTGAAAGCACCTTCTAATCCAATGAAGAGATCAACATCTTTTCTTGCAGGTTCTGATTCAAGATCAGTGGGTACTGCCGGTGAGCTGAATAACGCTCTTGTAAGTACCCTTGCACCAAGACTGTGTCCAATAAGAATTAAAGGAATTCCTTTCTCATTCTTAATCGGTATCAAAATATCACGTAGTATTCTATTACCCCATATCAGTCCCATTTCATCAGCATCATCCGCTTTTGGAAAGTAACTAGTGAGTATTCCCACATATTTAAAAACCTTCCACTTCCACAGTGACGGCCACGAAATACCTACAAATAGAGGCCTGAAGGGTTTAGTCCCTTCATAATTCTCTATTAAAAGGCTAAAAAGGCTATTGTAATTTCTAAAAGATTCCTGTTGGTCCGTATTCCAACCCATACAGTATAAAAAAATATGGGTATATGGTGCACTTTTCTCCTTTGCTGTAATTTGCTTCAGAATATTCTTTTTCAGGTCTGTAAGTGCATTACTACTTAATGAATATGCTTCTGTTGAATTAAAATCTTTTTCGTAAGCGTTATGTAAGAAATATTCTTTTATATATGGTATTCCTTCTATTTTTGATTCAAGACGGTATTCAGCAATATGTGAAATAAAAGTCCTTTTGCGATCACCTAAAACACTTTTTGCCTTTTTGTAGCTTTTTTCTGAATTAAATTTATTCTTATCCAGGTTATCAATGTCTATGCCGTCCAGAATGCCTATCTTATCTCTATATGCTTTCTCAATTCCAACTAAAAATCCTGGAAACCTGAGCCCTAATCCACGATCTGCTTCAGCAATTCTGTGAAATATTGCAAATTTTTCAGAACGCGTACCATAAGCTTTCTCTTTCTCCAAAAGTTTTGTAGGATTGCTACAACCAGTTGATAATACAACTAACACCAGTAAAGGAAGCAATAGGATACGAAACACAACTTTTTTTCTTTTCATCAAAAACCTTTCAAATGATTTTTTAGTTCAAAAAGACAAATATCAACTCAGAAAATCTATGAAGCCTTAAAACAATCCATCAATATCTTAATATTATTAGGTGAATAAGGTTACATCGGCATACTAATTATGAAACCGTTTTAATACTGGTTGTCAGCAAGCCTGAAAAAAACTACGATAATAACCATTTATCATAAATAGATTATTGTTCTCTACATAACACCATTAAGAGACGAAAAAGTAAAAACAGATAAACTATCTTTTTCAAAAAGCTTCAAAGGTATCGTCAGAATTCCCAATTTAACATCTGATTTATGGACTATTTCATCGTGTATATTGTCTGCGTTATAAATCTTATAGACATTACTAGAAGGTGTATCCACCTGTACAATCAGCATATGAAACAATGTTCTTATCCATAAAAGATAATCTTTTTATCTGGAATTATTTGTAATAAGTTTTTTTGAAATACTTAGGAGTATTAACTCTCTCTAATGATCTTTACATTGTCCTTTGGTGGGAGATTTTTAGGGTTGTACCCGTCATCATTATCTTTAATCCTCTTGTACACACTCTCATGAATTGAGGGTATTTCATATTTCTGCTTATCTATAATCTTTCTTCTCCTCCATCCAAGAATCCAATATATAGGTAATAAGGAATTATGAAGTTTATCTTTTCGTTTATCAGGTTTGTCAACTTTATCAGCTAGATTTTTGTATTTAGTATCATCTAAATGTAATCCATATGGCAAGACCTTATCAATCATCCACAGAAGCGTAATGTTTGAAAGAACATCTTCCTCATAGCCACCTCCAATATCTGAATGTACACCGGAAAACCAGACCTGTTCTATTGTCTGTTTTGGGCCTACTGCTTTGTTCCACAGGTTTGGTTTAAACTTAATTCTCTTTTCATCAATGGATAGAGCATGAAAACCATTTTCTACGTCAGGATTCAGTTGTGTGTCGGGAAATTTTCTCGGAATAAATAAACCAACCGACTTTACGGTGTCCCACACTCCAATAAAATGAGGTTTACAAACACGAGAAAATGTCTGCTTAAAGCCAGCCGCTACAGCAGGAGAACCTTTTCGATACATTCTTGAAGCATATGGGATTAGATTATTACTTCCCTTTTGAAGTAAGCCACATTTATACAACATTCCTGCCAGGGCACGTACCGTGTATGCCCCACGACTAAATCCAAATAGATAAATAGTGTCACCTTCTTCATATTTATCCATAATATATTCGTATGCATCTTCTATGTTTTTAGTTATTCCATACGAAAAAGCCAGCCCTAAGATCTTGGTATAGACTTTGGCCGCCTTCGACCATGCACCAGGTGCTCCTGAAGTACCAACACCTGGATCATAGAATGCTATCTGTTTTTGTGGATCCTTCACTACCATATCAAACAACTTTACGACATTGGTATTGTTCTTACCATATTCATTACCAGTACCATCACAACAGATTACTATTTTTTTCCCTCTTTTTAGATTAGTATCCATAGATCCCTCCATATCCATTAATTATAGATTTCCAACTATCAAACATACGAAAATATTACTAATTCTCGAATGATTCAAAGAATTTTTTATAAGTTTTTACTTATCAATCGACAGTTGTATTTGAAAAATTCTCCGATATTTTTACCGTTCCAGATCGTAATATTACCATTTACATATTCATTTATATCAGTCTCTTGCTCTGTAAAAAGTGTTAATTTCGTACATTTCAATCACATTCATTTTGATACCCTATTTCATTGATCAATTGCCTGGCAATTTTGTAGTTATCTGAAAATGCATCAGGATAATAGTGTTTTTAGTAAAAACCAATTCTTGACGTTATTATCACTAATCAATAATCGAGGCCATCCTCGTTCAATTATTAATTGTAAAAATTATTTTAATAGGCCTTTTCATAGTAGAAATAGATTTTGAGAGTACTTGAAATGTTATACTTAATGGTAGAATTGAGTCCCTGTCTCTTAATACAATATTACCGTATTTCTCATCCAAACAACGGCTTATTAACATAGTTACGTGATTTATATTACTAGCTGATTCTAAATGTGCAAACGAAAACGCCAATGGATCTTTTACCAGCACTCTATGATCACCTCCAACCAGCTCACCCTTAGTTTCAAATGTTACCAGATGATATTTGCCATCCAATCCATTGAATTTACTACATGGGTGTATAGTAACCTTTGCCATAATGATAGAATCCGTTAGCTTGTGCAGACTTTTCTTAATAACAATTAGATTGCTACTGAAATTTTCTAATAGCTGATCCCTAGTTCTTTTGTCCGAGCAGACTATGTTGACGCTTATCTCACTCTTATCTTTTGCTTCTTCTGTAAGATTTCTATTAGGCTTATTAGACAACTTAAATGCAAAATCATCAGTTATTTCCCTTTGTAATTTTCCACTAACAATATTTGCTTCATAGGGAAGATTTTCAACAACTATCTCTGCCTGTTCATGAGAAACGGTTATCTTTGCAAGGTCGTAGTTTCCCATAAACACTCTGGTACTTGAACATCCTGCAAACTGCCAAGATAGTAATAGTAATGGTACTAACGCATACCTTTTCATTCTCCGATACTCACACCGGTTTTGTCCGGAAAGATACCCTTATTTGTTTGTTGAAATTTTATAGGGCCTTTAAATCCTCCTTTTAAGAGAGTTGTCTCCTTTCCGAAACCATTTAAAGACGGCTTCTCAATTAGGACATCTTTACCCCTCACCTCATGGAGCAGTTTACCCTGAGCATTGTAATCCGCTTCATAGTTAAGATTTTCTGCCGCGATTATGGTGGAATTCTTATTCACTGTGATTACTATCCTATCATGTTTTCCTATCCTAGCACTAGTTCCCATCCTGAAATAAGCCTTGGGAACTAAGGTAAAAGGATCCCCCTCTACTCCAATACCAAGTCCACGATCTACAGTAATGCTGCTATTATTGTTTAAGGAGCTTAAGTGGTTTGCACACCCATTAAACAATACAATTATTAACAAAGACAAAATTATTAAAAATATTTTCTGCATGGCAAAGAAAACACCTTATAGGAAAAAGTCACAACTCAAACTCTTGAGCATGTCATAGTTTTAATTTAAAAGCTTTTATATTTTTTAGAATAGGTTATATAATCAAATTTCTATTCATTTACTATTTGCATTCTCTACTGCCTTAGCAGTACTTGTACCCACTGAACCAATCGAAATTATTGATTTTCCTCCAGTATTAAACAGGTTCCCTGTAGTAATGGGCATCCCTATTGAACCCTCTTGGTACACAAAAATCCCTTCTTTTACTTGTGCATCTGTTGGTGTTCTTGTTTCAGATTGAATAAGTTGCCTTACATTTGTACCTGTACCAAAATTCTGATATGTTATGCCTACATCATAGTTGTCAGCTACGATGTTTGTCGTATTATTATCAATAATCATAGCCATTCTATCAGCCTTGCCCTTTCTGGCAAAGGAACCAATTTTTAGCGATACAGACGGTACTGGATTCCCAGATGTTGTATCAACACCTCCCTGAAGTTTAAAACCTCTAATCATGTCTCCACTAGTATTATTACTAAATGAATCAATCGTTGATGCACAACCATAAAGCGTAGCAATTAATCCGAGCAGTATTAATCCGACTAAAGTTGTAAATGCATATTTTCTCATCTCTTTCTCCTTAAAAAAAGAACATCGGAAAGTACATTTAAAAATATAAATAACTTCACAAATAATTACTTTTGTCATTTCTAATTTTTTGTGAATCTTTTTTTTAATCTTTATTGCATGTTAAGTCACATAATTCTTATTGTCCATTTAGAAATCATAGAAATTATTGCAGAATAACCAGAAAATTATGATTAATTGAATAGCACTTATAATTGCCACGCCTGACAAAAGCCCCATCATGTATGGAAGCCAGATCCAAAAAGAATTAGAATTCTGAATATTTTTGTTTTCAATTTCTACAGACAGAATGTGTTACAGAATCTTAGTGGTAAAAGAAAAATCATTAAGTCATCGCTAAATCATTTTCTATTTTTATGACCTTTGTATAATTGCAATCTTTTGAGCAATACAACAAAAACATAAAGAGTTCGCAAATAACTTTAATGCTTAATATGTCAGCGAAACCATAATTCCGCTTCGTAATGAGAATAAGAAGTGATACTCTGGAAATAAGATAACTGCCATAAAGCTGGTGGTTTGTATACCTACTTGCTATTTACTTATAAATGTATTAATAAAATGTATAGGAAATATTTTCTCTGTTGTCAAATATTTTTTTGCGTTACAAACTGCATAAGTGTTAATATAACGAATGTTAGATCGTTAATACTATCTATTCATCCCCTCCTCATATCTCCTCCATACACATTCTAATTGCAACATAGAACAAAACTGATACCAAATATGAGCACAAATGGCTTAACTAATTATGGAAAACTAATTAGTATCGTAAATACCATAGTTAAAAGTACTTATCAGTCATATAGTATTTAATATCTTGAAGCTAGTTTTTGATAAAATATCGTATTCTCAAAGAAGGACATGTGCCACGGCGCAAAAGTATGCCGGCACAACTATGTGCAATGGCGCACTTTATGGCGTTGATATTATAGATGAGATAGTTAAGCAGACGACTTCACACGCTTGTTAGCTGATGATAACGGCTGGAAATCTACGCGTACCAATTCAGGCAGGATGCATGTAGTTACAATAAATATGAATATGAAATTGATAATTTGATGTATGAATTGAATGGTGCTTAGACTAAACCGTTAACATTATTATCACTCTTCTTTAAATTCCTTACTACACTGATCGCCTCAAGGATAATCCAGGCAGAGAATGAAAGGAGAAGTACTGACAAAATAGTTAATATCCAGTTTCTCGATTTTATAAATTCCTTTAAGCTCATCACCATTGCGGTCGATGTCATAATAATCAGGAATATCAGAGGTATTAGAGTAAATAAAATATTTCTACCTTTTCTATACAGATAAACTGTCAGCACCAGTAGTGAGAGTCCCGCAAGCAGTTGATTTGTTGCACCGAAGATTGGCCACAAACGTTTCCAGCTAAGCCCCTCACCACCAAAGATGAGGATAAGTGGAGTGAACGCGGCAATCGCTGCTGCCGCAAATCTGTTTGTCAAAATTTTAATATTATATATCTCTCCCAACTCGCTTGTTATATATCTTTGAATCCTGGTTGAAGTATCAAGAGTAGTGGCAGCAAAACTTATAACGAGAACCGCAATCAGTGTAGTGCCAAATACTTCAGGTATATGAAGCCCCTCTTTCATAAAATAGGCGCCTCCAT
>Ga0233428_1004823_pt1 | contig 10185 bp, 7 predicted proteins | sample SI_118_April2016_4_FD_179890 | JGI IMG/M metagenome (GOLD analysis project Ga0233428, IMG submission 179890) | Seawater microbial communities from Saanich Inlet, British Columbia, Canada - SI_118_April2016_120_MG | ecosystem: Environmental > Aquatic > Marine > Inlet | place: Canada: British...
AAGACGGGATTCTCGGTGGACAGTTGCCGCAGCAGTGAACCTGCTGTTGCCCCCGCTGGCAACGACATATCGAGAACTGTATTGCCGATTGCGAGTTTTGCCCCAGCGAAGAACAACACTTCCACTCTCATCGATCCCTACCTCCGCGTCTCGGCGTGAGAATCCCAATCGTAACGACAACTGCCTGCTCCTGAGCTAGTCAGCCCCCCCGCGTGTGCATTTCAAGACGTAAATCCCGACGCAGTTCCTCAATCTGATAAAGAGCGCTCCTGTCGGACACCTTCAGTCGTTCTTCAGCCCCCCGGTTCTGGCGTTTTCGCCACTCCTCTCCGATGCACGTCGACAGCTTGGTTGTATCAGCCCCATCGCGCAGCATCTTGCGAAGATCGGTTCCATTCCCGTCGTAGAGACACAGATACCAGCGACCATCGGCCGTCAGACGACTACGATCACAATCTCGGCAGAAAGGTTGTGTCGTCGACGCAATCACACCTACGCACTGACCATCAGTCATGGTGAACAATTCAGCCGGTGCGACGCCACGTTCTTCGCCGGAAATCAGTGGCCCACAGTTCGCTTCCAGCTGCTGCAGAATCTCGGACCGCGTCACGACGTGCTCCGTCGACCACCCCGTTGCGCCACCGACATCCATGTATTCGATGAAACGTGCCTGGGCGTTCATCCTCCCGGCGAAGTCAACGATATCTGCAATCTCATCTTCGTTCACGTCACGCAGAACCACAGTGTTCAGCTTGAGTTGCTCAAAACCGACATCTCGCGCGGCACGGATACCAGCAATCACATCCTCAAGGACAGCGCGTCGCGTCAACGCGGCATGACGACTCGGACGTAGCGAATCGAGACTGACCGTCACTCGGGCCAGACCGGCATCACGAAGCGGCCGTGCCCAACGAGCCAACTGGGTTCCATTTGTCGTGAGTGCGAGATCCTTAACACCGGGCCTGGATGCAAGAGCCTGAACCAGGTCGACCAACCCTCGGCGCAGCAGCGGTTCGCCCCCCGTGAGGCGCACGCGCTGGACACCCTGCGCAACGAAGGCGTCGACGAGGCGCAGGATCTCCTCAAAGCTCAGGATCGCACGCTTCGGCAGCCATTGATAAACCTTCGAGGGCATGCAGTAGGCGCAACGCAGATCACAGCGATCTGTGACACTGATTCGCAAGCTGCGCATGTGCCGTCCCAGTTCGTCGGGCTGAGCCTTCAATGCGGACACCTCTGCAAGTATCCGGTCATGGCAGGTGGTGCCATTGACCTACCTCCATTAGTTGAGAATGGCGACCACCGAGATCAAAACTTGTAGAAGCAGGTAACCCGTGCCTGAATGTTGGGATCCGGTCCATCCGGCAGACCCAGATACAGGTTCGGCATGATGTGGACGTTCTTGGCCGCCACGTAGTCGAGTCCAGCGACTACCAGGAGATCTGTCGTGTCGTCACTGTCATCGCTCACCGCATCCACTCGACCGAAAGCGTTCCATTGCTCGGCCAGAGGCAACCGACCGAAGAGCGACACCCCTGTGATCGTCACGTCATCGCCATCGGCGGCAGCCGACTGGTTGATGCGCATGAAAGGCTCAAGACCTAGGGTGAGATCGCCCTGGCTGATCCCGACAAAGCCGGCAAAGGTCACCTGATTTTGCTCTGCGGGTCGCATGTTGAAGTCGGCGTAACCGACCAGGGTCAGACCATCACTGGGCGCGAATCGGACTTGACCGTAGAACTTCTTTCCGTGGTCATCTTCCGGTGCCTGTCCCGGACCATTGCCGATCATCACGTGATAGCCAATGTTCCCAGCGCTGCCCTTCAAGCCGACGCCCAGATCCGCGGATGAGCCGATCTTGTTGAGGTCCATGACTGTTTTTTCAATCGACCGATATCCCCAAGCGCTCTCAGAAGCGCTCCAGGTCGGTGTGCCCGACAGACCGATGTAGAGATCGGACTCGCCCACGGCATCTGACCATTTCAGGTAGCCGTGCTTGACGAAGGGGACCATCTTCGACCCCTTGCCGAAGCCAGCATCCTTCGCTTCGAGCCGATACCGAATTGAGAAATCATCCGCAATCTGGTTCTCGTACGTGAGATACAGGCGGCGCAACTGGAAGGCATTTCGCTGCTCGGGCAACTTGGTCTCGCCATCATCGGCACTGGCCACCCAGTAATAGTCACCGAACATGTAGCCTTTGATTCTGCCTTCGGCAGAAGCGTTGCCGACAAATCCGATCAGCACCAGCCCCATCACGATCAGCATCGATCTTGGTCTCATGATTCTCCCTCTCCCTCGTTCACACGTCCATCTGCTGTCCACCGGCGTCGTCGGCCAGTGAGTCGATTTGCGATCTATCGTTTTCGAGCGTGCACAGGAGCTTCAGTGCCTGTGCAATGGTGTTGTAGAGCGGGTGCACATCCGCCGTCATCAGAGCATCGGCGAATCTTGGCAGCCATCGCCCAAGATGCTCCCGCCAGAACCGGTCGTACTTCTGCGTCCACTCTGCTTCGCCGGTCGTCGCCTGGTTGAAGGCGAGGAAATACATAAACTCCAGCTCGTGCGTTACGTGATCTGGCGCATCCAGCAACCTTGATCCAGGCGCAAGTTCAGCGTCGGCATAGGCACGGGCGGCATACTGGCTGACAGGCCCCATCAACTTCGGCTCATCTTCGAGATAGAAGGAGGCCCAGGGGGCCACCAGGATCTCAAAGGGGCCCAGGAACGCCCGGGCATGGGCCAGTGACACCTGCTCTGTGTCCTGGCCGAGATCGGCAATCCGGCCCGCCAAACGGCCACCGAGTTCCGGCAGGGGTTCAGGCAGGTCAGCCAGACCGGTGTCAACCAGTTCAGGCAGGCTATCTTCCCACTCCCTCGGCGGTGCCAGAATTCTGGCCAACGCGAACCAGGCGTTTGCCCGACAGGTTGAGGTTGCCTGCTGTGGTAACAGTGTGGACATGGGACCCTCTCCCTCAGTATTCACGGATATAGTAGACACGGGGTTTGGTCCCCTGCTCTTGCTTGAGCACGCTGGCTTGATGTTTGGCCAGTGCCTGCCGAGGAGCACTGTCGGGGTCATTCAGATCACCGAAGATTCGTGCATCGGCAGGACAGGCGACCACACAGGCTGGCAATTCGTCATTCTTCAGTCGGTGATCACAGAGCGTGCACTTCTCGGGGACACCCTGCGGCCGAATGCCCGGATACGTCGTCGCGCGATCTGGATTGTAGACCGGTACCGGTGCACCCACTCGCTCAGCGACCTCCTTGGACGTCGACGTACCGTTGGCAATCAGCGCCGTCGATGCCTCACTGTTGAAGGCCGATAGAGGATCATCTTCGTTGACGTAGATCGCGCCATATGGGCAAGACACCTGGCAAGCGCGGCAGCCGATGCACTTTTCGACATCGTGCAGCGTCAGTCCCTCGTCGGTCTTGTGCATCGCTGTGGTCGGACAATTCGCCACACAAGGCGCGTTCTCACAGTGATTGCAGAGCGTGGGGATGTAGCGGAACTGGACATTGGGAAACGTACCAGACGTTTCCAGGGCGTGATTCGACCAGGCGAAGCCATGAGGCAGGTTGTTCTCCGCTTTGCAGGCGATGTCGCAGCCGGCGCACCCCACGCAGTTGTGCAGGTCGATCACCATTCCGTATTGCTTGGTGGCCATCTGTGTCTCTCCTCGATCCTGTTAGGCGCGTGCGACTTTGACGCGAGTGACCCCGCCGTGGCGGGCGGTGGAACCGCTCAGCCGCTCGTACTCCGCGGGAAGGATGACGTTGTTGTTGCCACCTCGTGGAATCCGTCGTTGGAAATCACTGGCGGCGACACGTCCGTAAGCCCAATGGCCCTGTCCGTAACACTTGGCCACTGTACCCGGTCGCACACCTTCCCAGAGCTTCAGACGGACTGTGATCTCACCGGTGGGTGACGCGACGCGGACCATCTCACGATCCTGCAGCCCAAAACGACGGGCATCTACCGGATTCATTTTGAGCACGTCATCCCAGTTCTCATCGCCCGGATCGACATTCTTGTGGGCCTGATACCACGTGCAATTCGCTGAACGCCCCTCACGGTTGAGGCGGCTGCGATGCTCGAAAAAGATCAGCGGAAACTCCTTCTCATCTCCCCATCTGAGGGCAGGTTCGAAATGAGGCACAAATGCCTGTTCACCCGTGACCGTATAGTTCGTCGCCGTCAGCACCTCATCGACGCTGACCTCGTGTTTTTCTGCATGCGCGGTCAGCGCTTTCTTCAGCGTCTCGCTATAGAACTCAAATCGTCCGGTAACCGTGGCGTACTTTCCCCACTTCTTCTGGTATTCGTAACGGTGTGAATTCCACACACCCTTGGTGACGAAATCGTCCCAGCCTTCGAGTCTGTCGCCATACTTGCCATAGTCTTTATGACTGGCATCCCAGCAAGGCCGAGTCAGCATCTTGGTGGCCGTGAGCGCGAACTCAGCACTGCTGGTGGGATGCTGCCCCGTTTCCGGGTCGGCGTAGGCCTCGCGGAAGTAACGCAGCATGTTGTCGAAACCACGCTCAGCAAGGGCCTCAGCCAGGAGGTAGGGCACCTCGGTTTCGTCTTGCCGCACGTCCCACAGGGGCTTGATCATGGGCTGGGTCAGGCTGGCGTAGCCGTGAAGATTCTGCTTCGACTTCAAGAAACTCCACTTCTCAAACAGCTGGTGAGCCGCCGGCAGGACGATGTCCGCAAAGTGTGACATCTCTGACGGGTTCGTGGTCACGTGCACGAAGAAGGGCAGCTTGGTGAGCGCTCTCTCCCACCGATCTGATCCACCGCAGGAAAATGTGAAATTCGCCCAGTAGGCAATGGCGACCTTGATGTCGTAGGGATCGTCCTGAAGGATGGCATCGGCCGCATTGTTGGTAACCACGCCACCCCCGCTCTTGCCCTTATTCATAGCCGGAAAAGCGAGGGTCCCGCGCTGATCCATCTTTGGCTTCTTCGACAGCTTCTTCGCCAGAGCATCCTGGTAGTCGCTGTAGGCGGGAATCTTGTCCTGGGGTACTTTGGTCTTCTGTACGGTGCCGCCTCGATGATCCGATGAGCCGACGAGACCGTTGAGCGCATGAGCAGCCATGGCGGCGTACCCGCCTCGTGCCTGCATGGCGGCACCAGGAGAGACCCAGCTGATGGCAGCCGGTGCTGCGTCGGCAAAACCGAGAGCGACTCGTCGAATCTGATCCGCCGGGATACCACACTGCGTCTCTGCCCACTCAGGCGTCCGTTCCTGGAGTTCCAGATTCCACCACTTGACGACACCGTTCGTGTGGATTTCCTCGAAGAGCGATTCATCCACCGCCTCTCCGGCAATGAACCGGTTCGTACCATCACTGAAGTCACCGACGAACTCCCTGCTCCACACGCCTTCGGTCAGGATGACGTGGGCGATGGCAACGGCCAGTGCACCATCCTCACCAGGCAGCACGGGCAGCCATTCGTTGGCCTTGGCAGCCGTGGCCGAGAGGCGCGGGTCGATGACGGCGATCTGGGCGCGGTCTCGCACGTGCCCCCAGATATTGATCGCGTGGGGGACTTGCCGGTTCGAGGACAACGGATCTGCTCCCCAGCATAACACGTAGCGTGTGTGCTCCAGATCGTAGTCGCGATAGTCCCAGAATCCCTCGGTGAAGAATGCCCCGAATTTTTCAGCTTCAGCACAGATCGCCGAGTGACTGATGCCATTCGGTGAGCCGAAAATCTTGGGGACCGCACTGTAGATGACATCACGCATGTAGCTGTAGCGGCCTCGGAAGACCGTGAATTTGTGTGTCTCTTCGTTCTCACGAAGCTCCATCATCTTATCAGCGATCAGTCCCATCGCCTCGTCCCAGCTGATGGGGACGAAACCTGGATCTTCATCGCGCCCCTTACGTGGGTTCGTGCGGCGCATGGGCACCTTGACTCGATCCGGATCATACACCTGTTGGAGCGCGATATTCGGTCGCGGACACATCTTTCCGTGATTTGCCAATGAATGTGGATTACCGCGCAGGTGGACAGCGCGACCATCGACGATCTTCACCTGGACCGGGCACCAAGTCGTGCAGCCCTGGCAGGTTGATGAAACCCATCTGTGGACGAGTGCAGCCGATTCGGCGCCGGCCTCTCTGACGAAGAAATCGAGGAGGGGCGCACCACCCGCAGCGGCGAATAGGCCAATGCCACTGGCTCCCTTCAGGAAGGAGCGGCGCGAGATCCCGGCTGCGTGGTCGCTGGGCCTGTTCTCGGTCAACATGACAGCTCCCTATGGAAGTGAGACGTATACGGGGTTGAGCTGGCCCGCGAGCACGACGGCCAGACGGAAGGAATAGCCTCCGAGAAGGATGAGAACGCTGGTGATCCCAACGGTCCACACCTGGAGGCGATGGTTGCTTCGGTCGCCATTCCACACGACGTAGGCACCCAGGACAAGGGGGACAATCAAACCGACGACAATTCCCAGACCCCAGAAGGTGGAGCCGTAGGACATGTTCGCAGCCTGCAGGGCGGTACGATCGGCGAGGGCCCCAAAGTGCAGGCTCACCCACCAGAAAAAGAGGGTCCCGAGTTGGGCCAGCAGGGCCACCACGAGGAGATTGCGGACCGGTTGCAGATCCTCGAGAAACGACGTGACATGGTCCGCATCCTCCAGACGTCCGCGGATCCCCATTCGCAGCAGATGCAACACCAGTACTGCTGCGATCCCAGTGGTCACAAAGCCCAGAAGGGCACCAACCACCGTCGGTCCTGTATTCCAAAGCGGGCGCGAGGTAACAACAGCCAGCAACATGCCGTGATAGGCCGCGACGATAACGGCGATAGGCGCAAGTACAAGCCCCAGCGTGCGGCGGACTGAGTCAGGCTCCTGATTCCGCCACAGGAGCGCGTACCAGATGGATCCCACAATGAACAGCGTCTGGAAGACGCCGCCCCACCAAAGGGGCGCTGTGGGTGCAACATTTGTGAAGGTCTGTATGAGATGGTGCGGTCTTCCCAGCTTGAGCAGCAGCAGCAGAAGCCCCGCCCCTACGAGCAATGGGGCCAGATAGGCTGCTGTCTGCGGAATCCGCCGGAAGCGCTGCCCCCAGAGTTCATACAGCGCAACAGAGAAGACGAATGCCCCAGCGCCAGCCCCCCCGAGGAACAGGTCGAGTGCGACCTTCCAATCCCAGTACGGACCTGACTGGACACCGTAGTAAATGGTAGGATCCATGCTCATCTCCTGACCGTGTGACCATGGCGAGATTGAGAGCGTGGGCCGCTGCGGATCGGACAGCCGGGCCACGAGCGTTTCTGAGGCAGGTTATGCAACGACCATGCCGTCATTACGCCCGCTGGTCACGGCAGCGTAACATGTTGCGGTTCAGGAGATTGGACGAACCAAAGCGACCGCCCCTGCACGATATCTCTGACGACATCTCGTCAGTTGGGTGGTGATCGGTGACGGGATCTCGTCAGACGTGTGATCCACCCAGCATCGAGCCTCACGAGCAGAGGCCAGCGAGTATCAGTCAGAGTCAGGCGTGTCCGATTGAGCGGAGGCATCAGTTCGCAGAGCGTCCAACCGACTTCGCAGAGTCGTTCGCGGAATGGACAGAAGGTCGGCCGCCTGTACCTGATTGCCGCCCGCTCGCGCCAACGCCCACTCGATGGCGAGATGTTCACAATCATGGACCAGGTCGGTCAATGAGACTGGCCCGCTATCTGGCAGATGCAGCTCGATGTGGGAAACAGGAGCGGCGGACAGAAGGTTCTGTGGTAGGTGCTCCAGTTTGATCTCGTCGCCCCGTGTGAAAGCCAGGGTGTGTTCAATGACGTGTTGTAGCTCACGCACATTCCCCGGCCAGTCATGCGATAGCAGCGCTTGCACGACCTCTGGTGAGAAACGGCTCTCGCCATTCCGGCCGTTGGCGCCGCTTCCTTCCCGACGAAAGTGCTCAGCTAGCAGGAGGATGTCCTCTCGCCTTTCCGCCAGTGGCGGCAACTCAATGACAGCGGAATTGATTCGATAGAACAGATCTTCGCGAAAGCTACCCTTCTCAACGAGTCCCTGGAGACTGCGCTTTGTCGCACAGAGGACGCGGACATCTGATTTGAGGGTGCGGCTGCTACCCACGCGTTCGAACGTGCGTTCCTGCAAGAAACGCAGGAGCCGAACCTGGATTTCCGGCCCAAGATCGTCGACCTCATCAACAAAGAGTGTGCCTCCGTCGGCGATCTCCAGTCGCCCCTTCCGTTGCCGGGAGGCGCCGGTGAACGCGCCTACTTCATGGCCGAACAATTCACTCTCGACGAGATTCGGATTGAGCCCAGCAGCATTCACGGCGACGAAAGGTCCGGTAGCTCTTGGACTATTCGCATGGATTGCGCGCGCCAGAACCTCTTTGCCAGTCCCCGTAGCTCCCTGGACGAGGACTGCAATATCTGAGTCCGCAATGGCGAGAGCTCTGTCAACAACCTGGCGCATCGCAGCCGAACGATGCACGAGATCACCGAAGGAACTGCGACCCGCCGCCTCGATCCGGAGCCTGTTGATCTCCTGTCTTTCCTGTTGTCGCTCGATGATGCGTTTGAGGCGGATAAGGAGCTCTTCTGTGTTCAGCGGCTTGGTGAGATAGTCGGCAGCCCCATCTCGCATCGCTTCGACTGCCGAGGCGACCGTACCATAGGCGGTCATAAAGATGACCTCCGTTTCCGGCCAGCTATCCTTGATCCGTCGGTGAAACTCAGCCCCATCCATTGACGGCATCCGCAGATCGGTGAGAACGACTTCCACTGAGTGCTCCTCCAACAGCTCAAGCGCCTCATAGGCACTGGCAAAGGCCGACGCGTCGTAGCCCTGATCACGCAGACTCTCCACAAGTGTCTCTCGCGTCAGGCGTTCGTCATCGACAATCACGATACGCTCAGCCAAGGGCATCCTCCTGAGGTACTGCATCTGATGTAAGAGGAATCGACATGACGAAGCAGGCACCACCTGAGGTACCGGATTGATAAGTCAATTCTCCCCCGTGAGCCTCCACGACACGACGTGCGACCGACAGTCCAAGGCCCGTACCATTTGCGGCGTCCTTCGTCGTGTAGAATGGCTCAAACACTTTCTCAGCGAGACCAGCTGCCAACCCGGGACCCGAGTCCTCAACACAGATGCACAGTCCGCCGTCAGATTCTCGGGCCCGGATGCTCACTCTACCTCGCGTGTCGGAGGCATCCACGGCATTCAGCATGAGATTGACGAGGACTTCGACCATCCCCTGAGGATCCACCAGCACTTCCGGCAAATCACTGGCCATGTCGACGTGGATATCGATGTCCTTCGCCTGGGCCCCAAGCCGCGACAGGCTCACTGCCGCGTCGATGAGCACATCGACCTGGACTGAGACGGGATCGGCCGCTTCGTCGCCACGGGCGAAGCCGAGAAGAGTGCGAGTGATCTCAGCGATCCGGTCGGTTCCTTCGCGAGCCAGCTCGAGCATCCGACCGACACGTTCCTGATCGCCTGGCCGAATGGCTGCCAGGTCGAGAGCTCGCCGCACACCATCAAGGGGATTGTTCACGGAGTGGACAACCCCTGCGGCAATCTCACCCGCCACGGCCAATCTCTGGGCACGCTGGAATCGGTGCTGGAGCTCGAGCCGATCGGTAATGTCCAGTGCTCGCTCGACGACGGTCAGGTTTCCATCTCGACCGATGATTGGCACCCACCTCAACTCATAGGATCGTCCCGACTTGGCGGCATGGTTGCGGTGGATGACAGCTCGTGTTTGAAGGACCTCTGCCACTGGACATTCATCACACGGGCGTTCATCAGACATGATGTCGCGACAGGAGGCGCCGGTGACCGATCCGTGACGATCCTGGGCAGTACGGTTCACGTATTCGACACGATACGCTGCGGAGACGACGATGATACTGGACTCCATTTGATCCAGTACTCGCTCGACGTAGGCACTCATGGATTGGCAGTTGTTGATGCGCTCGCGGATCTGGGCCGCCATGCGATTAAACGTTCTCGCCAGGTCCGCCAGCTCATCTGAGCCCGACTCCGGAACAACGATGATCGCATCGCCTTCCGCTTCGCCAAGATGATTGGCGGCGTCACGCAGTGCCAGAACAGGTCGGGTGATCAGGTGAGCAAGGAACAGGATCCCCACCACACCGAGGACCAT
>Ga0233428_1004835_pt1 | contig 10147 bp, 15 predicted proteins | sample SI_118_April2016_4_FD_179890 | JGI IMG/M metagenome (GOLD analysis project Ga0233428, IMG submission 179890) | Seawater microbial communities from Saanich Inlet, British Columbia, Canada - SI_118_April2016_120_MG | ecosystem: Environmental > Aquatic > Marine > Inlet | place: Canada: British...
TGTGAATGCTCAGTTAAGGCCTCGTACTCGGACTGGAGAACCCGAAAGAAGTTGACCTGTGGCTTGTGAAGGTCGCCGTGATGAAGACGGTGTAAGTCTGCAAACTGTTCAAAAGGATGTATCAACACTCCGAGCACTTTTAAACAAAGCACACAGAGAGGAGTTATTAGATAGAGTGCCATTGTTCCCGATACTCAAGAAATTCAAACCACGTACTCGCTGGATCACTCAAGAGGAAGAAGAACTGTTAGTGGCGAATGCAGCGCCACATCTTGGTCCACTCATCCGCTTCGCAGTTGATACTGGCGGCAGGCGGGGTGAGTTACTGGGGTTACAATGGCAAAATGTTGATATGAAAAACCGTCGTATTGTCTTTGTACAAACAAAGAATGGTGATGACAGGCATATCAATTTGTGTGAAAGGGCGTACCAGACTTTACTGAGCCTTGACCCAAAGGATTTTGGGCCAGTGTTCACATATAAAGGCAAGGGAATGAAGTCAGTTAAAACATCATTTGATAAAGCCAGGCTAAAGTCTGGATTGGACGATGTTCGTTTTCACGATTTGAGGCATACATTCGCATCTCGCCTCGTACAGGGTGGAGTGCCTTTATATGATGTGATGCATATGACTGGTCATAAATCACTGGAGATGGTTCAGCGGTATGCCCATTTGGCACCAGAGTTTCAGTCTAAATCGATAAAAGTGTTAGACCAGTTTAGTCACAATATGGGCACAGTCGACAAACCTCGGCTGAGGGTGGTGTGATTAACATGCTGATATATATGGAGGAATTGGCGCACCCGAGAGGATTCGAACCTCTGACCTCTGCCTTCGGAGGGCAAATCATATGATAGGTGAATTTTGCCAAGGTTTATGGAGCCGATAATCAATAAAATGATAAGTAAATGAAGTGAGAAGGAGACCCACACAATGAAAATTATCGAATTAATCGGGACAAGCGATTTGGCCGCAAAAGCTTCAAAGCAGAGGATAAAACAGCTTGGTATACAAACATCGAAAGAAAAACTGAAAATGGCCAAGGACTCGGCCAACAATAAGGTCAAGAAGGCCAAAAACGCCCTTCAGAAAGCACAGAAACCTGACCTCGAGAATTGAAGTAATTCCGACCTGATCTGACATCGCTCCTTGAAAAAGGAGAAAGTTCTCATTGGGCGTAGTTTGTCCCTCAAAGCCCATCCTCTTGATCCGTAATAAATTTGAACAAACTACAGTGTTACTTCCGTACTGAACTTCAATCTGAACAATGTCGCAATTTGGCTATCCGCAAACTTCCAATGTGAGGAGTAACCAGTATTAGTAAATTCCACTTCGTTCATTTTTGCGCCGGTTCGTCTCAGGAAACGCAAATGGTCGCCTGTTCTATAACTGGATAGTGAAACCGAGTGCTGTAAATTACGAGGGCTCTCTGAGAGATACAAATGCGCCATGGGCAGGGTCTGATATCTGCCTATTGTGGATTGCCATTGATAGTTACATAACGACGAGTAAGCCATTTCGTTGTGGCGATAGCGGTCATCTTTTTTGAGCATGGCTCTGATGTATTCAATATCCATAACTGAGTAATCATAAAAGAACATAAATCTATAAAGAGATGTTGTTGGATCTTTGACGATATCTTGTGGGGAAATAGCGCCAATGATCTTGTTCAACCGATGAATGGTGTAAAAGACACTAATGAGAGACGATTCATCACCTACCTCGCAGGAGGCCAGCCCCTGCGCTGCGCTCACATCGTTTTCATCAGGATAGCGAATATTATCATCCGGGTTATATTTTGACCAGGTAATCGGTGCATCATCGAGTACTGCACTGATCACTTTTTCAGCATGCAGAGCATGACTATAAACGACTGAGTCGGTCTTCGGACCAAAGACATCTTTGGCCGTAAATTCTGAACTACATCCGTCGTAAAAAAAACGTATAGGATATTCCTGCCACGCAGCTTGAACTAATGTCGAATACTCTATTCGAATTCCTTCCGGCTTACCGGTTGTTTTGTTCAAGCATGTTTCAACATAAACTTCTTGAAAACCAGCTACATCGACCTTGAAATAGATCTTCTCAAAATTCTCATTATACTTCTTGAAAATCTTCATTACCCCACTGGTGATGCGTTTCTCGGCCTCAAGATCTCGTACAATTTCACCCATGATCAGTCTCCTGCCTCTGACATGTCAGAACTCGATGAGAGAGCGGTTGCTATCTCGAACAGGATGTCATGATCTGTACGAAGACGGCCATAATCTTGAATTAGCATTTCGTGCTTGACTTCCAATATCCTCTTGTCGTCGTCCTCATTGTTCAAAATTGTTGCCGGGTCCGCAGGAACATCGGATTGGGAACAGACGCTCGAAAAGTAGGTGTCGAACGCAGATTCGAGCTTGAGCTTATCGGGTGACGTATTTTGGTAATTGAGTGTATGTGTTTTCTGCCACCAATTGAGACAGTCGCCAGAATGAGTTTTAAACTGGTGGCCAGTGTGCTGGATTTCTGCCCAACTGCCAGTGACACCGGATCTTTCAACAATTTTTTGAAGAGTTTGATAGTCGCCGTAGAATTTGTCGTGCTTGAATTTAGTCATTATAATTTCCTTTTAGTATTAATCCGCCCTCACTGGACGGTTCTCTCGAATCACCTGCTTGCGGGTTTGTTTCTGTCCTGGGGTAAACTGGATCCCAAAAAGACACCGGAAGTTGTCCAGGGTTCATTCAGTATTCAATCGGTAGCATTACTGTTAGTACCCGTTCTGTCACATTCGGATCCGATGGGTCATTGCTGGCGGAGAGCATATCCTTGTCGTAGTAATCGATTTTCCAGTTTGCTTTCGTTCCATCCACGATCACGATCCCGAAGTCATGTGTTTCATAGGGGTCGTTGGCAGCGCTGAAATTCGTATCTCGCATGACTGCCCAGTGAATTTTGTTTTGGAGGTTCTCTGGTAGTGCTTTGATGCCATTGCTTACAGCGAAATATCCTCCTGAGTATGTTGTTCGAAAGGCATCGTTTTGATCCCTGATCAGTTGTATTTTTTTGTTCATGTTAATTCTCCTTGTTTATGCCGGGCAATTCGCCCGAGGTTTTGGTGCGGATGTTGGTGTCAAATTGTGTGCTTTTTCCATATTTCATTTGAGGCGTTGAGCGAGAACTGGGCCTCCAAAGGCGTGATAGGACGCGGGGTCGTGCGTCTTCAGCCATTTTGCCAAAATCTGCGCATCTGATTTGAAATTCGAAGGAAACCCCATTAATTGCAGATTGCCTAATACTTCGAGAACAGCCGCAGTTTTTGGGTCATTGACTGTGCGGGTGTTTCTATTGTGTGGATTTGGGAGTGTGTATGTCCCGTTGTCGTCTTTTGGAACAGTAAATAGCTCTATTCCTTCAACATAAATTAGATTGTCTGTCATGGTGTTGTGTTCCTTTTTTGTTTGTCCTGTTTGGCGGAATTCTATCTTTGTGAGGGCCTTCCGATCGTCGCCAAATTTAATCTTGACAATACGGAGGGATGTGTTAATCTCGCAGATAGATAAGTAAATGTTGTATAGTACCTCGTCAGTTATTTAACCATAACGTTAATTATACGGACATTGGCAACCTGAAGTCAAGAAAAATCGTCATGCGCGGCGATTGTCGGCTTGTGTGCGCATGCCACTGAAGTGGTTTTACCACCTTCGTCCAATTAGTGGATTGTACATGGATAGAATACCGGGTGTGGGCTAGCGGGTATGCTGGGTCTCAGGTACTCGCTGGTAGATTCATGTGGTAACAGCAAAATTGGCGACCGAAACATAGTGACGGATGGTATGGTGAAATATTGACGGGCTGTACGTCTCCTTATTGCTGTAGTGGAAGCGGCGGAAAAGTGTTGTGAAGAAATGCGTGGGTCCTGCGAAGCTTTCTGCATAAGTTTTGAACTGTGCGAAAATGGACCATTACGAGTACGATGACGAAGAGCCGATGTTAAATTGAATTCTGGCAAATCCTGAAGACCGTACATATGAGATTATATTGAGCTATAACAGAACATGGTTGAAATCGACACGTTGTTTCGTTCGCAGTCAGAGGATGCTTTTGGGCGTCCTTCACGGACTGTCTGGAAGGTAATTGCAATCAGTGGAGGTGCAGGGCGATGCGCTCATGCCAGTCTTGCAGATGCTGCAGACCCATTGTCCACCAAGATGCTCGCCGCCAGCGCATTGTTGGACCCAGACCTGTATCGGCAAGTGGAATAATCGACATCAGAACAATGCCTATCTGCTTGGATGGCGCATGTCATTTTCGCCGCCATCACACCTTGTCCAGTTCACCGGACCCAACAGCTTTCGATGTTGAAACTTTTTAATGAACTTGTTCTGTTCTAACTGCACGTTCGCAAAGGCAGCTAAATACGTCCTCGGTTAGTTTTTTGTAGGACTGAGCGAGGTCTATCAGCATTTGCTTCTGAAATGGGTGTTCTGTTCTTTTAATTGCAGATGAGTACATCTGATGTTCAGTGGTCAGTTTGCCCCAAAGATTCAAAAGTGATTCAGAACTTATCTGTTGACCCGATGACTTTAGGAACGCGAAATATGACTTACTCCGGCCTAAATAGTGGACGCTAAATTCTGTTTCCGTGAAGTCATGCTTCTCAGCAGCTAATCGTCGGTAGATATTTTCTAATATCGCTGTCATTCAGTGTGTTTCCCTTTTTAGTGATTCTTAGATTTCTAATTGATTTAATGTATTTATATGATGTTTTTGAATTGATTGCTGAATGCGGCGATTCCGGGGTGTGGTTTAGTGGAGAAATGTGTGGCTGTGTTTCTCTGGCAGGAGGCAATGCTGTTGTCTACAGGTCGCTCCGAAAAGATACTTTGATAGTGACGAGGTGAGAACTGGAAATTTCGAAGTTTGTTTGACAAACGTCTTGAAAAGGTATCTTCCGGATTGTAATAAGCACTATTGCTTTCACTTTTAGTCTCGATTGGGTCTGATTTTCCTATGTAGGTTCCGTAGAAAATTTACCCAGATGAAGCCTTGAAATATTCCTAAAGTTTGTCCAACATTTGTCCAAACAATTTTCAATTTATCCAATATTTGTCCAGATTCACCAAAGATACGCAAAGATTGGCGAATAGTAGTAAGTTTTTTTTGACCTATTAAGCTTTTGTAATCAAACAGTAATAAATGATCACAAAGAGCTACAAAGACGCGGAGAGATGCCGGAGTGGTCGAACGGGGCGGTCTCGAAAACCGTTGAGCCTTATGGGTTCCCAGGGTTCGAATCCCTGTCTCTCCGCCAGTTATTTCAATGACTTAGCTGAAAACAACAAATCAAGAACATTGTCTGAAATGATGGTTTTGCTAACGGATTGCTAACCAAGTGGCGATTTGAGAGCAAATACTCTTTCAGCAATTATGAGATAATGTCCGCATTAGTCCCGTAAGCTGACCTTATTGACGGGTGCCCTCGACTTCCGATTCTAGCCATGAACGGAAGTTCGCTAAGCCGGTGGTGGAAATCGTCCACCGCATGAGAAGTGAACACAAGGGTCTGATGCTGCATTGAAAAAACTTAATAACGCGCTAAGGTAGAGGAGAATTTTGTTCTTGGGAGCAGAGAGATGGGCATCATGGGAAAATTTTGTTCCTTGGTTTTACGATTCCAGTTGATAGCATTTCTTGGTGTAATCGTCCTTGGCTGCACTCCCAAGGAGGCTATACCGGTCTCGGTTGTAGATGCCAGCACTCGTGTCGTTGATGGCCTGAAAGTTAGAAAGCCCGAGGGCCCGGGGCCGTTTCCTACAGTTATTTACTTTCACGGGGCTAGTAATACATCGTGGTATCCGGCTCAGGAGACCATTCTTGCCGGGTTTGTGAAACAAGGCTTTGCAGCTGTGTTCGTTGATATGTACCACGGTCGTGGAGTCGGCGGCGAAGCTGTGCGTTCGGGCTCTCTGTTGCCCAGAGCAACGGCGGGCGACGCATTTGTCGCTATAGATTGGGTGCGTAACCAGCCTTGGGCGGCCCCAAAAAAGATTGGTCTCTTTGGCGTTTCTTTTGGTGCAGCCACGATCATGGATACTCTTGTTCTGGATGCCCCGGGTAAGTTGCCGACCAGCATTCAGGAAAAACCAGCAAAGGGACTGTCAGGTGTTCAGGGAGCAGCGCTTCTGTCTCCCTGGTGTGCTGAAGATGTCATGGGTTTTAACTTGATCAAGGCGGTGCATGAGGATTTCGCAACACAGGTACCGATGATTGCGATCCTTCCCCAAGCGGATACCGTGTCAGATGGTGCCCTATGTCTTAAAATCCTTAATCGAAATAAGGCCAAGGGCGCGTCGATCGAGGCTATTCTCGTAGATGGTGCAGGTCATACATTCGCCCAAGACAAGGACGATTATGGCAACGCTTTTGCTGACTACGACCCAAAGAAGGCAACAAAATCTTGGAATAGTATCTACGCATTTTTCAGAAAAAGGTTTGGTTGAGCCTCGTTGTGAAGGGAAGGCGCGATAATCCTTTTTTGCCCTCTGGCTTTTGTCCGTATCTGAACGAAAATCCCGCTGATTCAGTATTCTCTCAAGATACACCATGCAAGGTCCGCTCAGGGTCAACTTCCGACCTATCGGCCAATGTCGCGCCACGTCCGCTTCACCCCGCATAGCGGAAGTCATAGTTAGGACGGTGAGCGAGTGTCCGAAGGCTATTTCGGTTTATTGTTTTGAATTGCCAACCGCAACGAGGCGTCAATCTTTAGCACTGCGTCTTCCTGCATCCCCGGCAGGACATGGCTGTAAGTATCCAGCGTTATTCCGATGTTTGAATGTCCAAGGCGCTCACTAACAATTTTTGGGTGGACGCCTTGCAGCAATAGTTGGGTCGCATGGGAATGTCGCAAGTCGTGAAGGCGAATGTGTTTCAAGCCTGATCGGCGAATAAAATCGGCGAATCTGGTCGAAAAGGAATCAGGTGGTGTTGGCGATCCATCCGGGCGAGGGAAAACAATATCCTGATTTTGGTATACCGGACCAAGGCGCAACCGCTCCTCATTTTGACTTCGCTTGTGGTCTTTCAATACGTCCAGAGTTACTGAAGGCAATGGCACCTGTCTTCGGCTGCGTTCCGTCTTTGGTGACTTGAAACGAATACCTTTTGCAGTTTGTTCCAAGGACTGGTTTACGGTAATTCGGCCCTCGTCAAAATCTACATCTTTCCAGCGCAAAGCCAGAATCTCTCCGCGTCGAAGACCAGTGGTGACGGCCATTAATACGGGTGTAAATAGAGCTGATCCAGCCAGCTTTTCCAATAATTGCGCTGTGTCTGTTTCATCAATCGCGTTCATTTCCCGACGTTCTGGTCGTGGCGGTTCGACAGCGTCAACGGGATTGCGAGCAAGTAGTTGCCATTTAACAGCCTGTGAAAATGCCTTGTGAAGCAATCTGTGGAAATGCAGCACTGTTTGGGCGGCCAACCCTCCCTTGCCGTCCTTGCGTCCGTTTGTGAGGCTGTCTGTATAGAATGACTGAATATGCAGCGGTTTCAATTTGGACAGGTGATAATTGCCAAGGGTAGGGTCGATGTTGTCACGAATAACCTGGGCGTACCGTTCATAGGTTTTGGGTGAGACGGTCGGCTCTGCGTAGTCTTTCAGCCACCTCTGAAGATAGTCACGGACCAACATGCGGGAGGGTTCAACGTATTCGCCCGAATTGATTTCATTCAGGATTCGATTCAGCTCCGCTTCGGCTTCTTTCTTTGTGCCTTTAACGGTGTGCCATTTCTGCTTGCGTTTGCCAGTCGCGTCCCGGCCAAGGTCGATCACGATAGACCATGAGCCTTTTGCCCTCTTTTTAATGTGTCCTCGCATAAGAAATCTCCATCAATTCGGTTAGCAACTGGTTAGCAGGGCAAATTTAGATAAATGTTTTCAATCGGTTATGACCCCTTAACGGTTAACCTAACCGTTGGATTTTCGAGCTTTGCTTTGAGCATGAGAAACTTTACGGCAACTGTCAGAACAATATTGTGCACTCCTCCGCCTCCCAGTCCCCGTGCCATAAGAAAACCATGTAGGGCAAGCGGCGCATTGCTTCAACTGGGTGTCATTCGTTACAGCCTGAAGAAACTGAATCCATATGCAAGACTGCAAATTCTCTGGACTAAGATACATTACAGGCTTGTTAGTTCCTGGCAGTACGCGAATCTTGTATTGGAGTGATGCAACTCTTTGCCCAAATGCAGGAATAACGAACTCCTCATTCTCGACTTTCAAGTCTGGACCGTCTGGAAGCAAGGCCAAAAGTGGGGCTGTATTTCCGGATTCCTTATACTCGAACCAAGCACTGGTAGCCTTCCTCAATCCCAATATCATATGAATCGAACTCATGAGGTGCCTAGGCAAATGAGCAACCTGAAAGAAACCTTTGGGTTCGGCATAATGAGTTTTATGCTCGTGTAATGCGCCGTATTTGTTGGCAAACGACAAGACCCCTTCCACAGTCGCTTCTGTATTTGCTAGCTCCATGAAAAGCAGGGGGTGCATTTCAAGGGGATTGTAAATTTCGGTTTCAAAGGGCGAATTTGGAACGAGGCAGATATTCCCGCTGGTAAGATTCCCTCCATACTCAAACAAAGATGCCAGTTCTTTTGGGGGGCCGTCGTAGGCGTCAATAAGTTCGTGTGCCCAATTCGGAGCTTTATCGGCCACTTCGTGAACGACCCAATAACCCATAAAATCTGTAACTTTCTCCCGAATAAACCAGTCTAAATCAATGGTTTCTAGTCGGTAGCCTTTTAGCTGGCGCTTCCATTCAAACCAAATCAGATCAGGCATCGTATTCTCCAGCAATCCTATGTGACGGTAAAATGACAAGTATCGTCATTCGGACGATAAATTATTTATTATCGTCTCGTCAAGTGCTATCTTGTGCATGTTCTATCGCGGGCAATACCCACCCATACCATTACACATGAGGTTCAAATGATAGCAGAAACAGAAGCTTCCCCACACGTTCTCAGCGTTCCTGACGCTGGCCGCGTCTATTTCAATTTAGGGCGAAACGCCTCCTATGAGGCTGCTCACAGAGGCGATATTCCTACTTTGAGAATTGGCCGGAAATTAGTGGTTCCAATCCGCGCTATGGAACGAAAGCTCGACGAGGCTGGAGTAAGTCCGGGTGAGGTCAATGTCTAATCAAGCAGCCCAAAAGGAAAGCCCCCAGGCGCGGCAACGCCAAAGGGGCTTGTGTGTTCAACCCAATATCAAAGGAAAATCACATGGAGACTTTACTCCAATTATCGTTCGTGTTCAACGCCCCTGTACAGCAGCATGAGGTTCGTCAGCGCCCGTCATGGCGCGTAAGGGCCTTGTCTAAGCGGTATCGGCTCACACCCCCCCATGCGGCGATATACGCCCTTGAAATGGGCCTGCCAGTCGGAGGGTTGCGGTAATGGACCAGACTTTCAGCACAACAGATTCAAACGGCCAACAGCGCACTCTGAATCTACGGGGCCGAAATGCCTGGGCGCTTTTGGAACTGGCTCACGCTGGTGAAAACGGCTGTACGCCAATCGATCATCCAGGACCGCGCTGGTCAGCCTATGTTCACAATCTCAGGCATGTTTACGGACTCAATATTGAAACCATCCACGAAGCGCATACAGGCCCGTTTCCCGGTAATCATGCCAGATACATATTGAAGTCTGGTGTTGCCATCGTCGCGGATACTCCCAATGCAGCATAGCCCCAACAGCAAACAGGGAAGGAGGCCCGCAAACCGGGTCTCCGTTTCCATCGAGGGGGCTTATGTCTAAAGCAAACCACAAAGGCCGAAGCACCAATATTCCATTCATCAAAATGCATCGAGGCGTTACTGGCTCGTCGGCGTGGAAGGCTTTGTCATGCGAAGCGAAATGTCTTGTTCTGTTGGTGTGGGAAAGACACAGCGGCGTAAACAATGGTGAGATTCCCCTAAGCCACAAAGAGGCTCGCAAGTCGCTTGGCATAGGCAACACCAAAACGTCGAAAGCATTTTGTGACGCCAGGGCGCATGGGTTGCCGTCCGCTTTTACAACACACTATGCGGGGTGTACTCCGTGATCCTGAATCAGAAGAATTCTTCGAACAGCATGTGTATTCGATGT
>Ga0233428_1004850_pt1 | contig 10119 bp, 10 predicted proteins | sample SI_118_April2016_4_FD_179890 | JGI IMG/M metagenome (GOLD analysis project Ga0233428, IMG submission 179890) | Seawater microbial communities from Saanich Inlet, British Columbia, Canada - SI_118_April2016_120_MG | ecosystem: Environmental > Aquatic > Marine > Inlet | place: Canada: British...
CGCACGTATTGTTTTGCGGGAAGATGCCCTCAGCTTTGTGAACAGCGAGGCCCGCCGAAGAGCCGCCGACCATTTGATGTTTAGGTAAATTTTCCGGCGGCGGCACCTGTGATCCGTCCGGCAGTGCGCCGAAAGCATAAGGCGGGGGACCGGCCAGTGGCGGCAGCCCGCCCATATGAACTTCGATTTCTTTATCGAGATTCAACGCCCGGGCGCCATGTTTAGGTTGCCCCGTCATAAAAATACCATGCGGGTTTAAATTCCACTGGGTGCGCCCAGCGGCGGGTTTATTGGCCGGCGTGCCATGGGCATCAATCCATTCTTTGCCGGTAATTTCAGCGCCCACCCGATAGGCCATCGCGTCGCCGTCATGGGTCAGCGAGCGGATCGGAAAACCTGTTGGCTTAAAGCCGCCAGCGCCGGCGCACATAATGGTTGCCTTGGCTGTGATGGTAACCGGCTGGCCATCCTGGAGCGCAAAGCCCGCCGCGCCGATAACACGCTCTTCTTTTTTGAGCAGCGTCGTCATCATGACACGCTCGATGACGTTTACTTTGTTGCGGATGACGTGTTTCCTGAGCACGAGACCAAACTTCACTTCGCCCAAGACGCCCCAATCCTGAAGGTCCTGAAAACGTGCCTTGGATTGATCCATTAGTAGATCGAGAAAAGCGCGGTTATTGAGATATTCGCCGTTAAAGGCAACGGTATCGATCCAGTCCTGGCGCTTGTGGCCGCGTTCTTCGTCAAACACCACAAAAGTATCGGCAAACGGTGTTGCGCCCGAATTACCGGGCGAGCCTTTATCGACCAAGGTAACCTCAAGGCCCTTCTGCTGCGCCGTTATGGCGGCAAAAATGCCTGCGATGCCACCGCCAATCACCAGGACATCGGTTTCAATCTCACTCGGTACAGCTTTTGTCATCTCACGTGCCCCACTTTGAAATTCTATTCAGACACTAAATTTCCAGGCGCCGAACGCCTTGATAGATATCAATTAAGTGATGCTTTAGGGGATGGGGCGATGCTAAAAATATTAGCCGGCAAGAAGGTTAATTGCCGATTCATGGAGCTTGGCATCGCCGCTGGCGAGGACGCGGCCATCGGAAGTCATGGTCAGCGGAGCGCCTCTCCAATCCGACATTATGCCGCCGGCGCCTTCGACAATCGGCACCAGAGCACAATAGTCGTAGGGCTTCATTGTGGCTTCGCAGACAATATCGGTAAAGCCCGAGGCCAACAGTCCATAGGCGTAACAATCGCAGCCGAAGAGGGGGAATTTTACGTGCTCGGCCAGACGATTGAACGCGACCTCATCCGCACCTCGAAACATGTCGGGCGAAGTTGCATAGAGCCAGGCATCTTTGATGTCGGCGCAGTCACGGGTCGAGATTGCCTCACCATTATAAGTCGTCGCATGACCGGCTGCGCCGACCCAGCGTTCTTTTAGGATCGGCTGATCAATCACGCCTAAGATGGACGAGCCGTTTTGACAGAGCGCGATGAGCGTGCCGAAAAGCGGCTTGCCAGTCACAAACGCCTTGGTGCCATCAATGGGGTCCAGCACCCAGACATATTCAGCGTCAAGATTATGTCCGCCATACTCTTCGCCGAGAATACCGTGATCGGGACATTCCGCCTCAAGCACAGCCCAGATCGCCGCTTCGGCTTCACGGTCGGCAGCCGTGACCGGGCTGGCATCACTTTTGTCGGCGATCGCAATACCAGAGCGAAAATAACGCGCCACAATCGGGCCGGCGATATCTGCCAGTCGATTTGCGATTTTGATATAGGAAGCGGGAACTGTCATTTCATTATGCCCCATTAAACCTATTTCGGTAGCGCCATCGGCGCATCGGCGAAGCTGCGGAGATAGAGGATTAGCGCGGCCCGATCGCCCGCTTTCTTGAGGCCGTTATAGGTCATCTTGGTGCCCGGCATAAAGGTTTTGGGTTTGGTCAGGAATTTATCCATATCGGCAAAGCTCCACGTGCCACCCATTTTTTTGATCGCGCCGGAATAATTAAATCCCGCAGCCTTGGCGCGTTCCGCACCCAATATGTTAAACAGGTTCGGGCCAACTTTATTTTTGCCGCCCTTGTCGAAACTGTGACACGCGATGCATTTTTTTGCTACTTTCTTACCTTTATCAACATTTGCTGAGGCTAGCAAAACGGGTAATGGCTGAGCGGGTTCCGCTTTTTTGGCAGTCTTTTTGGCCGCTGGTGCTTTTGGCGCAGTTGAATTGGCCTTGGCTTCATGGGTCGGCTCAAAAGGTGGAATAAGCAGATTGCCGATAATATGACTGCCGAACAGCAACCAGCTGGCGGCGAGTAGGCCCGCTAAAATGTTATTTGTATTGGTACTCCACATGGCCTGATCCTTTATTTAATGCCGTTTGTCTCTGCTCTACACATAATATAGGGATTAAATTCCTATATTAAAATACTGCAAAAATAACGATGTAACGAATTAATTACCGAAAATTGCGAACTGGGTATAGATGAACCTGAATAAAATGTATATAGAAAGCCGCGGTGGGGAACAAAAATAATATTATTTGAGAGATAAAGAGCATGACCGAACGTAATCCGTTGATCGTCATACCGTCGCAGGTTGATGAAAATGGCATTCCTAAAAAACAATTATTGGATATTCACGGCAAGCCAATGATCGTCCATTCATGGAGCCGCGCCGTTGAAGCGGGCTGCGGTAACGTCATTGTTGATTGTGTCGATGATGAGATCGCCGAAGCGGTTGGCGAGGCGGGGGCCTACACCTATCGGACCGACCCGGATCATCATTTAAAGAGCCATAACTACCGGACAGAATCTGGTGCTGATCGGGTAGCCGCGACCGTCAATAAGTTCGATCGCTTTTACAATCACGACATCATCATCAATCTCCACGATGATCTTCCGGCGATTGATCCCAAATATATCCGCGCCTTACTCTATCCGCTGGCCGATTACGAGGTCGCGATTTCGACCTTGGTTTGCCCGATGCAGGAAGGCGATGAGACCAATACGAGCGTCGTTAAAGCGACCATCGAATGGGAAGAGGGTCGTAATGTAAGCTGGATCCCCGCCTCAAAAATCGGCCGCATCAAAGACCTCAGCCGCGATATCGCTGATCTGGGCGACGGTCCTTATTACCATCATATTCCGATCTACGCCTATCAACGCCCGCAATTGGACCGCTTTGTTAATCTCGAGCCCACTGATAGCGAGTTGAACGAACGCATCGAAGGTAAACGCGCGCTCGAAAATGATATGCGCATGGATGTCGCCCTGATCGACCAGCTGCCGCTTGATGTTGATTGGGAAAATGAAGTCGAACAAGCCCGCGAATTGCTAGACAAGTCTCTTTAATGGCACGATCGAGGGAAACGCAATTCGCTTAAAGAATATGAGCGAGCTGCTTGATAAGTCTCTCTAACTTAGTGGACAAGTGGCTCCCCTGTCGGTATATGGGGGGCCATGACAAATGATCCAAAAAATCTGATCGCTTTTCAGGGCGAGCTAGGTGCTAACGGCGACCTTGCTTGTCGAGTTGTGCAACCTGATATGGCAACGCTACCGTGTCACACATTTGAGGACACGTTCGCCGCCGTGCGTGATGGCAAGGCGAAGTATTTACTGATCCCGATCGATAATACGGTCGCAGGGCGCGTTGCTGATATTCATCATCTATTGCCGGATTCTGGCCTGCATATCATTGGCGAGCATTTTCAACGGGTTGAGCATCACTTGCTTGCGGTCAAAGGCACTAAAATTGAAGAGCTCACTTATGTTCATTCTCATGTCCATGCGCTCAACCAATGTCGGGATGCCATCAAGGAATTGGGTTTGGAGCCGATGGTTCATGTTGATACCGCTGCCGCCGCCCGCGATATTTCGGAGCGTGGTGAGAAAGCCCATGCGGCGATTGCTTCTGAACTCGCCGGAGAAATTTACGGTCTCGATTCACTGCGTGCCAACTTTGAAGATGCCGAACACAATACGACGCGCTTTTTGCTGATGGCTCAGGATGCGTCGGATCTGACCCCGGATGACGGCGACATTATGACAAGTTTTGTCTTTCGGGTGCGCAATGTGCCGGCCGCACTCTATAAGGCGCTGGGTGGCTTTGCCACCAATGGCGTCAATATGGTGAAGCTTGAAAGCTACCTCGTTGGCGGCGGTTTTGTTGCCGCCCAATTCTATGCCGAAGTTGATGGTCATCCGGAAAGTCAGAACGTCCGTTTGGCCTTGGAGGAACTCTCCTTCTTCACCCACGAGGTGCGCATCATGGGCGCTTATCCGCGTAATCCGGTGCGTGACGTGATCAACAAAAATGGCGCCGAGTAGTTCAACTCATGACAACTGAGGATTTTCGAGAAGTAAATCGCCGCCAGGTCACCGCAGAAATGTGTGACGCCTTGGGCCATATGAACATTCAGCATTACTTTGAGACGCTGAGCAGTGGCGTCTTCAATATCATGGCAATCTTAGGTGAGCCGATTGACGAAATCGCTGAGCGCCGCACCGCCTTCGCGCTGCATAAAGAAGAGTCTCATTTCGCGGAAGAAATCTACAGCGGCGATGAATTTTATATGGCGACAGCCCTTGAGCATATCGGCACTAAGTCGATGATCCTACAGCACCGTTTTTTCAGCGCTGAAGAAAGCAATGAGCTATTCCGTTCGCGCTTTATCACGGTAAATATGAATTTAGACACCCGCTCCAGCATGGCGTTCTCAGCGGAATTCAAAGCCTTGGCGATAAAAGAATTCCCCGGATATAGCCCGGAATCTTCCTAAATAGTCACATTGATCTATTCGCGCGTCATTTTCTTTGGGAAGCGCAAGGTGACGGTTGTGCCCTCATGTTCCTGGCTGTGGATTTCCATTTTTCCGCCAAGCGCCATCATCAACTGATTGACGATTGGTAGGCCGAGGCCTGTGCCTTTGTCGCCATGCGGCGATACGGTCGTTTTATAAGGTTGTAGAATATGGGGTATTTGCGTCGCCGGTATGCCGCCGCCGGTATCGCGGACAACCAAAATTACAGCATCATCCAGATCATCAATCTCAGCTTTGATCGCGACCTCACCACCGGCGGGCGTAAACTTCATGGCGTTGGACATGATGTTCGTTAAGGCGCGGTAAAGGTGGGCCGGAACAGTGTGAATTTTTGGGAAGTTTTCAGAAATTTCCACGCGCAAATTGATATCACGTTCCCGCGCCATTTCAGCATAAAGTGCGGCAACCTCTTCAATTATTTCAACTGCATCGACATCTTGAACTTTGTCATTGTCGATCGCTTTCGGGGTCGCCCGATTTTCGTTCAAAGCGGCTTCGGTATGCAACAACATGTCTTCACAAAGGTCGAGAATACGGACGGAAGATTGATGGATAATCTCAGCATTGGGCTGAATTTTATCTGCCGTGGTCATACCCGATTTCATGAGTTTGCTGAGACCTATCATGGCCGTTAGAGGGTTTTTGATGTCGTGGGCAAATTGCTTTACCTTGGCCATGACGTCATCCTTGAGACCGGCATGATCCTGTAGCGCCTTAACTAAAGTCGCCTCAACATCGCGCATCTCGCGCTCATTTTCTTCATCATTTGAATTCATAAAGCCAATACACTCTTTAAGTTAGTAATACCATATTACCTTAGGAAGGCTATTTCTCATATAGCCAACCGTCAATGAGCCATCTTGAAATTGAAAGATTGGTGGGCGGCAGCGTTTCATGGCCGTCAGCCATCTCCAGCACTTCTTCGCGCGAAAACCATTTCGCTTCAACCAATTCCTGATCATGGCAAATGATCTCGGTTGATATAGCGCGCGCTCTAAATCCCAACATGATAGATGCCGGGAAGGGCCAGGGCTGAGATGCTTTATATTCGACATCGACCACCTGGATATTGGTTTCTTCATAGACTTCACGGGCAACGGCTTGTTCGAGCATTTCGCCCGGCTCGACGAAACCGGCAATGGTTGAATAGCGCAGGCCTTGGAATTTTTTGTTGTGACCCAGCAAGCAACTGTCTTCGTTCGGATGGGTCACCAGCATAATAACAGCCGGGTCGGTCCTCGGGAAATGCACCTTACCGCAATCGGAATTCAGACAAGCACGATCATGACCACCGCGTCCGGCCTGGGTTTCACTGCCGCAAACGCCGCAAAACTGATGTCCCCGATGCCAATGGACCAAAGCCCGCGCATAGGCAAGGTAGCCCGCATCAATCGGGTCAAGAGCGGTTGCGAGGCGACGTAAGTCTTCGAAAATAGCACCATCCGGCAATGGAAGGCTATGTGGATCCTCCAAATGCGAGAGATCGGCAGCGTAATAGATGGCGTCGCCTTCAAGACCTAAAAACACCAAAGTCGCGGCATTTTGGCGGATGAGTTCTGCCGCCTCGCCTCTTAAGATTGCTGCCTGGGGGGCGGCGGCGTTTTGCTCATCGGTAAAGACGAGACTTTTGTCTCGCCAGACCGGAATAATATGACTGTTACTGCCAGCCGATTCGCCGGTTAGGTTGGCCGTTAGCCACTCATCATCTGTTCTAAGCTGGTGGGCCCGGTCCAGGGTGATGTCATCATAATAGAATTTTGAGCTCATATCCGCATGTATGCATAGCTTAGCGGATCACGCAATAACCACGTTAAAACATTAAGTTTATTCGCTGTTTATTTGAAGCTGGCTTTGCCGTAGATTAAACCCAATTTCAAACTTCATACGGTAAGCATGATCAGCACTTTATTTTTCAATCTCCGAAATCGCTTTTCCGGCACGGCTGTACTATTGGCCGTGAATGTGATGTTGATCATTTCCCTTTCAGCTTGCGCCGAGAAAAATATATATGCTCAGCTGGATCGGGACGGCTATATCCGCGATCAAAAAGAAATTGTCGAAGCAGCGGATTGGGGCGAGGCTGAGACTTTTGAGATCGACATCCGGCAAAATGAATTTCGCCCGACGATCATTCATCTGTTGCAGGGTGAGCCCTATATCATGCTGGTGGAAAATCGTGACGATGTGTCGCATTTTCTGGCCGCCGAGGAATTTTTTAAAACCATTGCTCTCCGTAAAATTCTCTCTCAGACCGAGGAGATTAGTGGAGTAAATTTGATCGGCATTAATCTCAATCCCGGCGAGGTTAAAGAGCTGCATTTTGTGCCGGTGCGTGATGGCTGGTACGATTTTGAGGGCGGTCAGGGGCCGGGGCTTTTTGCCACCGATCTCTTTTATTCGCCGCTTAGCCGGGGGGCGGTGCAAGGCATGATCGGCTCCTTCGTGGTTGAAGAATAAATCCCGAATTTAATACCCCGAATTTTAATCCCTTGAATTTTGTTTCATATCGGCATGGTTAGCGCTTGCCACATCTCCCCCCAAAACTGCTATAATCATGCCGGGAGGTCGGCTGCGGACGATCCGCTCGCCAACCCGGTCAGATCCGGAAGGAAGCAGCCGTAACGAGTTTATGTTTCGGGTCGTGGTTTGATCTCCCACCTAATTTTCCAGCTATAAGTCACTAAAAGTGCGGTGGAATGAGCGACCCAAAAGATATTTCTGAAGAAGCAGAATACCAGGTTCTGGCGCGCAAATACCGGCCGACGGATTTTACCGCGCTGATTGGCCAGGACGCCATGGTCCGCACGCTCAAAAATGCGTTCGAATCGGGTCGCCTGGCGCATGCGTTTATTCTGACCGGCGTTAGAGGTGTCGGTAAAACAACGACAGCTCGGATTATCGCCCGCGCCCTTAATTGTGTTGGCCCCGATGGCAAAGGCGAGGCAACGATTGAGCCGTGCGGTGTATGTGAGTTTTGCCAAGCCATCGCCGAAGACCGGTTGGTCGATGTCCTGGAGATGGATGCGGCGAGCCGGACCGGCGTTGATGATGTCCGGGAACTCATCGAAGGTGTGCGCTATAAGCCGGTATCGGCGCGCTATAAAGTCTACATCATTGACGAAGTTCACATGCTGTCGCGCAATGCGTTTAACGCGTTGTTGAAGACACTGGAAGAGCCGCCGGCGCATGTGAAATTTATTTTTGCCACGACCGAAATTCGGAAAGTCCCCGTGACCGTGCTGTCCCGTTGTCAGCGCTTTGATTTGCGCCGCGTCGATATTGAGACGCTGAGTGAGAATTTCAAACAGATTGCCGAAAAAGAAGGCGTTAAAATCACCGATACAGCGATTTCACTGATCGCCCGCGCTGCCGATGGTTCGGTCCGAGATGGCCAAAGTCTGTTGGATCAAGTGATCGCGACGGGCGCTGAAGAAAGCGAAGAACTTAGCGAAGACATTGTGCGCGACATGTTGGGTCTGGCCGATCGTGAGCGCAGCTTTGATCTATTTGAGTTGGTCATGAAAGGCGATGTCTCGGGCGCGCTTGAAATGCTTGATGGTGATTATGCCAATGGCGCCGATCCGATCATGGTGTTGCAGGACTTGCTCGAAGTAGTTCACTGGCTGTCGCGCGTTAAGGTAACGCCTGAAATCGTCGATGGACCTATGGTACCGGAAGCTGACTGCGAGCGCGGCAAAGACCTCACCGAGCGCCTGTCGATGGGCGCGCTGACGCGTTCCTGGCAGATGTTGCTCAAAGGTTTGCGGGAAGCGCAAACCGCACCATCGCCGATCCAGGCGGCTGAAATGATTCTCATTCGGCTGGCCTATCTGGCTGATCTACCGACCCCCGCAGATGCTGTAAAAGCGATGGCCGATGGTAGCGGCGAAAGCGCTCCAGCACCGCAAGCGCCACCTCCTTCAGGCGGCGGAAACGGGGGTGGACAGCCAGTTAACAATGGCGGTGGTCAGGCAGCTCAGGCGCAAGTTGTTCCCGAGGCCGCACCCCAAGATGTGCCACAAGCGTATGTTGAGCCAATTGTCGAAGGCCTTGCTTCTCCTGAGACGTTTGAAGATGTCATTGCCTTAGCGGATAAAATGAACGAGCGCATTTTGCGCGCCAATTTGGTGAATAATGTTCACCTCGTGCGCTTCGAGCCCGGCACCATCGTCTTTCAGCCGGGCGACAATACGCCGCGCGAATTTAGTCAGGAATTGACGCGCTTTTTAAATGGCACAACGGATCGCCGTTGGGTGGTTTCAGTTTCAATGGATGAAAAAGGCGGCGATACTGTGCAGCAACGCCAGGACGCAATTTACGCCGAACGCCTCAAGGAAATTTCTGAAACGCCTTTCATGCAAACCGTGTTGGAGACTTTCCCCGGGGCGGAAATCAGTGAGGTCAGGGAAATTGGCGAGGCCCCAGATATTGACGTGGACATGTTGGACGCGCCATCAGATGAAAATATAGGAGAAGACGACGCATGAAAAATCTCGGCCAAATGATGAAACAGGCCCAAGAGATGCAGTCAAAAATGACTGAGATGCAGGACAAGCTCTCAGAAATGGAAGTGACCGGCTCATCCGGAGCCGGCATGATTGAGGTGACGCTCTCTGGTAAAAGTGATGTTCGCAAAATTAAAATCGATCCGTCGCTGATCGATCCCAATGATCCCGAAGTATTAGAAGATCTCATCGTCGCGGCTTTCAATGACGCCAAGGCAAAAGTAGAAGCGCGGGTCAGCGACAAAATGTCTGAAATGACCGGTGGATTGCAGCTTCCTCCTGGCTTTAAATTGCCGTTTTAATGGTTGGCACTTGTGATATCTCAGGTGTTGAGACAAAGAGAAATTCCCCTCCCATCAAGGGGAGAGGGAGTGTAAGGGAAGCGCAGCGTGGCCACCACTGAAATAGATCGCCTCATTCAGCTTTTGTCAAAACTCCCCGGGCTTGGTCCACGCTCAGCCCGGCGCGCCGCTTTGCATCTCATCAAAAACCGAGAGGGGCTCTTGAAGCCGCTTGGTGTTGCGATGGAGGCGGCGGCGGAGCATGTTCAGACCTGTTCTACCTGCGGTAATCTTGATACCATAGATCCGTGCGCCATCTGCACCGATGTAAAGCGTGACCCCACGACAATTTGTGTTGTCGAAGAAGTTGCTGATCTCTGGGCATTGGAGCGGACAGCGACGTTCACGGGCCTCTATCATGTGCTGGGCGGTGTTTTGTCGCCGCTGGATGGAGTCGGGCCGGATGATTTAACTCTCGATTCATTGTTGG
>Ga0233428_1004854_pt1 | contig 10115 bp, 7 predicted proteins | sample SI_118_April2016_4_FD_179890 | JGI IMG/M metagenome (GOLD analysis project Ga0233428, IMG submission 179890) | Seawater microbial communities from Saanich Inlet, British Columbia, Canada - SI_118_April2016_120_MG | ecosystem: Environmental > Aquatic > Marine > Inlet | place: Canada: British...
CCACAAGTGTCAAAGCTCCCAATTCAGAAGTCTTCAAATCTATCAACGCTCCCTTAGGAACCTTAATTTTCAATTTATCACCAGCAGCAGCCAAATCCACATCAGTCTCAAGCACCGCCTTTTTCTTAAATGCCTCCCCAAACTTAATATCATCCAAACCACCAAGAACAATAGGCATATAAGCCTTAGTATCAAGCTCCAGATAAGATTTGTAAGGAGATAAAAACCCATCTATTTTTCCAACAACTCCACTTACAAAATCTTCCTTACCCATTTTATCAGCATTTGCCAACAATTTTTTCTTCGCATCCTCAGCGCCCGGAACCGGCAAAAACAATCGAGCAAAGAAATTCAATGGATTCTTAGATTTTCCATTTATTAATCCACGATACGCTTTTGCATACGCAGCAGCCTCTTCAGCTTCAGTAGCCCCCTCCTTAATTTTAACCAATCCAAAGAAACTTAAAACAAACCCATAAAAAGGATTAGCCTGCATTGCCTCAACAGCCGCATCTTCCTCATCAGAAGTAAGAGTTTTGGCAGGTTTTACCACATCTCCAGCTTTTTTTGCTTTTTCAGTAGCCTTCTTAACTTCCTCTTCTGTAAGAAGAGTAATTTCTATTTTCCCACCAACTTTATAGTCTAAAGTAAAATTCTTATGTTTCTTTTCATCAGGCTTAACCTTACCAAGAAGACTTACAACCTCCTGCATAAAAGTAATAGCAACAATCTCGACTCTCTCAGCCTCTTCCTTGTCCATCATTTTCTTTAAAACATCATCAGAATCATCTGCAACAATCTTCTCCCAAATAGAACTGTTAGCTAAAGCAACAGACCTAGCCTCCGTAACAAGAAGACCGTTATCTCCAAAAATAGCTTCTCCAATAGCTTTGTCGCCAAAAGGAATTTTCAAAGCACCAGGATTTTTTTTCAAATTTGCAACGATATTTCCGTAAATCAAATCTTTTTGCTTTGGAGCAAGATCAAGAGCCTCTTTGAACTCTTTCAAAGCCTTCTTGCTTTCACGCTTTCCTCTAGCAGCTTCAACCCTAGTCTCCACTTTCTTCTCTGAAGATAATTTACCTGTTGTTTTTTCTCCTTTTCCTCCCATGTTTTTTTAGTTAATTAATCAGTTAATTATACCAAAAAACAGCCCGAAAAACAACCCTGCAAGCCCAAAACACCTATCTACCACGAAGTGGCAAGCTTGTCCTACAGCGCAGCTGCAAGCTCTGCTTACCCCAAAGCCTTCTCAAACACAGAAGCATCCGAATACGGCCCAATCACCGCCAATCTGAACCGAGAAGAGTCTCCAAACAATTCACCTGCAACCCTGTGAACATCAGCCACAGTCACCGCATCCAACGCCTGAACGATCTCCTCAGGAGTCATCACCTCCCCATGAAGCAGTTCGAATTTGGCAAGCAAATGAGCATATTCTTCACTATCTTCCAGACTCAAAACCATCTTTCCCTTCAAGAAATTCTTCGCTTTGTCCAATTCCTGAGCCGAAACCTCCCCTTCTCCACTTCCCGCCGCCATCAACTTATATTGCTCAACAATCTTCTCAACAGACATCTCAGCCCTCTTCACATCAACTCCAGCAGTCGTAGAAATCAAACCAGTATCCATATAATCATCAGTAGAAGTCCTTATATAATAAGCCAAACCATGCTGCTCACGAACATTCAAAAACATCCTGCTACTCATATTTCCACCCAAAATCACAGATAAAACCTTCAAAACCCAATGATCAGGATGAGTTTCAGGAAAAGCCTCCACTCCGAGAGAAAGATGCGTTTGCTCAGTTTTCTTCTCTTTTAAATGAACCCGACCCGACCCCATCTTCGCAGGATCAATTCGAGCAAAATCATACGCCCGATCAGACTTTTCCATAGGGAAAAACTTCTCAACTTTCTTCACCGCCTCTTCATGACCAATATTCCCACACACCGCAACCACAGTATTATCAGATGTATACAACTCCCCTTTATATTTAACAAAATCCTCATGATTCACACTTTTGATAATTTCCTTCAAACCAATCTGATCCCAACCCAATGGCTGATCACCATAAACCAACTGCTCATAATCCCATCCAATCTGATACATCGGTGTGTCTTGATACATATTGTATTCCTCAAGAATCACTCCCCTTTCCTTCTCAATCTCCTTCTGGTCAAACTTGGCATGCAACATCATGTCAGACAAAACATCAAAAGCCGTATCAACCTTCTCAGAAGCAACCTTTACATAATATCCAGCATACTCCTTTCCGGTAAACGCATTGAATTCACCACCTACCGAATCTATCGCCTCAGAAACTTCTTTCGCTGATGTGTAATTCTTGGCACCCTTGAAAAACATGTGCTCCAAAAAATGAGAAATTCCATTTATTTTCGAAGTCTCATATCGACTTCCAGCCCCAACCAAAACCAAAACCGTCACAGCCTTCGTGCTGTCCAATTTATTTGTAACAACTCTTAAGCCATTTGGCAAAATTGTCTTTTTAAACATAGAAATAGGGTTAAATTCAGGCCACGGCAGTCTCGCCGCCAAGGCCAATCTGGGCAAAATCTACCACTACCATTTTAAAATAGCAAATGGTATAGTTTGTCGAGCCTATGAGAACATATACCCCCAAAAACCCAGTCAATAAAATCACCGTACTCCAAATCGGAGCCGTCCTTTTGACAGCGATATTGATCTCCCGCCTATTTTATCTTCAGGTGATAAGACACAGCGAATTTCAAGCAATCGCAGCCCGCGAACATTACGGATATGTAGAACTCCCAGCTCGAAGAGGAGAAATCATCATCACAGACTACCATTCAAAAGAAGAATTCCTCCTCGCAACAAACATCACACTCGAACTAATATATGCAGACCCACATCTAGTAGAAAACCCTCAAGCAATAGCCGAAAACATCGCTCCAATGATCTTCAACCTAGAAGACGCCCGTGAACAAGACGACGATCGTATATCAGAAGCAGCAAAAAAACTTGCTCCAGAACTCACTGATGAAGAAATTGAGGAAATTTTGAAAGAAAAAACTGACGAAGAATTGGCTATCGAATTCAAAACAGAAATCTTCGAAAAAGTTGCAGCAAAAAAACGTCCAGAAATTCTTCTCGCAACTGAACTAGATCAAGAAATGATCAACGAAATTAATTCATTCACAGTATCAGGAGTAGAAGTGGTAGGAGACAAGCTGTACGCATATCCACCACTCATAAACAACCCTTCGACAGCAGCTCTTCATCTAGCCCCAATAATAGAAATCCCAGGCAGTAAGCTAGAAAATCTGCTCGAAGGAACAAATAGATACACGATACTTGCACGAAAATTAGACCCAGACGTTTCCGATCAGATTCACGAATTAATGCTCCAAGATGAAACAGGATCTCTTTCAGGACTCGGATTTCAAGAAGAATATTTCCGCTATTATCCAGAGAACACACTCGCCGCAAACGCAACTGGTTTTGTCGATTCAGCTGGCATGGGACAATACGGGATAGAAAGCTCTCTAAACACAGACCTCCAGGGGAAAAAAGGAGTATTTCAAACACAAAAGGACTCCATAGGCCGACAAGTAATAGTAGGAGAAAGCGTGATAGAACCAGCAGTAGACGGAGACGACATAGTCCTAACAATCGACCGATCAATCCAACTCCAAGTTGAAAGAATTCTAGACCAAGACAGACAAGAATTCCGCGCAGACAGCGCCCAAGCAATCATCATAGACCCATCAAACGGATACGTCACAGCAATGGCCAGTTCCCCAAGCTTCAACCCAAACAGCTTCGGTGAAGTATACAAAAGAATCTACATAAACCTAACTCCAGAAGACATCGAGAAACTCGTTCCATCAGATACAGATGGACTATATTATTTCTATAGAAATCGTGATACCCATGACTTTTACTACGTCTTCGAAGAAACAAATGAACAAGGCCTCACAGAATACTACAGATACGAAAACTACGTCGGACCAGCCGCATATCAAAACATGGTGGTCTCACTTCCATATGAGCCTGGATCAGTTTTCAAATCAGTCGTAATGTCAGCAGCCATCGATGACGAGGATCTCAAACCAAGCTCAACCTTCAACGACTCAGGACCGGTTGGAGTAGATTGGAATCGCCACACAGGTGACTACGACTACTTCATCCACAACTCGGAAGACGACTATTACGGCCCAAGCACCTCTATGACAAAAGTTCTAGAACGCTCCCTCAACACCGGAATGACATTCGTCGCAAAAACAATTGGACCAGCATTGATGTACAACTATTTAGAAAAATTTGGATTCGGAGAAAGAACAGACATTGAATTCACAAACGAAGCAACTGGATACATGGAATACTACGATCTCTGGACAGAATCAGAATTAGCAACACACGCATTCGGACAAGGTTTAACCGTAACAATGCTCCAACTCGCAAACGCATATGGAGCTCTTGCAAACGGAGGAATCTTGATGCAACCACACATCGTACAAGAAGTCCGCCACGACGACGACTCAGTAACAGAAAACGACCCACACCAAATCCGCCGAGTAATATCAGAAGACACATCAAGCAAACTCACAGCAATGCTCACATCAGCAGTTGAGAATGGAGTAGCAAACAACGCACAAGTAGATGGGCATTACGTAGCAGGGAAAACAGGAACTTCCCAAACATACAAAAACGGAGCAGCCCTAAAAGGAGCCGGAACAACCATCACTTCATTCTGTGGATACGGCCCAATAGATAATCCTAAATTTGTAGTCTGCATAAAATACGATCGTCCACGTTCAAGCGAATGGGGAGCCGTAACCGCAGCAAAAACCTTCAGCAAAATCGCAGACTACCTCTTCGATTACTACAACATTCCTCCAGATAAATAGAGTGGACATGAAGGATAGAAAACGCAGGGCAGGAGGGCGCTTGGCGGTGAGAACACAGCCAGAACACGCCCCCCGTACCCCACAGATAGCCGGAGCAAAACAAGTTTAGCGCGAAAGATCCATATTAGGCAGAGAGACACCTCAAGGAGGGTCTCCGACTATCTTTAATTAAACCTCCGGAACAGGGGGTGCTTGACGATAGGAACCGCCAGGGAACACCCCCTTCTACCTCAACCCATACAGGGGAAGTAGTCCAGAGGGAGTAGGTCCCTCTCCAGGTCTCAGAACTCTGTCCCCAGAGTCCACCAGGGCCCTACTCAGTCTCTAGGAGGTCACGCCTCCTTCATCGGAATCCGCAGAAGCCCCCTTCTTGGCCTGAAAGGCCTTCAGCTCAACAGCCAGTTGGGACTCAGGCTCCTCATCCTCCACAGCCGGACCAACCGTATGAACGAGGACCGGCTTCTCTCGAGGATCCAAGCCCGGAACGGGACGCATCCCAGTAGAGGTAAGACCTCCACTCTTCTTGTCCAGACAATCTCTTTTCGCCATTCGACAACTCCATCTAGAGAAACAATCACGACAACCTTGCCGCAAACAAGCACAACCACCTTGATCGCACCGTCAATCCAACTCTCCTGCCAAAAATCAAAACAAACAGAAGATCTAAACAAACAGCACGACCAAGGTAGAATTAATTTTCTATCCTTCATGTCAAAGTTCACTGCCGACCGATCAGCTATCACTCAAGCCCACAAAAATGAGCGAGGACCACCAACATAAAGCCGACAAGGAAGAAATATGCCTCATCCAGACCCGAAAATCAACCCATTTTACTTCCAACCGCAAAAATCCTATAATCAACAAGCTTAACCCAAATTAAATGAAAAAATTCGCAATAATTCTTTATGCAATTTTCGCCATAAGCACACTAGCTTTAACGATCTTCATAAACACCCAACCCTCAAAATTTCAACCTCCACAAAACGAATCAAGCTACACTCATGAATTCATACACGGAGAAATAAAACAAATCGATACAAACGACGAAACCCGTCAAAAAGAACTCAAAGTCACAGCAAATTCAGGAAAAGAAGAAGGAGAAGGAATAGTAGTAAACGTAGACCCTCAGTACAACTACAACGAATACGAATCAGGACAAGAAATCCTCGTATACAAAGAAATCAACACCCAAACTGAAGAAGCAAACTACGAAGTCACAGACTATTACCACCAAACAGGACTTATAATTTTATTCATTATTTTCTCCTTGGTAACAATCGTCATCGCCAGAAAAAAAGGTCTCAACTCACTCCTTAGCGTAGTAGGATCAATCGCTCTGTTCTACTTCATATTCCTAAAACTCGTAATCACAGGATTTCCTCCTCTCACAGCAGCATTAATATACGTCAGCATAATCACTATCCTTTCCATACCACCAATCCACGGCTTCAACAAAAAATCATTATCATCAATCATCACAATATTCATCGGATATCTACTCTCAATAGCTATCACTTTGGCATTCAAAGAGATAACACAACTCGGCTCAGCCTCCTCAGAAGAATTCAGAAATCTCACAATCATCTATCCAGGAATTGACCTGACAGAAGTGTTTATAGCTTCGTTATTTTTGGGAGCAGTCGGAGCAATAATAGACACCGCAATTTCGATAACCTCCCCTATCTTTGAAGCGATAACAAAAACCGCAAAAACCACCTTCAAACAAGTATACAAAACAGGAATGGAAGTAGGAAAAGATGTCCTAGCCTCAATGACAAACACCCTCTTGCTCGCATACATAGCAAGCTCTTTACCATTTTTGGTGATGATAGCCCTCGCACACAGCGGCACCGAGAATGCATTTTCAGAACTCATAAACATAGATTTCATTGCATTGGAATTAACACGAATTTTCATAGGAGCAGTTTCTTTGGTAATATTAATCCCTGTGGTCAGTTCAATATCAGCTTATTTTTTCATAAAGACCAATGACTAAGACCTGCGCCATCTCGGGCAAACAATTCACAATAGATCCAGAGGACCAAGCCTTTTACAAAAAGCAGGGAGTACCTGGACCAACCCTCTGTCCGGACGAACGCCAACGCCGACGCCTAATGTTTCGCAACGAACGTAACCTCTTCACGCGCAAAGACTCAATGACTGGGGAGACAATAGTCTCACGATGGACCGACGACACTCCCTTCCCCGTATACAGCTCAAAAAACTGGTGGTCAGACAAATTCGATCCATTAGAGCACGGCCAAGACTTCGATTTCACCCGCCCATTCTTCGAACAATTCAAAGAACTTCGCGATCGCGTCCCCCGAATAGCCTTATACAACTTCGACTCAGTGAACAGCGAATACACAAACCATTCCGGCTACAACAAAAACGCATACATGTGCTTCAATATCGCATATCAAGAAGACTGTTATTACGTAACCAACTTCTCACTCAACGACAAAGATTGCTGCGACTGCTTCACTATCGAAAAATCTCAACTCCTCTACGAATCCTTCATGGCAAACAGCTGCTACAACAGTCGATATCTCGTGAATTGTCATACCTGTCGCGATTCGAACTTCCTTTTTGATTGCCGAAACTGCCAAAACTGTTTCATGTGTTGGAATCTCCGCAGCAAAAAATACTGCATTAACAACGAACAAAAAACTCGCCAAGAATACGAAGAATTCATGAGCAAAATCAACCTCGGATCACACACAGCTTGCAAGCAATTCATAAAAGAATTCAAAGACTCAATAAAAAACAAAGCCACCCACAAAGCCTCTTTCATGACAAAATCAGAAAACTGTACCGGCGACTACATCACAAACGCAAAAAACGCAAAACAAAGCTTTTACGTAGTCGACTGCGAAGACATAAAATATTGCTACGACATATACGGCGCAAAGGACTGCTACGACGCCTACGAACCAGCCTTCAAAATAGAACGCCACTACGAAACCCACGCCTGCAACGAAGCCCAATTCTTGATCTCATGCAACACATGCATTCGCGGAGCATTCTTGGACTACTGTGACAATTGCCACAACAGCAAACACCTCTTCGGCTGCACAAGCCTCAAGAAAAACGAATACTGCATCCTCAACAAACAATACACCCGCGAAGAATACAAAAAACTCACAGCCCAAATAAAAGAACACATGAAAAAAACCGGCGAATGGGGAGAATTTTTCCACCATTCCCTATCTCCTTTCCCATACAACGACACAAAAGCCCAGGATTATTACCCACTCACAAAAGAAGAAGCCCTCAACCGTGGCTACACCTGGCGCGACACAAACAAACAAGACTTCAAACCAGCCACCATCACAAAACTCCCAGACAATATCGCTGATACCCCAGAAACCCTCCCAAACGAAACCCTTGCCTGCGAAGAAACCGGCAAAAACTACCGCATAACTCCACAAGAATTCAAATTCTACAAACGCCTCAATATACCAATCCCACGAAAACACCCAGACACCCGATATAAAGATAGAAAACAATTTCGCCACAAACGCAAACTCACAGAACGCACATGCCCAGGCTGCCAAACCCCAGTTCTTTCAGTTTTCAAAAAAGAGGACCCTGAAAGGATCCTCTGCGAGAAATGTTATTTGGAGAAGGCATATTAAAATCTATCTATTTATCGTCACCTCTTGAGATAACAGTCCCATTCTTCTTCCAAGGATACTTAGTCCCTTCAGCAAACAAAGGCCCAACCTGCTGACCATCCGGCGAAACAAATCTAACAACTCTTGCCCCAGCCGTTTCGAACTCCCTACACAACCCCCCAACTACATCAGCCGTAGAATCATTCAGAACTTCAGGTCTAGCATTACCGGACAATTGAACACGAAGAATTCCTTGTTTAGACGAATCATCTTCCATACCAATAATTCTAGTTCCTTCTGGCAAATTACTTAATAGCATTTTAATTTGGTTAAATTTTGGTTCTCTTTTTACCCCAAACCAAGGAGAAAGTCAACACTGCCTACACACCTTGACTAAAAAAAGCGATAAACGTATACAGAGCAAAATCAACCATGAGAATATCGTCAAAACAAATTTTGGACAGAGTAGGACAAGTCAAATACGCATACTTCGCAATAAACCCGGCAGACGGAGAACCTTTGATAGTCTTATTGACTGAAGAATTCGCTCTTGATGAGAAGAGATTCAATGGACCGGAAGAAGTAAGACTCGACGGACAAAATAGATTAAACTTCCACGGAACAGGGAATATTCCAAAGGACCTTGAAAAAGTCGAGGTCTCCTTCGACACACCATTCATCTTTTTAAAAAGACCAGGAACCCCAGCCATCACACAACAATACAAAAACGAATTGGTCCAAAGGACTTAACTTTCTGGCAGGCCCACCAGGATTCGAACCCGGACTTTTGGTTTTGGAGACCAACGTGCTAACCGTTAACACTATGGGCCTGTGATTTTCAACGCCGACATTCTATAGCCAGCCACTCTCTTTTGCAACCACTACCCTCCCAAAAACCCCAGAAAATCCCCAGGAATTTTTGTAACAAAACACACAAAAACTACCCTTCCTGCGCATCCATATACTCCATCATATGTAACGCCGCATCAGCAGGCGCAAATCCATTGTCGTAACCGGCCGGAACTCGAGCAAGTTTACCACCCACAACACTAACTTTCCCCTCTCCTATCTGAACAACAGAATCGGAAGGATTGCCAATCAAATTAGCCGAACTCTCCAAGTGATCAACTACCTGCAAAACCCTACTCTGGGCAGCAAGTTTCAAAACAGCCCTAACCTCCTCAACAGTAGCAGCACTCTTCAAAAGTAAAGTAATATCACTAATAGACCCATCCGGCGTTGGAACTCTATAAGCCTCGGCAGCAACATCTATATGCGGAAAAAGTTTAGCCAAAGCCCCCTTCGCACCGGTAGGAGCAGGCTTAAATCCAAGCCCCGATATCTCATCAACTAAACCAGAGGCTGCAATAATATCCCTTCTAGCTTTTCCAGTCAGAGCATGAATAGTCACCAAGACCACCCCACTAACCCCAAATTCATCATCCAAAGCCTTAACAACAAGAGCCGAAGACTTCGTCGTACACGAAGCATTATCAACAATTCGGTCACTCTCCGGATCATAATCATCCTCATTAAACCCCATCAACAAAGACTTCACAGCCCCACCGTTATTCAACGCCCCCTTCGAAGGAGCAGTAATCAATAC
>Ga0233428_1004857_pt1 | contig 10101 bp, 9 predicted proteins | sample SI_118_April2016_4_FD_179890 | JGI IMG/M metagenome (GOLD analysis project Ga0233428, IMG submission 179890) | Seawater microbial communities from Saanich Inlet, British Columbia, Canada - SI_118_April2016_120_MG | ecosystem: Environmental > Aquatic > Marine > Inlet | place: Canada: British...
GCCAGAAGATGGGCAAAACAGAAACCGGACGCCGGCGTCGCCTTGAAGCCGCCGTAACACCAGCCGCCATTGAAATACAAACCATCGATATGGGTCTTGTCGATAAACGGCGAGCCGTCCATCGACATGTCCATAACGCCACCCCACGAGCGAAGTAATCGGCTTCGCCCGATCATCGGCATAATCGCCATGCCACCCTCGCAGACGTCCTCGACCACGGGCAGATTGCCGCGCTGGGCATAGGTGTTGTAGCCGTCGATATCACCACCGAAGACGAGGCCTCCCTTGTCTGATTGGCTGACATAAAAATGCCCGGCCCCGAAGGTGACGACGCCTGGTATGAGTGGTTTCAGCCCTTCTGTCACGAAGGCCTGCAGCACATGGCTTTCAATGGGCAGGCGCATCCCGGCCTTGGCCATCACACGGCCCGATGAGCCGGCGACGGCGACGCCGACTTTCTTTGCGCGGATTGTTCCCCGGCTCGTCTCGACGCCCATACAGGTCCCGTTTTCCATCACGAAACCGGTCACCTCACAGTTCTGGATGATGTCGACCCCGCGCATATCGGCTCCGCGGGCATAGCCCCAGGCGACGGCGTCGTGACGAACGGTGCCCCCTCGGGGCTGCCAAATGCCACCCTTTATGGGGAAGCGGGCGTTGTCGAAGTCGAGGAACGGGCACATCTGACGGACGCCATCGGCGTCAAGCAGAACGGCGTCGGCCCCGGCCAGCCGCATTGAGTTGCCGCGCCGCGCAAAGGCGTCGCGCTGCGGGTCCGAGTGGCAAAGATTCAAAATTCCCCTTTGCGAGACCATGGCGTTATAGTTGAAGTCCTGCTCCAGTCCTTCCCACAGTTTCATCGAGAACTCATAGAAAGGTTCGTTGCCGGGAAGAAGGTAGTTCGAACGCACGATCGTCGTATTGCGCCCAATGTTGCCCGATCCCAGCCAGCCCTTTTCGATAACCGCGACATTGGTTATTCCGAATTCTTTGGCCAGGTAATAGGCAGCGGCTAATCCATGGCCGCCGGCGCCGACAATGATAACGTCATAAGACGCTTTGGGGTCAGGCTCGCGCCAGGCAGGTTTCCAACCGGTGTTGCCGGTCAGTCCCTGCCAGATAACTTTCCACCCCGAATAGCTCATGCCTCACTCCCCTCGAATTCAGTCCCGGTGTCATGGCGTGCGAAGTTCCGGTTGGACTTGCACGAACCAAAACGAACCGATTTAATACCAAAAGTCAACTAAAATTGCACCAAAGATGAATCAAAAATACTGTTAATCAATAACGAAGTAATAAGCAGGCCCATCCGTTGGGCCTGGGCACCGGTTTAAAAAAAACAAGAGCAAGCTGATTCGGGATGTGGTCAGGGGAAGTCAGTTGATGGTCAGCGGGCCCGGCAGGCAACCTGAGTGGTGCCAGATGACGGCCCTGATTGCAGGGAATTGGAAGGTAGGCAAAGTTGTTGCAAGGCCGTCAAGGTGCGAGCTGTCAATTGAGTGTGGAGGGCGTCTTAAGTAGGCCTGCCTAAAACGAAGGAAGGTGGAAAAACGATAGCTGGAATTAGCTGGAGCGCACACTGAGAAGGTCCAGGCGGGCTTTTTCCAGGTGTGCGATCATTAATTTTTCCGCTCTTTCCATATCGCGGTTTTCCAAGGCGTTAAATAAGGCGCGGTGTTGGGTGTTGTAGGCCTTTATATTATCCGGATTGACAATCAGTTTCTTCATACCGCCCCACTGGGCATGCGAGCGAACGTCGGATAATTTCTTGTAAAACCAGTATATTAGGCGGTTATGAGAGGCCGACGCGAGGCCCAGGTGGAATTGCTCGTCGGCACTGGAGAAGCTCTCGCGATCATTTTGGCAGTCTTCAAGGTTTTCAAGAAACTTCCGTAACTGATCAAGATCACGGTTTGATGCATTGAGCGCGGCGAGTTTGATCATGTGTGGCTCAATGGCGAGTCTGGCCTCTATCAATTCAAGAGGGCTTGTGATTTCAGCGATGTCGCGACCCTCGCCATCCAACAGTTCGGAGTAAGCCTTGTAGATGACGAAAGTGCCACTGCCGACACGTCTGGCCAATAGCCCCATTTCCTCCAGTTGATTCAGGGCGGCGCGGATAGTTCCTCGCGAGGCAGAGAAAAACTCAGCCAGTTCCCGTTCCGCCGGTAGTTTCGTTTGGTAGGAATACTCACCCTCGAGAATAGCGCGCCGAAGACGGGCGGCAATGTTTGCGGAGCCGGACTGAATGGCCTCTGGAGTGTCCATGCCTTGTACCATTTTAGCCAATTTTTACCTCCTAAATTCGAACCAATTTACACCAATGAGCAATAATAGATTGATAATGGTGTAAAATATGTTTAACAATATGCCAGAAACTTGATGAACAAAGCAAATGTTTAGCATTATTGCTGAACAGCTAACAGTACCAATTTAGCCTGTTTAAATTGAAACAGGCTCGAAACCGACAAAAGCCCACGAGGGCTTGAAACTAAGGGAGATAAGTCAAATGGCGATGCCGGCTCATGCCAAATATGTCATTATCGGCGCGGGAATTCACGGTCTCAGTACAGCTTGGAATCTTGCCGAAGGGTTGAAGGCCTCGGGCAAAGGGAGCGGCGAGGACGTTCTTATTTTGGATAAAACCGGTATTGCTTCGGGTGCCAGCGGCATTGCCTGTGGCGTTATCCGCAACAATTACTTCCAACCAGCGATGCGTGAACTGATGGCCCATTCGGTTGATGTTTGGGACAGCGATCCGAAAGCATTCAGTTATCATCAGGTCGGCTATATGCAGGTCAGTGCAGAATGCATGCGCGAAAATGTCGGGACCATATATGAGCAGCAGAAGGCTATCGGCTACGAAACAGAATTCATTGAGGGCGAAACTAAAACCGCCGACTACATGAAGAGTATTTTTTCCGACTGGCAGGCTACAGGCGTTACCTCCGTCCTTCATGAAAAGCGCGGTGGGTTCGCCAATAATACGGCGGCGATGTACGGCTTGGCGACAAAGGCTGAGAATCTGGGTGTTCGCATTATGTCGGGCGTCACTGTAACCGGCCTTATATCCGATAATGGCTCCGAGGCGATCAAGGCGGTTGAGACTGACCGGGGCACAATTACCTGTGAAGAAGTCGTCGTCGCGCTGGGGCCTTGGATTAAAAGTGTTTGGGACATGCTCGATCTTCCAAAGACGGTCGATATCAAGGGATCTGACGACACCGTGCATACGGATATTCCGATGTGGCGTTACTGGGCTCTTGAAGAGGGAACCCTGGGCATAGATCCGAACATTCAAAAAACCAATGATGGCGGCATGCCACCGGTCATTCACGTCGATTCCGACGCGCCGCTTCTGTCCGACGTAGACGGGGCCCTGATCACCGACGAACTGTGGGGCATCTATTACAAGCCCGACTTCAATTTCGGCGGTATCCAGGGCGGCGCCATGCCTTATCCGGTTAAGAAGGACGCCGAGGAAGTCGAGGTAGACCCGTATGGCGTCGATTCACCAGAGTTCATCGTTGATGATAATTTTGCCCATATGTGGTGTTCCGCCCTCGCCTTCTGCCAAAAACGTTTCGTAGGCATGATCAAACATTACAAGAACGAGCCGTCTGGCGGCATCGGTTGCTTTACACCGGATTCCTTCCCGGTGTTCGACCGTTTCAGGGATAACGTATACATCGTCGCCGACTCCAATCACGGTTACAAGATGATCGGTGTCGGAAAATTGGTCGCTGAGGAGTTGTTGGGAAAACCCAGCAGACTCTTGAAGCCGTTTTCTTTCGACAGGTATGCCCGGGGTGAACTCCACCCCGTTAGCAAAAGCCCCTTCCCGTGGAGCTAGGCGGTGTGGGTAATTGGAACTTTCAAATAGATGGGTACGTAAGAAAAATAAACGCAGGGAAAACCGAATATCTAACGAATCGTAAAAAAGTACTGTGACGCGATACCCGAGTATTAACAGGGAGACAAATTGATGACTGACTTAGAACTACATGTAGAAGCCCCCGGACGCGCCGAACTGGTGAAGCAGGTCCGCGCCAAAATCGACGAACTTGGCATCACCTACGTATATTTCCAATTTATTTCCGTAACCGGCCGCATTGTCGGAAAAGGCATTCCTGCTGATCATTGGGAAACAGTTGCTCAGAAGGGGTTTCAACTGGTTTACGGTTCAACCGCCAACCTTTTTGTTGACCGCCATGGGGATTATATCGGCTATGGGCCAGAGGCATCGGAACTGGTTGGTATCCCCGACCCCGAAACATTCGCCCAATTGCCATGGGACAAGCGGATCGCACGTGTTTACTGCACATGCTTCCGCAATCGTGAAGAGGCCGTGAATCCGGGCGGGCATCTGACGTCAGATTGTCGTGGCAACCTGCGCATTCACCATCAAGAGTTCGAAAAAGAACACGGCATGCACATGCGCCTGGGTACTGAACCCGAAATGATGTGGTTGAAAAAAGGTGAAGACGGGAAACCCGACGGCGGGTTCTCGAAGCCCAACTGTTACCATATCGATCAGTTTGAAAGTCTGCGTCCGGCCTTTATGAAAGTTATTGAGTATTCGGCTGCGATGGGTCTGGACATGATCCAGGGCGATCACGAGGATGCCCCCGGTCAGCTTGAACTGAACTGGATGTACGATGATTGTCTGCGCAATGCAGACCGCCTGACGACTTACCGTCAGATTTGCGCCCAGGTTGCACGCGAAATGAATCTGATTGCCTGCTTTATGACAAAGCCCTTCATGGGGGTCTCTGCGTCGGGCTGTCACCACAATATGTCCCTTTGGACGGGTGGCAAAGATCAAGTGGTCAACACTGCCCATGTCGATTCCCTTCCTGGCATGGACGGCAACTATAGCTATCGCAAAGGCGGCGAAAACCATTTCATGCCTGATCCGTCAATCGATGCCAGGAAGCCGGGCCCTATCGGTCTGCAGTCCATTGGTGGCGTCATCAAGCACCTGAGTGCGCTGACTTCGATCGGATCATCGACCGTAAACTCTTACCGTCGGTTATGGGATACCGGCTTCTGGGCACCGGTCTTCGCTGATTGGGGGTATCAGAACAGAACGTGCGCGTTGCGTATTTCTGCTCCCGGTCGCTTCGAATATCGCTCTGTCGATTCAATGGTTAATCCTTACCTGATGTCCTCGGCCTTGCTGAAGGCGTTCGATGACGGCATCAGGAACGACCTTGATCCGGGTGAGGCGGAAGAGCGCAACATATACGATGCCATCGACGCCGGTAAGAAAGTTAAGAAGCTTCCGATGTCTCTAGGCGAAGCGTTGGTTGAACTCGAAGCCGACGATGTCATCAAATCGGCAATGCCTGACGAAATGTACAGGGTCTTTGAACATTACAAACGCGACGAGTGGGAAAAATTCAATCACACCGTTACGGATTGGGACATGGAAACATATTGGGACTGCCTGCCTTAAGTTTTTTTAAGGGTGAACAGACAGTATTTTTGAAAAAGGAGAGTTCTCGCAAATGTGTGGAATTGCAGGAATCATTCACCGCAATAAAAGCGGAGATGTGGGCACGGAAATGACTTCCATGCTCAGGGCCCTGAAGCATCGTGGCCCGGATTCAACCGGATTCGCCTTGTACGGCGCGCCGGTTGAGGATGAATATGTGATGCGTTATATAGTCGCTGAGCAGGAAGAGCTGTCATCGGGCTTTCATATTCATGAAGAACTTAAAGAACGCAAAGCGCTCGTTGACGCAAGGCTGCGTGGCCTGGGCGTCGAAATTTTTTCCGAAGAGGCCGTGACGGAATATGCCTACCGCTGCCGTATCAAATTCGATGGCGACATGCGCAAGATGGCGGATTTCATTGAAGATGTTGAAGGCGTTGAAATCCTTTCCATCGGCGAAGGCCTGGAACTGGTCAAGGATCTGGGCGACGCAGATGTTGTCTCCAACCAGTACAGCTTGGATGATTTTGCCGGTACTCATGGCTTGGGCCATACCCGTATGGCGACGGAATCGGACGTTGATATCCGCTCGGCTCACCCGTACTGGGCTTATCCGTTCAAGGATGTTTCCGTGGTTCACAATGGTCAGTTGACCAACTACTGGAACTTCCGCCGCCAGCTTGAACATCGTGGCCACCGTTTCGTGTCCAATTGTGACTCCGAGCTGATTGCCGTTTACCTGGCCGACAAGATGGAACAGGGCAAGGACCTGGAAGAGTCCATGACCGACTCACTTTCAGAACTGGACGGCGCATTCACCTATCTGGTCGCCACGGCTGACAAGCTGGGCATGGCGAAAGATACGATGGCTGCCAAACCGATGGTGATTTACGAATCGGACGACATGGTGGTGCTGGCTTCCGAAGAAGTCGCCATCCGCAGCATTTTCCCGCACGAGGTCGACACATTCGATCCATATGAAGGAGAGGTTCGGGTATGGGAACGCTAAACGACGAACAACACAAAAGTTACGACATGGGCATGCACACCGAGCAGCTCTCTGGTCGGACAATGCAAAAATTCTTCTCGCTTGATGAAGACGGCGGACGCTTTACCCAACCGTATACTCACGAGGTTGACTTCGATAAAAAGACCGATCTTGACATCAAGGACATGGAAGCTTCGGAAGTAAACACCAAAATGCGCGAGTTGATGGCTGAAGGTTATGGTCACATCGTGATCAAAAACCCGCTGGCTAAACACTCCATTTGTGTTGGCATCCTCAATCGTTTGAAGGTCGATATTGAAGGCAGCCTCGGCTACTTCGGTTGCGGTTTGATCGATGGCCCCAATGTTCGCATTATCGGTCGTGTTGGCTGGTCGTGTGCAGAAAACATGATGTCCGGTACCGTTGTTATCGAAAAGAATGCCGGCTCCACCTTTGGTGCGGCCATTCGTGGCGGTGACCTGGTCTGTAAGGGTGATGTTGGTTCACGAACCGGCATCGACCAAAAGGGCGGCAATATCATTGTTGGCGGTTCAACCGGCGCGTTTTCGGGCTTCATGATGCAGCGTGGCCGCATGGTCATTCTGGGCAACGCCGGTATCAACCTGGGCGATTCAATGTACGACGGCACCATCTATGTTGGCGGCGATGTCAAATCATACGGGGTCGATGCCGTTCCCGGTGAAATGACGGATATGGACGCCAAATGGCTGGAAGATAAATTGGACCTGTACGGCATGAAAGCGCCGAACGGGATTTCCAAAATGAAGAAGATCGTCGCCGGTAAACAGCTTTGGAACTACGACAATCTTGAGCCCACCGAAAAGAAGATCATTCTTTAGGGAGATGAGGAAACATTATGTCTAAACCACGTAACAAGTCGATTCTCGGTAAGAGTTTTATCTTTAAGCCTGAAGTCATCGACGATATTCACATCAAGTCCGAACTGGGTCGTTACCGCATGCGCGGCATGTCCCTATTCAAAACAATTCCATCCTGGGATGACCTGACATTTATGCCCGGCACCTTGACCCGTTTTGTTATTGAGGGTTATCGGGAAAAATGCGAAACCAAAACCGTTATCGGCCCACGCGCCAAACGGCCACTGGTTCTCGATATTCCAATCTACATCACCGGTATGAGCTTCGGCGCTTTGTCTTTCGAAGCAAAGACAGCACTTGCCCGCGGTGCAACCATGGCCGGAACGGCAACGTGTTCCGGTGAAGGTGGTATGATCCCTGATGAACGCCGCTATTCCGAAAAGTGGTTCTATCAATGCATCCAGTCCCGCTACGGCTTTAACCCCCATCACCTTCAGCTTGCTGACGGTTGTGAGTTCTTCATCGGGCAGGGTTGTAAAGTTGGCCTTGGCGGCCACTTGATGGGCCAGAAAGTAACCGATCAGGTCGCTGAAATGCGCTCGCTTCCTGCCGGTATAGATCAGCGTTCTCCTGCCCGTCACCCTGACTGGTTGGGACCGGATGATCTGGCTTTGAAGATTAACGAAATCCGTGAAGCAACAGATGGTCAGATTCCAATCCAGCTGAAGCTGGGCGCAGCGCGTGTCTATGATGATGTCCGCATGGCCATCAAGACCAACCCGGATAGTATCTATATCGATGGTATGGAAGGCTCGACGGGCGCAGGGCCGCATCTGGCGACGGAAGAAACCGGTATTCCCGGGATCGCCGCCATCAGGCAGGCTCGCAAGGCGTTGGATGATCTGGGAATGTCCGGCAAAATTTCGCTAGTCTACGCTGGCGGCATTCGTAACGGCGGCGACGTCGCCAAGGCGATTGCCCTGGGTGCCGACGCTATTGCAATCGGTCACTCCGCAATGATGGCCTTGAACTGCAACAAGGACATCGAAGAAGCCGATTTTGAGGCCGAAATGGGTGTCGAAGCTGGTTCTTGCTACCATTGCCACACGGGTCGTTGCCCGGTTGGCGTGGCGACGCAGGATCCGGAGTTGCGCAAGCGCCTGAATCCGGATGAAGCCGCCGAACGGGTATACAACTTCCTGCACTGCCTGACCATCGAAGCGCAGATGATGGCCCGGGCCTGTGGCAAGACCAACATCCATTCGTTGGAACCGGAAGATCTCGCAGCCCTGACCATGGAAGCTTCGGCTCTTGCCCAGGTTCCTCTGGCCGGATCGCAACACACCGTCGGTCGTCCCGACATGACTCGGTATTAGGAGAAAAGATAATGAGCGATAAAATCGATATCGATCACTTTCTCACGACGGATGGACTCGATTCCGAACGCGAGCAGGAGATCGGCCAGCACATTGGCTACCGCTACGATGTCAATCTGGTTCCGGATATGGAGCGCCTCACGCCTTACTTGAAGGAGTACATGGAGGTCATGGGTTGGAGCGACCTGAATTGGCTGGAAGATGTGCACCTTGGCTACGAAGAGGGTAAGGCGGCCGTGTTTGACCGCAACATTAACGGTTGGGTTCAGGTGCCCGACGACATCAAGCTGCCTGACAATCAACAGGACAGGGACATGATCGCACGGGAATTATTGCTGAAATTCCAAATGTCTGATCGCCATCCCCTGGTACAGTTGAAGGCGGCGTACAAAAAATTCTAGAGCATGTCGGGAATAATCAGATTCAGGATTCCCTTTTGTCTTGATTTATGATTCCTTGTACTTGGAAGCAGATATAGGGGGTCACTGATGGGTAAACCACATCCTGTGGAATTACGAGAGCGTGTCGTGGCGTTTGTTGATGAAGGACATGGTCATCGGGAGGCTGCCCGGCATTTCCGGGTTTCGCCGAAATTCGTCAATGACATGATCAAACTTCGCCGGGAAACAGGCGCACTTTCAGCGAAGCCCCAGGGCAATCTTGGCCGGGCGGGCAAGTTGAACGGTCTGCAAGACTGGGGACGTGCGCGTCTGGCGGAGCGGGGCGATCTGACCCTGGATGAACTCTGCCTGGAACTGGCGCAGTTTCACGGGGTCACGGTGCATCGTTCTTCTGTCGGTCGCTGGTTGCATCGCTTCGGCCTCAGCCATAAAAAAAACCCTGCTCGCCAGCGAACAGTACCGGCTTGATGTCGCGCATCTGAGGCATATCTGGATCAACCAGCGTCAGCCTTTCATGAGCGAGTTCCTGGAGCGCCTGGTATTTATCGATGAGACCTCGCTGAACACCAAAATGGTCAAGACTTCCGGCTGGGCACCGGTCGGAGAAAGATTGATCGATCATACGCCGTTCGGACACTGGCAGACACAGACATTCATTGCTGGCCTACGTCATGACAGCCTGACAGCGCCCTGGGTGGTCAGCGGTGCAATCAATCAAAAGTGCTTCGAGACTTACATCAAAACCCAACTTGTCCCGACCCTGAAGAAAGGTGATGTCGTCATCCTCGACAACCTCTCAAGCCACAAGAGCGCCAAGGCTGAAGAATACCTGAAAGACGCAGGTGCATGGTTTCTGTTTCTGCCACCCTACAGCCCTGACCTCAATCCCATTGAAATGGCTTTCGCAAAGCTGAAAGCCCTGATCCGCAAGGCTGCTGCCCGAACATATGATGAACTGTGGCGGGCAGCAGGAGATGTCTGCGACCTCTTCACAGAAGAGGAATGTCTGAACTTCTTCAATGCAGCAGGATATGAGGCTGATTAAGAGCGACACGCTCTA
>Ga0233428_1004862_pt1 | contig 10089 bp, 9 predicted proteins | sample SI_118_April2016_4_FD_179890 | JGI IMG/M metagenome (GOLD analysis project Ga0233428, IMG submission 179890) | Seawater microbial communities from Saanich Inlet, British Columbia, Canada - SI_118_April2016_120_MG | ecosystem: Environmental > Aquatic > Marine > Inlet | place: Canada: British...
GGTAGGGGGGGGGGGCTGGGGAATTGCCCTGATTGGTACATTGGGAGCCGCAGCAGCCTATGGTTACTACCGCAGCCGCCGGGTTGAGGCTGAGCTTTCGACTGAGGAGCAGAGTCAGACAGCATCAGTATAATAAAGGAACCCCTGATCAAGTCATGTACGATTGCCTCACGCCTATAGCGCCCAATATCTTCGTTGAAAATCTTACCAATAGCAGGCTATTGGCTGCGATTTTCGCCTTGATCTTGAGCGCTATAAGCGCGATCCAATTCGCGCAGACTTAGTCAGAGGTTCCTAAATAGTTAATTTTGAATTTTTGCCAATAAATAGAAGAAGGGGATGGTTATGGCGAGTGGTGCGTTACAGAGTGGAGGTGGAATGAGATCAAAGGTGTTGGCCTTGATGAGTTATCTTGGAATCCTGGTCTTTGTCCCATTGATCATGAATCGGGATGATCAATATGTCTATTTCCATGCGCGTCAGGGGCTGGTGATATGGATAATGGGGATTCTTGCCATCTTTACCCTCTATCTGCCCGGAGTCGGAAAGTTTCTGTTTAGCTCATTTGCGACGATGGTGCTTCTGTTCTCCTTTGCCGGTATTGTCTCTGTTCTGTTTTATAAGGCATGGCGGCTGCCTCTGATCTATACGCTCTCCACCCGATTCTGAGAGGAGAGCGTTATACTCTGAACGGCCCACTCTTCAGTGGGTCGTTCTGGTTTTCGGTAATGAAACACAGGTTTATCCATGCAGCAAGAACTTGAGGGGTATCACAAGAATACACTCTATCTGCTCTCTGCGATCTGCATGATCTTCATGACGATGGTGTTGGCCATCCAGCCCATCTTTCTTCGTACCGTGCTGAATGTCAGTGCGGATGAGGCGGGTATGATCAATGCTACGGTGCAGACAGTAACGGAAGTTTTTGATCTGTTGTTGGTGGGTTATCTGGGATATCTCTCTGATCGTTATGGCCGTAAGCCGGTCGTAATTTATGGGTTTCTGGTGGCTGCGCTGGGGGCGCTGATCATCCCCTCCAGTCTTGAGTTGGGGATCTGGTTGGGGTTGAGTGGTCTGACGGTTTTCTACCTGATGCGTATCATCATGTCTCTGGGGACAGCCGCAGTTTGGCCTCAATTGGCCGCCCTGGCGGGAGACTTTTCAGATCAGAAAGGGCGCGCCTCGATGATGGCTAATGCGGCCTTTATGATGTCCTTTGGGGCCACTCTGGTCTATACCGTGATCATGCAGATTCCACAGCATGCCGGGTTGATGTTGACCATGTATCTGGTGGCTGTGGTGGCACTGTTGGGGGCATGGTTTGCTAATCGTTCTCTGGTGGATGTCTCTAACCGGCTGGAGGAGCAGGAGGTTCCGTGGAAGAAGATAGCTCACTTGCTGAAAAAAGATGCCCGCCTCCGTCTGACTTTCGCCTCGGCCTTTTCAGCGCGTAATGATATGGTCTTGATTGGGCTCTTTCTGATGCTCTGGTTTGTCTATTTTGCCGATATTCACGGCCTGAGTCAGGAGGAGGCGGTGGCTCAGGGAGGGTTGTTGATTGGTGCCATTGGTGGAATGATTCTGATAACAATCCCTGCCTGGGGTTGGTTTATTGGACAGTTCGGACGTATCGCGGCCATTGTTTTGAGTATGTTTCTCTCGGGGGTCGGTTTTGTCCTGATGTGGTTTGTGGTCAACCCATTTCAGTGGGAGATCTTTGTGCCCGCGCTACTGATTGCAACGGGGCAGGCAGGAACACTGCTTGCGCCGCAGGTTTTGACCATTGACCTCTCACCAGAGGAGATGAGAGGCTCGGTGTTGGGGGCATTTAATACCGTAGGTGGTTTTGGGATGATTATTTTTGTCCAGATTGGAGGGATCTTGTTTGACTATTTAGGCCCTTATGCGCCTTTTGTCTTTACGGGTATCGGAAATCTGGCTATCATGCTCTACGCATTTTGGGTGATGCGAAGCTGTGAAGAGCCTATTGCTCCTGGCCGTGAGGATATGGCGGTTGGGTATGATTTTTAATCCGCTGAATGAAGAGAGTGCCACTCTGGGTAGAAATGAGTGGAGTGAAATAGCAGAGAGAAGGAACTGGATATGCCAAGTATTATTGTAGGGCTTTTAGCATTTGCTATGGGGTTGTGGGGGCTTTCGGTCTGGTGGTACTCCGTAGAGGAGTTATTGCGCGGACTGGTCCCCCTGTTGCTATTACTCTTCGGTATGGTGGCATTGATGGCAGGAGTGAGCCGGGTTGCTACTGCGCCTAAAGATGATAGAGATGATGAAGAGCTGATTGACTTGGCGGATGAGCTGGAGAGAGAGGAGTACTCTTCAACGGAGGGGGAAGCGGCAACTACAGAGACAGCCGCAGCGAGTGATGTGGGCATGAATAAAAGCGTGGGAGCAGATGAGCAGAATGTCAGGGTGGGTGAATGATTAACTTGAGCTCACTGCTGAATCCGCAGATCACCTGCGGTAGAGACCTCCGCAAGTACCTTTTTGTGGTGGGTGGGGCTGCTTTCGCTATTCTGTTATCCGTCTACCTTTATCAGTATCAATATATTCCTTACCAGGCGGAGAAGAAGCTGCATACAGCAACCCCAATCAATCAATTGGCACCTGCACAAGGTAATACGGTTGCGATGATGAATGTGGCCACCCCCCCGGCACCCCCTATTCGTGCCAATGCAGCGACACCAGGCAATCATCGGAAAGATGGTAGAGATAAAGTGGCGTGTAACCAGTGCCACAGTATCGTGGGTGGGGCTCAGGGGCGTGGAGTTGCCATGATGTCACCGATCGTCAATCGGGCCAATATGGGTATGGCGATGAATGTGAATGCGGGGGAAGATACCCTGCCCAGTTTTAAAAGCGTGGTGATGCAACTACGTAACAGTGTCGTCAATATTAACGCATCCACGACAGCCGCCAAGACAAAAACAGGGCAGCAGGATGGGCAGTTGCACTTTGCCAACCCCTCATCCGGGGTGACAACCGAGAGCATAGGCTCTGGCGTGGTGGTGAGTGTGGATGGGCTGATTCTGACCAACTACCACGTGATCAGAGGGGCAACGGGAATCCATGTGACCACCTTTTCCTCGATGGGTACCAAACGTTATCTGGCCTCTACGGTTCAGGTGGATGAGTCGCTGGATCTGGCGCTGCTGCGTATTCAGCCGGATCAGCCTCTACAGGCTGCTCCGCTGGGGGACAGCGATCGAGTCGATATTGCCCAGTCTGTGCTGGCTATGGGGAGCCCCTTTGGTCTGGATCAGACCGTGAGTCGAGGCATTGTCTCTGCCAAACGGAAATCAATGGTGATTGATAATCTTACCCATAAGGAGCTGATTCAGACGGATGCGGCGATCAATCAGGGGAACTCAGGTGGGCCGCTGGTGGATCGAAATGGGATGGTGATCGCGATAAATACCGCGATCTATACCCCCACAGGAGCTTTTTCCGGGGTTGGTTTTGCGGTGCCGATCAATCAGGCCAAGCGCTTTATGCAGGCGGAGTTGAATAAAACCCAAACAAAACCGGTCGCCTGGAGTGGGACCAATGGGATGATGGGGATGAACGTGGCGGTGCAGGCTGCGCCACCGATCCGGGCGGGTGCAGCCATACCCAATAGCCATAATGATGGCAGAAACCAGGTGGAGTGTAAGATGTGCCATCAGATTCGCGCTGGCAATGGTGGTGCGAGAGGGGGTAATGTGGCAATGAACGGAATGGCGATGAATGTGATGAATCCGCCCGTACCCCCGATGATTCCCCCAAAAGCAACCCCGCCGGGCAACCATGCTGCGGATGGCCGCGCCTCGATGATCTGTAGTAGTTGTCACCAGATTCAGGGGACAGTACGGGGTAATGTGGTTGCCCTGGCCGTTCCTGGTAGTGGAAATAGTGCTCTGCCACTCCCTCAAATGTTGGTTAATCCAATGATGGGGTTGAATGTTGCCGGAAATGGCAAGATGGTGGTCGAAGGGGCTGAGTTGGGGGCAATTAACCCTCTGCTAGTGGATGAGCTGAATCTTCAGGTTGCAGATGGTGCATTTGTCACTGCGGTCTACCCAGGTAGTGCTGCCGAACGTGCAGGGATGGTAGCCGGCGATACGGTGTTCAAGTTGAATGGGCGCTGGGTGTTGACACCGCAACAGTTGGTGAGCAGGATCTCTGCAGCGGAGGCGGGCAGTAGTCTGCGTCTGGGGATCTACCGGGGCGGAGAGCGGATGAACCTTTACCTGGTTGTCTCCGGTCAGGCGAGTCAGGGGCAGTCCTCTGCGCTGAATGCGGCACCTGTCGGCAGAGTGGGTTTCCCACAGGGTGGATTGGTCAATGAGATCCGCTGGTTGGGGATGGAACTGATGCCCATTGGCCCACAGGTGGTGGCTAAATATCCTCAAGTACAGGGAAAGCAGGGCTCTCTGGTAAAAGATGTGAAGATTGCGACGGTTGCACAGAATAGCGGGGTGATGAAGGGCGATATTGTGCTGAATATTAACCGTGCCTCTGTTGCGACCCCGAGCCAGCTTGATCTGGCAATTGCACAGGCGAGTGCGCGTAATGGTATCCTGCTGCTGGTCGAGCGCAATGGTTCACAGCGTTATGTCACACTTCAATAATCAACGGACTGAATGCCGGGAGGGGATATGGCTGTAACAGAAGCTGCAAAGAAAAAAGTAGTAAAAAAGAAGGCGGTTACAAAAAAGTCAGTTACAAAGAGAGGGGCTGCTGAAAAGGTAGTAAAGAAAACGGTTCAGAAGAGCGCTGCCCCCAAGAAGAAGGTTGCCAAAAAGACGGTTGTCAAAAAGAAGGCTGTTACAAAGAAAGCGGTTACAAAGAAAAGTGTCAAGAAAAAGGCTGCGAATAAGAGAGTCGTGGCAAAAAAACAGACCGTAAGTTCGCAAAAGAGAGTAAGTTCGCAAAAAGTAAGTTCGCAAAAGAAGAGAGGCAGTGGGATGGTTAATAAAACAGTAGCCTCGGTGAGAGGAAAAGGTCTGAGCCCGATTCACCCTTCAATACCCCCTGGGTTTGCGGGTGCTGAGGCGCCCCGGGTGATACCGCCCCCCGTTGAGCCTGTACATGAGGCGACGGAGAGGAGCGGTGGTTACAATGGCCCTGAGTCACACTGGAACCAGCTTGAGGCAGCAGAGAACATAGTCAATGAGGTTCATATCGAGCCGGAGGTGGTAGAGCCTCCATCACTGCTTCAGCAGGTGGCGATGCAACAGAATATGGCGAAAAATAGCCATCGTGGTGTCTACAAGGCCTACCCTAAAGAGCAGGAGCCAGAGGAGGTTGAGGTCGACCAGGGGGAGGCAACCCCTAATCCTCCATCGGGGCTCGCTGAATATCTGGCAATCTGGTCTGCCGAGTACGATCAGCCCCAGAGTATGGATAACGATAGGGATGAGCAGCTGGACTCCCCGGCCAGTGAGACTCCATCCCCACACTTTGAACGGGTGGATGAGCCAGAAACTCCACCAGTAATGAGCCCAACGATGGAATCCACCGCTCCTCTATCTATGATGGAGCCTCACAGCGCTATGCTGGATGCCGTTCAAGCGGTGGCCGCACAATCCCCCTCAACGATTGAGGTCGAGGTAGCGGCAACAGCAACAGAGGCGTGGGAGCCGTCAGTACCTGAGCAGGCGGTGCCGGTTGAGCTGGAATCTGAACCTGAGCCAGAGTTAATGGCTGAGCCAGAGTTAATGGTTGATCAGGAGGAGGAAGAGACGATGAGTCAGGTCGAGCATGAGATACCCCCAATGGCAGTTATGGCAGAGAGCCACTCTTCAAAAGGGGACTTTTCGGAGGAGATTCATGCCGCGGCCGTAGAGGAGAGTAATCCACACTTTGATGAGGCGCTGGACAAGGTCACAGGAACACGCAGTGGAGATAGCCTTGCGGCACAGCGGAGAGAGGCGATTCGTCACTTTACCGAGGGGGCAGCACAAAAACGTACTGAGAAGCGCAATCAGGTGGACACCGGGGCTCCTGGTGTTGTGGCTGCTGCACCATCGGCTGCGCCAGTATCAAAGGCTGTAGAGGCACAAAAGGTTGAGGTTGAGGGGCTTGGCGGGGGGATGGTCAACCTTCTCTCTGGCGGGGTTAAAGGGGTACTTAATTTTGGCCGTTATAGTGCCCTTGGGCTCAAGTTTGGGCTTCAGGACAGTAAGGCCGCACTGGGTAAATTATCATCTAAAAAGTAGATGTACCTGTATAATGGTGTCGTTTACTGAGAATAAATGAATCATTACCATAAAATTAAATAAAGGCTGGTCAGAACCACCATAACAAAAGGGTAGAGAATATGGAGAACAAAGGAAAAGATCTATTAATCGGTATTGATCTGGGGACATCACGAACCTCGATTATGACGGATCGCGGGTTGAAGACCATGATTGATTCAGTGGTTGGGTATCCGAAGGATTTGATTGGAGTCAAGCTGCTGGGAGCTACCCATGTCGTGGGCAGTGAGGCGCTGGAGCGCCACTACCTGAACCACTACTTTCCACTGGAGGATGGGGTGATCAAAGAGACCGGAGATCGGGATCAGGAGGTTGCCAAGGAGCTGATTCGTCATGTGGTAGATCTCGCGGACCCTCAGCCGGGTGACCGGGTTTGTGGCATCGTGGGTGTGCCTGCTCGTGCCTCTGCTTTTAATAAAGATGTGTTGCTGGAGCTGGCACGTGAGGTGCTGGATGTGGCAATGGTGATCTCTGAACCATTCATGGTGGCCTATGGACAGGATGTGCTGCTCAACAGTATCGTGATTGATATCGGTGCAGGTACCGTTGATCTCTGTGCTCTCAAGGGTAAAGTACCTGATGATGAGGATCAGGTAACTCTGGTCAAGGCGGGTAATTTTATCGATACCCTGTTGATGGAGTCGATTCAGATGCGTTATCCAAATGTGCAGATCAATCGCAGGATTGCTCGCGCAATCAAGGAGCAGCATGCGTTTGTTGGCAGAGCAGAAGAGAAGGTGCTGGTTACCATGCGTGAGAGTGGTAAGCCGGTAACCGTTGATGTCACGGAAGAGCTTGAGCTTGCCTGTAACTCGATTGTTCCCGATATTGTGGAGCAGATTGAGCACTTGGTGATGGGTTTTGATCCTGAGGATCAAGAGGCTGTTTTGGCTAATATTATCGTTGCTGGTGGCGGTTCACGGATCCGTAATCTCAACGAGGTGATCAAAGAGTCACTCACAGAGTACGGTAATATTAACGTGGTCTGCGTAGATGACCCCGATTATGCGGGATGTTTGGGGGGGCTTAAGCTGGCCAGCGATCTGCCGCCAGACTACTGGGATCACGTAGGTGAGATGGTAACTTCCTAGCTAAAATGTAAAAAAACGCCCCAGATGCGGATTGCCTCTGGGGCGTTTTTTATGGGCCATTTTTTAGGCTGGTCTAATCAGCGGGCGTGCGTGGAGATCTCCTGGTTACGCTGCTGGAGTACCTCTATTGCATGGTTGATACCAAAGAATTTCAGTATCAACCAGAGCAGAAGGGGAATAATTAGGTATCGGTATTTCATTGATCAGAAAGAATATTTTTAAGGTAATTGTACCATAATGGAGTGGCACTATCTTCTCTATGGAGTGAATGGGGTGGTGGGCTTGCTGTTGGGGATATTTCTCTACCGGGAGTTTCACGAGGGTTTTTTGGTGGTGATTCGTGGTCAGGTTTACTCACTGAAATGGGTGGTTATCCCGCTGTTGATGGTGGCCGCTGTGGTGAATTTCTACTGGTTTTATCAGGTACGGCAGCTCCACCAGGATCTGCTACTGCTGCTGTTGATCTTCTCCGGGATGGTGGCTCCATTCTTATGGTTGGCACTGCTGGTGGTACTTCGTTTTCTCCTGGTTGATGTCTTTATGGGGTTTCTTGCGGAGGTGTCTGACTCTTTTTCCGGGCTGCGAAAAGAGCTGGAGGGGTGGTTGCAGAGGCGTGATATTGAGGGGATCTACCACCACGACCATGCGATGGATAAGATTCGTCAGGTACGCAGGCAGTGGTCGGAGCGGATGGTCAGCCGTAAGGATGCGGTGAAAGAGATCCGTCAGTTGAAAAAGAGAACCCCCTCGGCAACCGTCAAGAAGAAGAGAAAAAGAAAAGGTGGAAAGAAGCCGGCTGAATATGGGCAGGCGGGAATGTCAGATCTGATGTCCGGGTTTATGGATCGGATAAGGGGAGAGGATGAGCATAAAAAGTAGGAGAATGAGGATCACTCCGTGTACCCCGGAAGTTCCTCTTGTCCGACTGATTTGGTGTGTTATTATTGGGTGCCAGGATGGTCGTTAATATTGTATAGGGAGATTAAATAAGTGAGTTATAACTGTCTGTTGTGTAAGTATGTTTATGATGAAGAGAGAGGGGATCCAGATCACGGTCTGGCACCGGGAACGCCATGGGATGATATTCCTGATGATTGGGTCTGCCCCGATTGTGGAGCAACAAAAATGGACTTTGAGCCATCGTGATTCTCAGGTAGAGCAGGGAGAAACTGCGTTGGATAGAGCGTGAGAGTTTCCTTTTTCTTCCGCACGCTTGATCTAGGTTTACACCGTGGTGAAGAGCCGGTAGGATACCGCTTTACGTTCCGATAAGCTGAGATATTGGAACTCTACTGACCGTTCGATAACTATTATAATTCTATTGCGGCAATTGAGATGAGTGACCTACCTACCCTGTTACTGGCTGATGATGAAGAGCCTATGAGAATGTTCATTGTTGGCCTTCTGAAGCATGAGGCGTGCAAGGTTGTTGCGGTTGCCTCTGATGGGAAGGAGGCGTGGGAGCTCTATCAGAAACATAAGCCGGATATTACCCTGCTCGACATTAATATGCCGAAGATGAATGGCGTGGAAGCGCTGCGCAAGATTCGTGAGGTGGACTCGGACTCTTTTGTCTGCATGATCAGCGCGGATACTTTTCCTGAGGTAATTCGGGAGGTCGCATCGCTGGGGATCGGGGGGTTTGTGGTAAAGCCACTCAACCATAAAAAACTACACCCCATCTTTGATAAATACGCAAAGCTGAACCGTTAGTTTCGGCTATAGCTATAAGGTTTCGCCTGTTGCATCTGGCTCTTCTGGTCGGAGAGTTCTGAGTGGAGGCTATAGAGTTTCTGTAAAATTTCATCGACCTCCTGTTTCCTCACTATGCTCTCTTTACGAGGCGGTTCTCTTGGAGGTGGTGGAGCGGTTACAACGACAGGGGCTACGACAGGGGGCGGTGGGAGCTGTTTTACCTCAGCCACCTCCTGCACAAGTCGCTCCTCCAGCTCGCGGATACGCTGTTTCAGATCTTTCTCCATGCGGGCAAAGGTTGCCCCAATGGTCTCTGTCGATGGGCTCCTCTCCCGTTCGCTATCCAGTGCTGTTTTGGTCTCCTTTAGGCTCTTCTCCAGTTGGTGCTGCTCCTGCTGTAATTTGGAGAGGCTCTGCTCCATCAGGGCCAGTACCTTTTCACTCTGTAACCGTTTCTGCTGCTCGTTCAGCAGTTGTTGGGTCAGTGCCTGGGTTGCGCTGTAGTCAACGGGTGGCTGCTGTACCGGTGCGGGGGAGGGTGCTACCGCTGTGTAGGGCACCGCTCCGGGCCAACCAAACAGATAGAGCGCCCCAGCCGCTGCCGCAAATAGTAGAAGATTAACGGTGATTAGTAGTTTATGGGTTGAGTAGATCGATTTTTGGGCGCGCCCCTGATTGGCCTCTTCAATCGCACTACGCGTTGCCTCATGGGCAAACTCCATCGCCTCCAGAGAGGCCTGGGCAGCCTCTTGAGCCGCCTCAGCAGCCAATCGAACCTGACTGTTACCCTGCTCCTCCTTCATCTGATGGATTGCCGACTCTGCAGTGTGGTGGCTCTCCATCGCCGCCTCCGTCGTCTGCTGCAGCTTTTCTGTGCTCTCTTTGCTGATCTGTTGCTGAATCAGAGAGTCAACCCGGCCCTGGGCAACCGCGGGCTGCTCAGGGTTTTCGGGAGTGGAGGAGGTGTGGGGCTGGGGCGTGGAGAGGGGCTCTTTCTCACTCGCACTGTCGGAAAAATCCCTGCTGGGTGGGGGCTCTACAGGGAG
>Ga0233428_1004863_pt1 | contig 10088 bp, 7 predicted proteins | sample SI_118_April2016_4_FD_179890 | JGI IMG/M metagenome (GOLD analysis project Ga0233428, IMG submission 179890) | Seawater microbial communities from Saanich Inlet, British Columbia, Canada - SI_118_April2016_120_MG | ecosystem: Environmental > Aquatic > Marine > Inlet | place: Canada: British...
TACCACGCAGCAAGCTGCGTGGAGCGCTTCATTAGCGAAAAAGTAATTTTTGAAAATCTTCCCGCCGCAATTGAAGATTATGTAACACAATATCCAAGATAATTATCTCACACATTTATATTTCATGTTTCTGTATAGAAAACAAAAAACATACGATTGTTTGGGATACATAAGGTCCCCTTATGTGCCTAGGGGTCGTAGGGGATTTGGCAAGAAATCCCCTAAAAAAACGTTGGTGTTTATAAAAAGAATAAAAAATTCTAAGTCGCATTAATATCATGCGAAGACTTATAAAATTTCTATACTTTTATTTTGAAGAACTTTCTAAAATCAAACTTTCTTTTCTATTCTTAATTTTTTGTTTAAAACGATCAATTACTGTCCTTATTGCTTTGTAAAATTTTGAAGCTACGGATTGTGATTCTTTTACATCTTCTGCAAATTTTCTTTCTTCAACAGTTAGATTAGCAGGATCTCCTTGTTGAATTATACGTCCATTCTCAGAAATATATTTAGAAAAAAGTTCTGCATGTCGCAATGGATCTCTTGTAATTAGTATAACTCCGGTTGGGTCCTTTTGTCCTTTCCGACCCACGCCTTCAACTTCAACCCATAATCCTTCTATCTTAATTGGCGCATCACTTTTTAAACGAATAGCTGCTTTTGTTCTTGAATGAAAAAACTCTCCTGCTTGAAACAGGGCAACAATTGGAGCAATGGCAGGAATAAAGAATAAATTACTACATTGATGTTCAATGTAGTAATTTTTATTAATTAAAAGAGCATACCCCATTTTTAAACGGGTTAAATAGTAATAGACACATGCGTTAGTATCGGCCAAAGCTCCAGCAAAAAGAGAATTCCCAAAGGCCACAGAATAAGGTTTTTTAATACTTCGATGTAAAGAAGTTCCGGCTAACCTATTTTTTTGTTCTGGTTTGATACCTATCTGAATTTCTTCAAATGATGTTCCTCGTAACATTAATGCCTTATTAAGATCTCTGGCTTCATATTCTAATACCATAACCTTAGAAACAATTTTATATTCAGATAATTCTTTTTGTAATTTTGGTATCATAGATTTATAAATATCATCAGAAGTATCCGGACCACCCCCATGTTCTCTGATAATATCCGGATCACCATATTCTATGATATCTTTATAAAGATTATTAATATTTTTACGATCTATTTGTTCTATTTTTTTGATCAAAGATTCTGCTATCTCAGTGGACTTATCTTTAAGTTTTCCTGATAATTCTAGACCGTTTTTGCTTTGTTTAAATTCTGGGTATTCATCCAATATTTCTTTTGTAATTGCGTTGTTTATGTATAGAAAAGCACTTTGATTTCCATTGTTATAGAAAAAAACACGATTGCAATTTTTATAAATATCATCAATTTTCCTGCGTATTGCGTATGCCGTTTCACCACTTTCTATTATCCCTGTAAGATCTAGATTATTAAGTTCTTTGAGTGACACACGCAGCGTTGCTCTTGCTGCTTTTACAAAAGGATTAGTTTCTTCTGGATTCCAAGAAAGCGCTTGTTCTATACAATAAAGTTCGTATAGCGAAGTTGGAATAAAAATAACTGAATATTGGTGTGATTCGTCTGGAAAGGCTTCTCTTATTTTTTCTTGTATAAAAAGTTCTTCAGCATATGGTTTGTGTGGTGAAAGAAGATCATTTTTTTCTTGGTCGCTGAGGGTATCATTAGCAATACACATTGGCCATTCGTATTTGAGTAATATATCTGATATCACATTGCCATTCTTATCATCGCTTGAATCTAATGGTACAAAAACATTGTCAACTTTTTTAACAATCAACAATTCAGCATGTAAGTTTATGTGCAATGTAGATAAAACTAACAATATCAAAAACAATCGATCTAACTTATTCACAAACGTCTCTCCCTTTTTAAAACAAAAAACATGCAACGTAGAATTGCCATCTTTTGAATGCTAGCAAATTCATTTATCCAAAAGCAAGATAATGCATAAAAAGGATAACTCGTAAACTAAAGGATTTTTAAATCTTGAATTTTAAAAATAATGAACCGTTCAAATCCTTCGAGACGATTTGCAAAACAAATCCCTCAGGACGAACGGATGTAAGGTTTATTCGTAAAATAAATCTGTTTTAAAATTATATTCCGGCTACAAACAAAAAATTAAGGCTGCAAATTTATAAAAAACTAGCAGCCCTTTTTTATTAACTCATTATTCGTTGGTTTTTCTAAAACCGGTGCATCGAGTTAGAACATTTTTGCGACGTGTTTACAAGGCGCAAATGTTATCGTCTGAGATGTGCCGATATTCATTTTGTATAGAAAACAAAAAACTTACGATTGTTTGGGATACATAAGGTCCCCCTTATGTGCCAAGGGGTCGTAGGGGATTTGGCAAGAAATCCCCTAAAAAAACGTTGGATTTTATAAAGAAGAAATAAATTCTAAGTCGCGTGATAGCATGCGAAGGCTTATAAAAATTACCCTTCAACTATAGTTTCTGTATATTCAGGAAATTTACGATCTTTACCTTTTAGATATTTATCAAAGAACCAAATGATATAATCATTAATTATATTTGTCATCTTGTAGCCATTTTCAGATGTTGTATCAAAATCAATTTTATGATATTTAAACAGAGGAAGCTCTTTGAGCCAGGTATAATCACTAAACCCATTATGATCCATTTTTTTAATAGTAATTTTGTATTTGTTAGATCTTAGTGCATCAAAAAGTTCTTGTATTTTAACAATATATGCTTGCCTATAATCTTCCATTTCTTTGTCTGTTTTAAACTCTTCTTGTTGTTCAGCGGTGAATGGTGGCACAAGTCTCTTTGTCTCTTCTTCGCCAAGTAAAAACATAAATGGTTTATTAAATGGTGTCGTTGTATTTTCACCAAATAATGGCCCCGCCATATTGATTCCTGCTTTAACTCGTGGTTCAGTTCGACATATGTGAGTTGTTACAATGCCACCAAAAGAATGGCCAAATATGCCGATCCTAGTAAGATCCAACTTGTTATAAAAAGTACTTTCTTCCTGCGCATTTATTGTTTCAAGATTGTCGATTACAAACGACACATCGCTTATGGCAGCATTCAGATTTATAAGCTTATCTTCAATATTTTGTGCATTTTGGTAGACCTCTCGGCCATCAGGAAAACGAACTAACTCGGCAGCATATGGGTGGTCTATTCCAACTACAATATATCCACGACTTGCAAGTTCTTCACAAATTGCAGAATATAAAAAACGCGACATTCCAAATCCATGAGAAAATATAACAACGGGATATTTTTCCTTTGCCGGAAAAATAGAAACTTGTAAAATTGCGTTGGAACGAATTTTATCAAGTCCCCTAAAATTATTGAGAGTAAAACCCGCATCTATTAATTCTTTTTTAAGTGCATCACTTTGATATTTTGCAAAATTTACTTGAGTGTTTTTTACTGATGGGTACCAAAATTGTACCATCAGTTCTCGCTTAGCACTTGGATTTGGATCATATTTTTCTAATCTATTATTATCAACCCAATGATATGATGTTGTTCCAACGGCATACTGACCTGTTACTTCTGGGAAATCAATCGACATAGTATTGCGACTGAAATAACTTTTAATTTTATCCAAAAAACCAGCTGTGACAATACTGTGTGTACCAAGCAGGCATATTACAAAAACAACAACTATAAAAAATAACTTCTTCACTACTTTCTCCTTTTTTAACAAATAAAAACAACATGTAATTTGCTACTTTTTGAATGCTAGCAAATTCATTTATCCAAAAGCAAGATAATGCAAAAAAAAGGAGCGCCTCTTACAAAGAAATCAACTGATCGGTAGCTTCTTGAATCTGAGCAACACAACTATCTACTAAACATTCAAATTCTACTCCAAAACAAGATTCATCAGAAATTTTAAAACCTTTAAATGCTGAACAACCGGCGATAACAACCTTATTAGATTTCGAGGTACCAAAAAAAATACGCTTAGTATCTGGTAATAATTTTAGAATAGTAGGTAATAAAATTTTACTCAGCCCTCTTCCTCGTGCTTTAGAACTAATCATAAAATGAAAAACTTCAATTTCGTTTGGATTGTATGGATGTATTCTACAAGCTATACTTGTTGGTCCTTTATAACCAAGAAAAAAACCTAACATCTCACCTTCTAAGTCTTTTACTGAAAAAAGATAATATTCTTCATTTTCTTTAGGTGTTAATATTTTAGTAATTTCTTGCTCAAAATCATCTTGCAAAACCTGTCTCCAAGACTTAAAACCCTTCTTAAAAAGCATAGGCCAAACAGGTGGCAACAATACCAATAATGGATACTTTTTCAAAGCACTTCTGTGCATTTCCTCCGACGCTTCCGCATAGAAAGAAGCACACACATTTAATTTTTCATATATGCCTTCTGTACTAGATTGAATAAGCTCTCCTTCTAAAACAACTTCAATACCATTTTTATCTGTTGCTCGCCAAAAATGCGTTGCTCCACTTAATGAGCTTGAAAGAATAACTATAAAAAGAAGACCTTTAAGGAATTTTGAACTTTTCATCTTATAACCTCTATTTTATTTACAACTAATTGAAAATATTTTTATAGTTTTAGATTATTTAAATATCTTTTCAAAGTCAAAAGGCCTATCTCAAATTCAGGCACTTTAAAATGATTTTCACACTAAAGCTTTCTTTTTTGAGTTTTTTGAGGCCAAAGTATTTTATTATCGGTTTCTATTAAATATTTGGCATAAAAATAAAATTAATGTTTTTGTGAGAAATCTAAAAAAAAGCCCGTTTTACAGTCCTTTTTGCGCCTAGGGCTTTGACAGCGTTTTGTGTTTAATATAGGCTAAATTCAGTGATAAAATATTCCCACTTGGGTTTATTTTTTTGCTTTAGTTAATATTTATAATTTAAATCAAAGAATAATTAATGGAGGCTTTATGAAAGCTTTAAACAAAATAGCATTTTTAATGCTTGTTTCGCTTGTTGCTACGAATGTACATGCAGGCAAAACAGGAAGGCGTTCGGATGGCTATAAAAGACCAAGTCATCTACGTCAACAAAAACAACAGGCTCAACAAACCGCAGAATACCTTCAAAGACAAACAGCTCAGTTTGAAAGTCAACACCCACGCAAACAGCAACTTTTTCAAAACTACTCATGGCCTAGTATTTCTCGCGGCCAAAAGACCATTTTGCTAGGGTTAGCACTTATGTTACTTATGACCGAAGTAAATGCTGTTGCTACGCGGGTACAAACAATACCAGATACTGATACATCAGTATCATCAATACCAGATGTTGCTAGATCGGTACCATCAACCACAGACCCGCAAGCAGAAAGCGTACTTGCCGAAAAGATCAGTCCTGAAATTATAGAGTTCGGTGGAATTAAAAAGCCTATATTAGGTCATATTGTTCAAGCTCAATTTAACCCAGAAACAGACCCTTTTTCTGTGACTTCGGTAGTAATATACAAAGAAAACAGGTTTATTTTAAAGGGTGATATTTTAGCTTTATCTGAAGATGACTTAAATGATATAGCTAATGGTAATTTTGTTTATGTTCCATTTTATACAAGACGAAAAACAAGATTAGGCAATTATCAAGAGCTTGGTGCAATTATTGTTGGAAGCTCAGATCCATCACTTGGAGACGCCTTACATTTTGCCGCAAATTATTAAATTTAATTGGTTCAACCAATAAACTATTTTCAGTTTTAATAAAAAAGGCTGCAAGTTTTCTAAAACTTGCAGCCTTTTTTATTTTAATATTTCAATTTATACTTTTCTTTTGAATAACTTCCTAAATGCAAAAGGCCAAATAAATATTTTTTAATATATTTATAAAATATCATCCATATTTGTGTTCAACAAAAATGCGGAAGCAAGAGCTTCATAAATTTTTGGTTCATACACATGCGTTCTACAATGAAAGTGCGGCGTAATAACTGCAACCTTATCACTTCTAATTGATTGCCAAATGATTTCAAATTGATCCATAGAACAAAAATCATCTACGCTGGATTGGAAAAACAACACAGGAATTGTTAAGCGCGACAAATGTGTTTCAAGTGGCTCTATTCTAGATAGATTAACTCCTGAAAGCTTTTCAATTAAATGACATAGACCATTTTGAAACCACTCCCTATATGTAATAAATTTACAATGAGATTTAGCAGCAAGATCTTTGCTACACAAACATGTAAAATCACGTGCAACCTTTTTGATTACTTGTTCAATTGAAGACCAACATCCATCTATTATAAGTTTTTCAAATAATGTTGGTTCTGTTATAGCGGCTTTTACAAAAATAGGAACAGAATGGCAAAAAGCATGTCCATAACAGTGTGTATAAACTTTTCTTTGTTTTACCGTTTTAACCAAATTTATTACATCGACTTCATCTGTGCTTCCAAGTCGAGTCGCACACATATCAACAACATAATATTTATAAGAGAATGATGCTATTTTTGTTTGCGGGATATGATTAAGCCCATTTCCTACATAGTCGATAAGTAAAATATCACACTCAGGAAACAAGGCTAAATCTGGAACATAATATTCTCGATGTGATTGAAATCCTTGACCAACCACTAATAAAACATCGCTTCCTCTATCAAAAAGTTCACCATATACGCAATAACCATCTTCGGTTTGTATTTCGATTATTTCACGTTGAAGCTCATGTTCATCAAGATATTTTCTTATTTCTTTTGTATCTTTTAAAAAATGACGATCTAAATAAATAGAATCTAAATCAATTTTATCTGGAATCCTTTTTGTGAATTCAGAATTTAACTTAAATTCTTGTTCTGATCCATGACCATTGATTCGTATTTGATAATCATCTTTCGGTGTTTCTTGCGTTGGCTCCATTGCCATTGCAAAACCAGAAATAGAAATTAACAAAACGCAAAAAAAAGCCTTTTTAAAAAATTTACCTATATTCATTTTTCAATCCCCCCTTTTATTTGTTTCCTTCAAGAAGAAGTCTTGCTGCCTTTTTATGATTTTTGTTGATGCCATCAAACAAAAGTAATTCCGTTTTTACTTGCTGGCAGTCTATAGAATCTGCATATGTTAGAAGTTTCTCATCTAAATTTTCTCTTGTAAGTGGCCTATCCACAAAAATTTCTTTTGGGCCTCGGCCTCCAGTGCTTAAAAAAACCCTGCATGCATTATAACTTACCAAAACTGAAGCAATATCAGCCTCTGCTTCTTTATTGTTTCCGGTTCTTATTAAACCTTCATATTGTTTTAAATGTTGAAATTCATGCACAAGTATTTGGGCTATCTCGTTATCAGATAAGTTTAGCAAAGTTGTAATTGGGACCATTAGTAGATCGAATTCTTCTTGGGAATTATCAAATGTAACGGTTGTTGCTGTAGCGGCGATATAACTGAAAGGATAAAGATGTGGATTATAAATTCCAACAAATGGCATTTTTAGTAAATTAAATTTTTTAGTTAGTTTATAAATCATCTTAGATAATGTTGTAAAACTATTTGAATTGTTAATTATTGATAGAGTTATTTTGTCGGTGAACCAATTAGGTGTTAACGTGTTTGTGATAACTACTCCGTCATCTTCATATGTTTCAAGGGTGAGATCTGCATCAATTAGTTTCCTTACAAAAGCATCGGTTCCGTTTTTTATATCGTATGTATATGTATGCTCTATTGATTGACATTCGTCTCTTACATTTAACCCAACAAAAAAGATGTCGTCAGGGTTAGGCCTAGACTGGTCACCTATTATTCCAACCGGATCAAAGGAAACACAACGAGATGGATTTGTTGTATTTAGATAGTGACAACATTCGACAATATAGTGCGGTTGAATGTCACAGCAAAATTTTGAGCCATCGGCTAACGTTTTGCATGGACCAAATGTGTCAGATTCTTGTCCAACTGTGTATGGCTTTAAATGGACTAGTGATTGGTTACTTGCAACAGTTTGCCAATCTGATTGATCATCCAGATGTTGGCTTGCTTTCATACTCATTCGACCGTCTGGTTTACTCTCAACAGATGATGATTCCATATTTAGTTTTACTACCTCGGCTCCAATGATCATGATTGCAAAAAATATAGCAAGAGATTTTTGGTGATTCGAAAGCGAACGATCAGTGAGTCTTGGAGGATGTCGTCTTTCAAACCGAGCCGTTGGCGAAATAAGCCTCTGATGGTGGCGTACAGTTTGTTGAGCTTGCCGTGCGTGTTGGCGTAGATGACTTGGTCTTTTATGGGGATCTCTACGATTCGCTGATGATCTAAAGTTTCCATGGGAGCCTTTACCTCCAGCATAAATACTATCAAAAGATGTTGCCCCTAGTGCAAAAAACAACAAAAAAACAAATATCTTTTTAAAAACTTTCATAAAATTACTCCATTTAATTTTTATAATTTATTGCCTAAATACAATGCACCTACAACGCCAAGTGATATAACAATAACACCACATGTTTTTGTTTTAATCGCAGTTTTCAACCTATTCAAAAACCTGTTTTGTTCTGAAACAACATCTTCTTGAATCCCACCTGCGTCAAAATCAAACTGTTCCATAATGGTACATTCTTTAAGCGCGTTAAACTCCCGCAACGCAGTCTCTTCTTCTTGCGTCAACTCGGATTCAGGTTTTTGCTCCAATTCAGCTGATTGTTTTTCTGCAATTTTTGTCAAATATTCAATACTGGTTGATACTGCTGGATGCATAATATCTAATCTAGAGTTTCCTTGCTCGGTATACAACCATGAATACAACCGAGAATAAAAACCTCTCATTGCCAACACCAAAGCGGGATGTTCTTCTTTAAATTCACTAGACCAAAAATCACAAGCAATAAACATCTTTCTTACTTTGATGTTTTTACTTTGCAATCTTTTAAACCGCTTGATTCCTCCAAGAGTGGTTTCAAGTCCAAGTTTTTGAGAAGATTTCACGTCTGCATGCCATTCATAGAATCTTGCTATTATAATATATAAAATGTACGAACCCGCGCATCCTGCTAGTGGTTTTACTGAATTGAGAATAAAACTAGAGGGCAAAATACGGTTTATTAGGATCGATGAAGAGATTCCCATAATTACATCAATAAACAATGCATGATCTTTTACATGCTGTAACTCATGTCCAAGTACAAACTTTGTTATATTATCTATGGTATTATTCCCTTCCAATAATTTTCTATCTAAATATATTGCTCCATACCCAGCTATTGCTTCTCCTGGCCCAGTATCATCTAAAACCTCCTGAATAGGTATAATTTTACAATTAGGCAACCCCATTCTTTGAAGTATTATTGATGCTTCGTCATTTTGTATGATCTCACTCTTTTTTCCCCTCTTGTAAACCGAATAATTCTCGGATAAAGAGAGAGCACCTGAACTTATAGCCATTGAGCTAATCATATTAATTGTTTGGTTTTGTTGAATAAAAGGCCATGATATTATCGCTAATATTGCTATAATTTTTTGTCGCCGCAGGGTTGGCTTTCCTTTGGCGAAAATAGAGTCATACATAGAACTACATTTACTATTCATCTCATCTCTTGCAGCAACTAACCGTTCCGCAAGTTTTGCCGAAATTTTAGTTGAAAGCTCTTCAATTTCAGAATCATCTTTAGGTAGTATTCTCTGACCAAAATCTTTAAGCTTCGTTAATTTTTTTGGGACTCGAATAAATCCAGGCTTAATCGCTTGAGCTTCTGCAACAATCAAATCACATTCAGCGCTAGCCATAGACATTTCTTCTATAAGTCGATTAGCTTCAGCTACATCTTCTGGAAGAATAAAGAGCAAATAAATATCTTCTTCAATCCAGCTATCAAGTTGACCTCCTCTTTCAGACGTCATTTGTTCTACAACTGGCATTGTTTCTTCTTCCATAGAAAACAAACAACTTTGCTGCCAAAATAAAAAAGGTTGTAAGATCAAAACCAATAAACTCGCTAATAAAAAACGTTTTGCATCTTTCATGATATAACCTTCCATTTAATTTTTATAATTTATTTCTCAATCATTCTAAGTCTTGGAAGACGTTGAACAACCATTTGCATATCATC
>Ga0233428_1004874_pt1 | contig 10068 bp, 9 predicted proteins | sample SI_118_April2016_4_FD_179890 | JGI IMG/M metagenome (GOLD analysis project Ga0233428, IMG submission 179890) | Seawater microbial communities from Saanich Inlet, British Columbia, Canada - SI_118_April2016_120_MG | ecosystem: Environmental > Aquatic > Marine > Inlet | place: Canada: British...
GTGATCATCATATGAGGCGGCATGGCCAAGTGGACTAAGGCAGCGGATTGCAAATCCGTTATCCAGGGTTCGAATCCCTGTGCCGCCTCCATTTTTTGTCTATTGGATGGGCGGGTGGTGGAATGGCAGACACGAGGGACTTAAAATCCCTTCTCCGCAAGGAGGTGAGGGTTCGACTCCCTCTCCGCCCACCAATTTAACAGCAGCTCAAAGTCAGTGAATAGCACGGACAAACAAGTTTGCCCATGCCACCCCTTATACAGCATAGAAATCTCCAGCTTAGAGACTAACTATAAATTGCGTTTTCACGTGCGATACGTTTGAGTTCCAGAGTATAAGAGTCATCCGAAGCTGATCCGTCAACCTTTTTCAGATTCTTATTCAATACTATCATTTTCCCTGCAATACGTTCCGCTTCTTCCATATCTTTACTGACTCTTTCTATAGCAGTTTTTATCTTCTGCTCTAAACTACCTACTCCTTTTCCTGTACCCTTTGACTTTGCCTTTGTTTTCTTCTTGGCCTGGGCAGGATTTGGTTTTATCTTAATCTTTTTCTCAGGTGCCTTCTTCTCAGTTTCGCCTATGTACTTACTAACATCCTGCTCCAACTGTGAAGAGAACGCCTTTACATCCGCGTCAGCAAACTTTCCAGTCTCACGGATATTTTTTTCTACCTCTTCGTTTAGCTGATTAAGCTCTACGCGAAGGCCCTCTATCTTGGTAACATAGCGTTTTATTGAATCTGCATATTTAGTCTGCCCCTGGAAGCTCTTCAAGTCAGCAAGTTTGTCTCTCCATTTGGAAACGGTTCTCACATATCCCTCAATCTCATTTCTTAATGTATTCTTTTCAAGAATATCATCGTGCAGTTTTTTCTCAATCGTTGTTTCTACCATATTTCTCTCTCCATTCTCTAAAACTAATATTAATTTCTAACTACTCTTCTCTATTATATGAAAGCCGGCTTAATCATTTAAACCAACTCAATATCATCCACACCCATGTGACGTTCACAGTAGTGACATCTTATCCTTATAGGATTCTTATTTATCACATGGAACCTGCTTATAATCTTTTGATGATTGCTAACACAATTCGGATTAAAACATTTCATAAACTCTTCTATAGAGTCAGGAATATCAACCGTGAATTTTTTTACAACCTCTGAATCCTTGATAATGTTCACCGTAGCATCCGGCGCTATCAGTGAAATCTTATTTACTTCCTCCTGTGTAAGGAGTTTACCACCGATCTTTATAATGCCTTTTTTGCCTAACTTCTTACTGGACAGGTTAAAAGCGACCAGCACCACCTGCTCTATCTTCTGTGTGTTCAATATATTGGCAACCTTGAACGTGCTCTCATTTGCAATCTGATCAATTACAGTACCCTCTTCGATTGCAGAGACCTCTAGCTTTTTCATTTTATGGCACCTAGTACTGAGGCTAAAAGCGCTTCTCTAACCGGGATACCACTATGAGCCTGTTGAAAATACATGGCATACTCAGTTGCATCCAGGCTTTCATCCATCTCATCTACTCGCGGCAGTGGATGGAGTATTTTAAGATCATCTTTAACATTGAGTTCATCCATAATTGATTTGCTGAGCTTATAGAGGCCCCTTACTTTCTCATACTCCACAGGCTCTGCAAATCGCTCTTTCTGTATCCTTGTACAGTAAAGGATATCAAGCTTCTCACTGACATCAGCTATGGATTCAACCTCCTGATACGAAACACCTCTTATCTCTAACTCCTCTATATAGTCTTTAGGCATTCTGAGACTTGGAGGTGAGACGAAGTACATATCAGCATTAAAATGAGAAAGAGCATACGCCAGTGAGTGAGCTGTTCTACCATATTTCAGATCACCCAGAAAACCAACCGACAGATTCTCGATATCGCCTTTTGCCTTCTTTATGGCATAAAGATCTACAAAGGTCTGTGTCGGATGTTGACTCGCCCCGTCACCGGCATTAACAACCGGTATGCCTACGGAGTCTGCCGTAAGCCGGGAGGCACCTTCAAGAAAATGCCTTAAAACGATAATATCACAATAGCCCTCAATTATTTTGACAGAATCTCTTAACGATTCCCCCTTTACCGTGGACGTTGTGCCTAATTCATCAAACCCTATAACCTGTCCGCCCAACCGTTTCATTGCCGCTTCAAAACTTAGTCTTGTTCGGGTGGAAGGTTCAAAAAACAGGTTTGCAAGTATCTTTCCTTTTAAAATATCAGGACAAGCTTCTGTCTCCATTCTAGCGGAGATTTCCAAAATATATAATATCTCTTCCTTCGTAAAGTCCAGAATAGAGATTATATCTTTATCTTTTAAACTTATCATTTTCCAGCGTTAACCTGTCAATATGTAAATAGCACTAGATATTATCAGAGAGCATATAACATGACAAGAAAAAAACATACGAAGCGTTAATGACAAGTAGTGTTTTTACAAACGGTTACACTCAAAATGCATTGATTTAATAGCAGGTGTCTGTTATATTGAATTTGTCTTAAAAATTGTGTGTTTTTAGTCGTAAAAAAGTAAAAGTTCATAGAAATTGCAACAGAGTTGACTAGAGATTAAAAACCTGATCTAACCATGTTACAGAGCTGGAAAGGCTAAATTATATGAAATTTTGTGTTATCATCCCGGATGGAATGGCCGATTATAAACTGGATAAACTGAGCGGAAGGACTCCAATGGATGCGGCCAGAACACCAAATATGGATAACATATCATCTAACGGAGTAATGGGGCTCGTAAATACCATACCGAAGAAATTTAGTCCCGGAAGTGATGTTGCATGCCTTTCAGTGTTAGGTTACAACCCGGAAGATTGTTATACGGGAAGAGCGCCGCTGGAATCAGTAAGCCTTGGTATCAAACTGGGGGAGAACGACTTAGCTGTTCGTTGTAATCTCATCACCGCAACTGATGGCATACTGACTGACTTCAGTGCAGGACATGTATCAGATAAAGAGGCAACGCTGATCATGTCAATCTTGAATGAAAAGCTAGCCGGCAGAGACGTAAAATTCTATGCAGGAACGAGTTACCGCAACATAATGATTTACAGCGGTAGTGATGCAATAGAAGCGAAATGTATCCCGCCTCATGACATAATAGGCAAATCGATAACAAAAAATCTGCCGAAGGGAAAGGGTAGTGAAATATTATTTGAATTAATGCGGGATTCATTCCATTTACTTGAAAACCATGAAGTAAATGCGGTAAGGACAGACCTTGGTGAAAATCCTGCAAATATGATCTGGTTGTGGGGACAGGGAAAACGGCCTACATTAACACCGTTTGAAGAGTTGTATGGAATCTCAGGTGCGGTCATAACGGGTGTTGATCTACTGAGAGGACTGGCAACTTATATCGGCTGGAACATTATAGAGGTACCCGGTGCGACGGCATATCTTGACACCGATTACGATGCTAAGGCACAATATGCAATTGAAGCTCTAGAGACACACGATCTGGTTTTAGTACATATTGAAGCGCCGGATGAGGCGGGTCATGAAGGAAATACACATGAAAAGATCCGGGCTATTGAAAATATTGACAAGAAGATTGTCGGTCCCGTTCTTGATGCACTGAACAAGTATGACGACTTCCGTATTCTTGTCCTTCCGGACCATTATACGCCAATAAGCAAGAGAACCCATACTTCAGATCCAGTACCTTTTGCTATTTACGGTAGTAACTCTGAGAACAAAAGTAATCTTGCGTTTTCAGAATTGAATGCGGGACAGACAGGCGTGAAGGTAAAAAAAGGTCATGAACTAATGGGCCAATTCATTGAGGGTAAAATCTCTTAAATCCCCGAAAAGTGTCAAATCTGTTGAATCTACAATTTCGACATTAACAAGCGTGCCGGGTAGAGCAGAAGTTACGCCTTCCTGACCAACACCTTCGGGCGGGCTGAAGGCAACAATCTGATTTTGCCGTGTCCTTCCAATCAATCTACCTGCATTGGATTTACTTTCACCTTCCACCAGAACTTCTACAGATTTCCCATGCATCTTTATGTTCTCTTCACTGCTTATTTTTTTCTGCAGTTCTAACATTACATGATTTCTACTCTTTTTTACCTCTTCTATAACATCATCAACTAAATCTATGGCTGCAGTTCCCGTTCGTGGTGAGTATTTAAATATGAAACTATTTTGACAACGAACATCGTTCAACAGGCTCACTGTCTCTTGAAAATCCTCTTCTGTTTCACCAGGGAAACCCACAATAAAGTCACTTGCAATCTTAATACCCGGCACTATTGACTTAGCCATATCAACGAGTTCTCTATAATGTGCCGAAGTGTACTGCCTTTTCATTTTCTTCAATATCCTGTCTGAGCCTGACTGTGCTGGCATATGTAGATACTCACATACTCCGGGCAGTTCTCCAACAGCCTCTATAATCTCTTTTGTCATATCTCTAGGATGAGAGGTAATGAAATGAATCCTTTCTATACCGTCAATTGGATCGAGCTCTCTCAGCAAGGTGGCCAAAGTAACTTTTCCACTTAAACCTTTTCCATAAGAGTTCACGTTCTGACCTAACAGAGTAACCTCTTTACATCCATCATCCGCAAGCTTCTTAACCTCATCTACTATCTCTGTAACCGACCTGCTGAATTCCCGACCCCTGACATACGGCACAATACAATAAGAGCAGTAATTATCGCATCCCCTCATAATGGAGACAAAAGCACTGTATCTATTCTGTCTCTGAGTAACCAGACGGTCAAAGTTCACCTCTCCGTCTTCGTCAATAGCCAGAATGCGTTTATTACCTGCACTAATTTCGTCAAGCAGTTCAGGTAGTCTGGAAAACATCCTTGTCCCGCAAACGAGGTTAACGTGAGGCATTCGCTTGAAGATCTTATCACCCTCGTTCTGTGCCATACAGCCGAGGACACCAAGGATTAATTCAGGATTCTTCTCCTTTTGGTCTCTTAAACTGCCGAGTTGTGAATATACTTTATGTTCCGCTTTCTCACGCACACTGCAAGTATTCAACAGGATAACGTCAGCATCTTTCTCCTCTTCGGCAAAAGAGTAGCCCTTTTTTGCGAGAGAACCTATAGACAATTCCGTATCCAGTTTATTCATCTGACAGCCAAAGGTCTTGATGTATACCTTTGTTGAATTGCCTTTCAATGCCTTTGACTTACTGATCATCTAGCTTTCCGTCTTCACTTAATCACAAAATTATAATTTACGTATACTGAATGTATCTCATTACCATCACCCACTACGAAACTGGACAATCCTTCACAATAGGCATAGTTAACCAGTATGTTTTTCTGGTATCAGCAATGGTGCACGACCGGGGCGAATTTCGAAGCCATCTACAGGGGAACTTTTAGAAGACTACCTGGATATGACAAGTTTGATTTACCCGCTCGACTCAGCCGTTCGGACGAGTACCGTTCGCTACGGGTTTGAAGGACAAACAAAGTTTCAACAGGACTCTGTTAAATGCTTGATCACACCTTACTCTTATCCAACAGCTGTGGAGGTTAAGCCTGGCGCAACTATTATCTAGTTTGACTTCCGCAAAGCATAATTGTAACTGTTTTACCACCTACTGCTTTAATACTAATCCATGTGAGCAGATGCTTCTTGTATTACTGGGAGAAAAGCATCTATCTCACCTTTAGTCAACCTTCCCAATTTAGCGAACCGTAGTTCACCCTTACTGTTTTTATTCTCCCGGGTAAGCTGCAGCTTTTTGACGCCCTTATTATAAGAAAAAATACTTGCCGTCAATTTCTCTTGATCACTTTCCCATGCTTTTGAGAATACACATTCATCCAATTCTTTTTCATACGGCATTTTAACCCCCTGCTATGCTATTAAGTTAAAATATTACCTTTAAATTATATTGGAGATACTTCCCTCTTCTATTTATTAACGTATTAATTTATCTAATAAACGATTTCCCGTTTTTTATTAATAATACTCAACAAATTCCTGAAAGTTGTAATTGTGATCAGCTTCAATCACAAAATGTGTTGCTTTAGCGAAACTATGTTAATTGCGACAAATCATAATGTCAATAATTATAATTGCTTATTCTACGTTTCCTTTTTGACAGATATTTCCTCACATATGCACTTCCTGATACATTTTGAAAGTTCATTCCTGGCTGAACCATCCACTTTAATAAATGAAATTCCAATGTCAAATTGATTAGAATCAAATCTCTCAACACGGACAACTGTCCCATCAACCAATAACGGTTCATCAACTATACCAGTAGGTATTTGAAGTTGTACTTGACTACCCATATCTATGGAATGATTTGATTTAAAGAGAATTCCTCCAGTACTCAGGTCTGCACTTTTTATATCCAGAACATTAACTTTCTCTTTGGAATCAACTTCATGAACATGAATATCGGTGATAAAGTCTACCCTGATAAAACGCCTCCTGTTCTCAGAGTAAATTACAATATTATTTTTCCCGGCTTCTTTTGCTTTATAAACAGCGATATCAGCATTTGCTATCATGTTTTTCGTGTCAGTGGCATCTATTGGTAAAGTTGAAACACCTCCACTAATAGTCAAATCGATTGTCTGACCGTCATAGCTTAGCTCCATATTTTCTACTTTCTCACGAATTCTTTCTCCTACTACAAAAGCGGCGGCTTTTCCAGTTTCAGGTAGAACAACTATAATTTCTTCACCTCCATACCGTGAAGCAATATCAATAGTTCTTATTTCACCCATCACTATCTGGGCAACACGTTCCAGTGCTTCATCACCAGCCAAATGCCCAAACGTATCATTTACATCCTTAAAATCATCAAGATCAAAAAACAGAACTGACAACTCCTTGCCATAACGATTAGCACGCTCGACTTCTCTCACGAACACTTCATCAAAAGCACGCCTGGAATATAGACCTGTAAGGCTATCATATCTCAACGAGTAGAGTGCATCTTCCAGGACACGGATCTCAATTATTATTGGATTAGTCATGGACTTATTGATTGTGCAAAAATAGTCACATATTGCTGTTCTTAAGTTCACACCCCTGCCCAATGATTCACTCATGCTGTTTCTATGAGAGATAATCTGTTTCCAATAATCTACCGCCTGATCGGGTGTTAAATCAAGATGCGTTAATACACTGAAAATGACCTGACACGCCTCATCACCAATGTTCTCGGTTATGCAATTGAGCTCAGTAATAAGTTTATCATCATCATATGAAAAATCGTCCAGACATTTCAAAATTTCTTTTCGTATAGCATCCATAAATATATATCCCTTATTTTATAGCTCGGAATTTTAAAATCTTTTGAAATCCCTCACTATTTCGATTACGGCTTTTGATTACTAATTAATGAAAGAAAGCTGGTCTTATTCTATCTCAATTGTGTCTATGCTGGTATAAATCAGCAAACCATATGTATATAACGCTTTATGCTAGAAATAAAGAATATTAAAAGCAAGTGAAAAATAGCTGTAACCTATAATTCCACAGATATTGTTTCGATCTCTTTTAGTAGTCAATTCCCGGCTGAGGTTCAATATCTTTTCTGTAGGCATGCTTGATTTCATTAACTTCACTTACTGTATCAGCTAATTCGATTATATCAGGATGAGCATCGCGTCCGGTTAGTACCAGATGCATAAGAGGAGGTTTGGTTTTAATGATTGCGAGGAGTTGTTCTAAATCAACTAAACGAAGTTTAATGGCATTGTTTATCTCATCAAGTATGAGGATGTCAACCTGTCCTGATTCTATCTTCTGACCGGCAAGCTTAATAGCATCCTGAGCATTCTCTCTATGTTCTTCGTGGGAATACGGATTTCCCTGTATACCACAGAATCCTTTACCTGTGGATATCAGTTCCACTTTGTCACCCAGCTTCTTTATGCCATCCCACTCACCGGCATAGAGATCGCCCTTCATAAACTGAATAATAGAGACACTCATATCGTAACCGCATGCCCTGACAACCATGCCAAGGGCAGAAGTAGTCTTTCCCTTGCCGTTACCTGTAATGACAACGATAAGGCCTTTTTTCTCTTTGGGAACAAGTCTGGATATTTCTGGTGTGTTGGACATTGTTGTCTCGATTAATGAATCATCTTAACAAAGTTTGTGCAGAACAGTCTTGCCTGCGCCTTGTAGTTCTCTGATTTTGTTTTCGTGTCAGCAATAATCTGATCAGGATCTACCATGCCTTTCAGGGAATCAACCTCATCTCTATAAGCATCAATCCATTGATAAATCATTTTGTCTGTCACTTCAACATGAAACTGCAGACCATAAATGTTACGACCTAGCCTGTACGCCTGATTTGGACAAAGTTCTGATTCAGCAAGTCTGACTGCCCCATCAGGAATATCGAACGTATCCCCATGCCACTGAAACACGTCAAACTCTCCCTTAAATCCTTGAAACAGTGGATCACTTGATCCGTCCTCAGTCACAGAAACGTTAAACCAACCGATCTCCTTTTGTGGGTTTTGTTTTACTAATGCCCCTTTGGCTTTTGCAATTAATTGGGCACCAAGACAAAAACCTAATGTTGGTAACTCATTTTCTATAACCTCTTTCAGGAATACATCTTCTTGTTTAAGAAAAGGATATTTATCCTCTTCATACACATTCATTGGTCCCCCAAGTACAATGACTGCTGATGTACCTGAAAGGGAACCAGGTAGAGGTTCTCCGTTGAAAACATCGATTACATCGTAAGCGATACCATCATCTTTCAGAAATTCGCCTATTGTACCCGGCCCTTCAATATCAATATGTTTAATTATTGTTACTGTCATCTGCCACCTTAAATACACAAAATTCTGCACACATTGAACAAACATCAGCATTCTGCGGTGTGCCTTTTTCTCTAATTTTTCTAGCGTGTGCTGGATCTATACACGTCGAGAATTGCCCTTCCCAGTCACGCTTTCTCCTGAGTTGAGACATAGTTCTGTCCCATTCCCAGGCTGATTTTATACCTTTTGCAATATCAGCAGCATGAGCTGCGATACGTACAGCGATGACACCATCATGCACATCTTGAGGCTTCGGCAGGCCAAGGTGTTCTGTTGGCGTAACATAACACAGAAAATCAGCTCCTGCTGATGCTGCAATGGCACCCCCTATTGCGGACGTAATATGATCGTATCCCGGAGCAATATCTGTCACAATTGGCCCAAGAACGTAAAACGGTGCACCTTTACAAAGCTCTTTCTGCAACTGGATCTGAGACTGAATCTGATTAAGAGGAACATGTCCCGGGCCCTCTACAATTACCTGTACGTCTGCATCCCACGCTCTTTGAGTAAGTTCCGCTAATACATTCAATTCATAAATCTGCGCCCTGTCAACTGCATCCACTAATGCACCCGGTCTCAATGCATCTCCCAGGCTCAAGGTCACATCGTATTCATGTGCAATTGCTAAAATTTCATCAAACTGTTCGTAAAGCGGATTCTCTTTCTTGTGAAAAGACATCCAATCTACAAGAAAGGATCCTCCCCTGCTGACAACACCACATACTCTTTTCTGATCAACCAGATGTTTCAAGACACCATATGTCGCACCGCAGTGAACAGTAATATAATCGATCCCATCCTCGCAATGACGCTTTATTGCGTCAATCATGCTTGTTGCCGTCATATCTCTGACAGAGTGTTTCTTCGTAACGGCATCAACTGCAGCTTCATAGATAGGCACACTACCAATAGTAATCGAACAATTTTCCATTATCTTCAATCTGACTTCTCGAAGATCTCCACCCGTACTTAGATCCATCACGGTATCCGCCTGTGCATCTTCAGCAGCACGAAGTTTTTCCAGCTCCTCTTCTACTCCATGATAGTCGGCTGACGTACCAATGTTTGCATTGACTTTGGTTCTGAGGTCTTTGCCGATACCACATATCTTCTTTATCGAATGTTTCTTATTGCATGGAATTACGGCCTTCCCTTCAGCCATATTTGCCCTTAAAGTCTCGACATCGCAGTCCTCAAGCTGTGCAACCCGCTCCATTTCGGGTGTTATTTTGTTTAACCGTGCCTGCTTTAACT
>Ga0233428_1004876_pt1 | contig 10067 bp, 11 predicted proteins | sample SI_118_April2016_4_FD_179890 | JGI IMG/M metagenome (GOLD analysis project Ga0233428, IMG submission 179890) | Seawater microbial communities from Saanich Inlet, British Columbia, Canada - SI_118_April2016_120_MG | ecosystem: Environmental > Aquatic > Marine > Inlet | place: Canada: British...
TTAAGAAACGGCTAAAAATAGAGACTTCGCTCTACAATATTCTACAGGTACTGAGTCTGACTCTATTTGAAAAAATATCATTAATTCAGTTACTTGATAAATCTTATAACAATCCGATGTTCATCGATGATCCTATCCAACTGACTTTATTCGATAACTTCTTGGGACACTAGTGATCAGGAGTAATATAATTTATAGACAATCCAATCCGATACTGATTCGTATTATTTTGTCCAGATGAATGTAATATCTTCCCGTGATGTAGAGAAAACTGTCCCGGTAATAGTGGCACAAAAATTTGCTCTTTTTCTATATCTTTAACATCAACTTCTTGACCTCTAGTCAGTAAGTTGTTTTCTTTGTATGTATCTTTATGATTCTTCATACCGTTTTTGTGAGATTCAGGAATGAACCGCATACAACCATTTTCTTTTGATACTTTTGTAAGAGCAACCCAAGCAGTTACTTCTTTATCCTTATCCAGGCCCCAATAACGAAGATCTTGGTGCCAACTGATAAAAGTTTTACTATTTGGTGATTTTATGAAAAATGAAGAACCATGAACTAATAAGTTAGGTCCTAATATTGTTTCAATCGAATCTAGTATAATTTTATTACGAATAATCTCATCGACAAAAGAGAATAATATATGCGGTAAATTAATCTGAGCATTATTTCCAAGAGTTATATTTTTTGATTTATCCTTTAGCTTAAAAAGGCACTCTGTGTAGTTTTTAGCACTATCTTCGCTAAATGCAGTTAGCGGGAAATAATAACCTTTTTCATTAAAATATTGCAAGATCTCCATGAGTGAATTATCTATCAGTTGTTAAAAATATCATCTATTAAAGTTATTCCACATATCCTAGTAAGCGAGGAATATATAATGCAATTTCAGGAACATAGCTTATAATTAGTACTGTCGTAACTAAGACAATATAAAAAGGAATAAGTGCTTTTATAACTTTTTCTAAAGGCTCTTTACTTAAACCGCAAGCCACATAAAGACATACTCCTACTGGGGGGGAAATTAATGAAACTCCCACATTAGCCTGTACAAGTATCCCAATATGAATAGGATGCATTCCCAAACTTACCCCTACAGGAACTAAAATAGGCATAAGTATTATTAAAGCCGGCAGTGCATCCATAATCATTCCGAGTAAAAAAAAGACTATATTTACAAATAAGACAAATACTATCCAACTATCGGCATAAAATTTTATTGATTCGGCTATTGCGTGAGGAATTCGCTCAAACGTCAATACATATGAAAATACTGATGCCATTCCTAAGATTAGAAAAACAATCCCTGTGAGTTCGCTAGTTCGTAATAAAACTTTAGGTATATCTTTTATTTTTAATTCTTTATATATAAAAAATGATACTATAAATCCGTAAACAACGGCTACAGATGAAGCTTCTGTTGGAGTAAATATTCCGCCTAGAATACCACCTAGAATTATGAAAACCATTAGTATGGCCAACGAACCTCGCCTAATAATTTTTAATTTTTCAGAAAACTTAATCTTAGGTTCCAAAGGAAGTTTCATTTTCCATGCGTAGAAATAAACTAAAATCATTAAGAAAACACCATTTACTATTCCCGGCAAAAAACCGGCAGCAAAAAGGCCGCCTATTGAAATATTTGCTACAATACCTATAATAATTAGATCAATAGAAGGTGGCACAAGTTGAGATGTCCCACCAGCTGCTGCTACTATCGCAGTTGCAAATGTTCCAGGATATTTCTTTTTTTTCATAGCAGGTATAGTCACGGACCCGATCGCCGCCGTATCAGCACTAGCTGAACCACATACGCCTGAAAAAAACATTGTAGAAATTATTGACACCATTCCAAGACCCCCTCGCAGTCTGCCAACAAATACCATTGCAAGATCAATTATTCTGTGAGCAATTCCGCCCTCACCCATAATTGTTCCAGCTAATATAAAAAGAGGTATTGCGAGTAAGGTGAAAGAGTCTATTCCAGCGAGAAATTTTTGTGGAAGGAAAATTAAAAAATCCGGAGACATTACAAAAATAGCAGCTAGCGAAGCCAAACCTAAACACATAGCTATAGGTACTGAAAGAACTAATAAAACTGCTAAGACAATTGCTAAAACGATTCCTGGTTCCAATTTGTTAAATTATTTTTTAATTTTTGAAGAATACTCTATGTAGCAAGATTTTATAAGGTAATATAACATTAGAATACCGCCTACGATTGAAGAAGAGTATGGAATTGCGTATGATATTTGAGTCCCTGGTCCTAATCGATTAGTTGCATTAAAAGTAAGTTCTATCGCAAAATATATAAAAATAATTAAAAATATTGACATTAATAATGTGCTTAAAATTAAAATACTATTTTGTATGCTTTTACTAAATTTATTCTTTACGAAATTAAGGGAAAAATGCGATTTAATCTTAAATCCATATGCCGCGCTGAGCATCCCCATCCACATTAATAAAAAACGGCAAGATTCTTCAGACCATGAAAGAGAAACATGTAATAAATATCTTGAAATTACTTGAAAAAAACTTATGGAAACCATCATAACTAAAATTATACAAAGTGCCGATTCCAGCGGAAATTTGAATATCTGCATTATAAATTTCATTGCTATAACTCTTAATTATTTTAAAAAAACATCATCTTTACTTATAAATTTATTAGGATTGAAGATACTGGCAATCGCGGGTCCCATTCAAGAGATACGATCTCCAGAGCAACATCTTGCAGTAGCAGAGGGATATCAGGATGCCTGAAGTCCAAACAATAGGCATCCTGATTGTAAAAAATTATGCTTTAAAACAAGTTATTGAGAATTTACCTGTCTTATTGTTGCCATACCACCAACTCTTTTAGCATTTTTTGTATAGACACTCTTTACTGCATCTTGAAAAGGTTTCTTATCAACTTCGTAGAACTTGATCCCTTTTTTCTTCAGAAAATCAAGTGCTTCTAAAGTCTTCCCTTCAATAACCATTCTTTCATAATTAGTTGCAGCGTGACCAGCTTTGTGTACTACTGTTTGAATATCTAAAGGTAATTTATCATAGACTTTTCTGCTCATTATCAAACTAGCAGGTAGAAACATATGGCCTGTTAGAGAAACATATTTCGTAACTTCATAAAATTTCTCGACTTGGAGATCAATATGATCCGTTTCGGCCCCGTCAATAACTCCTTGCTGTAATGATGTGTATACCTCACCGAAAGACATGGGTGTTGCTTGAGCTCCAAGAGCATTAAAGGTATCAACCAGAACGGCACTACCCATTACTCTTAGCTTGAGCCCCTTCATGTCTGATGGACTTCTTATAGGCTTTTTGTTGTTCCATGCATTTCTATTTCCGGAATACATCCAACCTAGGAAAACTACATCTAGTTTTTTCTCTATTGATTTTGCTAAACGTTCGCCAATTGGTCCATCTAAAACTCTATACATGTGCGCAGAATCACGGAATATAAATGGCAAATTAAATAACTCAGCTTCTGGTACCCAATTAGATAATGCGGCAGATCCACTAATATTTAAGGCAGAAGTTCCGGATTGCAACATCTCATTTACTTGCTCTTCTGTCCCTAACTGTTCTCCGGGAAATATTTGTACTTCAACTCTTCCATTAGTTTCAGTTTCTATAACTTGTTTGAATTTTTGATATCCATCATCAAACGGGTGACTAGCTCCACCGTTATGAGCAGCTTTTAATACGAATTCTGCTCCAAAAGATTGAAATGATAGAAATACTAATGAACTAAAAATAAATAATATTCTATAAATTTTAAACATATTGTCTCCTCTAAAATTAAAAAAAATTAATAACAAATTAAAAGTTTACAAAACACAAACACTTATTTTATCTCCTTTCTTTTTAAAGGTTTAAGAATCAAATATCTGGTTAAATAAATACTAATTACCTCCCCAGATATCTCCAACTACAAATCCTTCAGGAAATGGATCACTATCATCTAAAACATATTGAGCTACACCAGTAATCCATGCTCTTCCTGTAATAGTTGGTACTACAGCGTCAAAATTTCCTACTTTAGTTTCTCTTACTAATCTACCAGTAAAAGTAGTACCTAATATTCCTTCGTGAATGAAATCAGTTTCTAGATCTAATTTATTTTTTTTAAATAGAGAAGCCATTTTCGCACAGGTACCTGTTCCACATGGAGATCTATCTATAACCCCCTTCCACGTTTCCTGTCTGTTCCAGTCTAACTTTCCAGTAGAAACGACTACAGCATTTTTCAAAGTTGCATCAGGATTTTCTGGTGGCCCTGAAACAACGGCTATTGTAATTCCAGAAATATCTTTGTTTTCCGGATGAACAACTGGTAATTTTTCTGAAGCTATAGCTTTGACCATCTCAGCGATACGAACAATTTTACCTCCATTATCAGGGTTTAATTTCAACCCTAATTCTTCCGAATCTAAAATAACATAAAACATTCCACCGTAAGCCACATCAACTTTTACCTCTCCAATTTCTGGTACATAGATTGATTCGTTCGAATAAACCGAAAATGCTGGTACATTTTCAAATGTTACATTTATTGTCTTTCCGTTCTTTACTTCTGCTTTTATAGATATTAATCCTGCAGGGGTCTCCAACTTGAACTCAGTGAATGGTTCATTTACCGCTACCATTCCAGTTTCTATGAGAGTTGTGACAACACAAATTGTATTTGTCCCAGACATACCTGGATATTCAGTTTGTTCCATAATAATAAATCCAGCTGCAGCTTCAGGATTATTTGATGGTAAAATCAGATTACAATTTGCAGCAGGGTATCCTCTAGGTTCGCGAAGCATTCTTAAACGTAATGAATCAGCCTTTTGCTCGAAGTATTGCATTTTTTCAAACATAGTTTCACCAGGAACATCTAGTACTCCTCCAACAATCACTCTCCCTGGTTCACCGCAAGCATGCAGGTCGATTGCATGTATCATATTAGAAATATTCATTATTTAATTTTCCAATCTATATTTGTTTTCATCCATTCTGCAGTATTATGAAAGTTGGCGATTACACTTCCGGGAGGAACCAATTTGTCACAGGCTACTCGAACATCTTCACTCAATTGCATATCAGCTACTGGTAATAGATTTTCTAAATGAGTTAATGTCCTCGGACCTATTAGTGGTGCTGCAATACCCTCTTGATCCTTTGCCCATAAAATTGCAAGTTGTGCTGCAGTTAATCCAATCTCTTTAGCTAATTGTGAAAAAATAAAACCTACTTCAATCCCCTTCTTAGTTACACGATCAGCATAAAAACCTCCTCTTAGGGCCGCTCGGGAATTTTCAGGAAAATCATCAATACTTTTATATCGTCCTGCAAGAACCCCCATAGCCATTGGGGCCCATGTAATAAGTCCTATTCCGTGCTTTTGGCACATTGGGACAAGTTCGTTTTCAATACGTCTATCTAATAAATTATAAGGGGGCTGTTCAAAAACTACACGAGCATACCCTTTTAATTCACTGCACATAATTGATTCCATAATCATCCAAGAAGGATGTGTTGAGCAGCCAATGTAACGAACTTTACCTTGACGAACAAGGTCGGTCATTGCTCCAAGTATTTCATCAAAATGTATTTCAGGAGAAGGACGATGCAATTGATAAATATCAATGTAGTCTGTTTGCAATCGTTTAAGAGAATTTTCGCAAGCTCTAATTATGTTTAATCTACTATGTCCGTGGTCATTAGGACCTGAAAGTGAAGGGTCGTCTATTGAATAGCCAGGTCGCCTTTTACCGTGGTCTACTTTTGTTGCTATTAAAACACTATCTCTTTTCTTGGATTTTTTTAGGGTTCTACCAATTATTTTTTCGCCTTCTCCATCTGCATATACATCACCAGTATCCACCAAATTGATTCCTGCATCAATCGAAGCTTCCAGGATCATAGATGCTTCTTTTTCAGGTGTTGGGTCTGCAAAATTATCAGTTCCAAGCGCTAAACAAGATACTTTAAGTCCAGTTTTACCTATTAATCGATATTCCATATTCTATAATTATTTGTGTCAAATATTCTTAAATATATTTAAGCTATAAAGAATTACTGTAGATTGAGACATTCATCATTTAGACTATTCTATTCTCAAAATTAGATTTTAGAACTTGTGATCTCAATCATCTAGTAACTATAATATATAAATTATATTAAATTACAATTTATTTCTTAAAATAAAATTTTACACTTTATGGATAATATTTTTCAAGGGATTTTGAAACAAAATATTGGTGTTTCAGAAGAAACAAAAATACAAAAAAAAATTCACTCAGAAAATTTAGGCCAAAGAGTTCGTCAATTTCGCGTTGACAAAGGACTTACTCAAAATGCTTTGGCTGAACTTAGTGGTTTATCACATTCAGCCTTATCGAAGATTGAAAATAATCAGCTATCACCTACATTTGAGACAATACTCAAAATCATAAGTGGTCTCAAGATAGATATTTCAGATTTATTGACTTCCACAGAAAATCAAACTCCTCGGACACGTCATGGATTTACAAGAAAAGGCAAAGGTAAAATTCATGAAACAGATAATTATATTTATGAAACACTTTGTAATGGTATTGTTAACAAGAAAATGATCCCGATCGTAACACGTATTAAATCCCATAGCTTAGAACAGTTTGGAGAAATTATGCGTCACTCTGGTGAGGAATTCTTTTTTGTTTTGGAAGGAACTGTTGAGCTAATCACTGAACATTATGCTTCAGTAAAACTTGAACAAGGTGATTGTGCTTATTTCGACAGTTCAATGGGGCATGCTTGCATAAGTGCTGACGAACAAGATGCAGTAATATTGTGGGTCTCTACGCCAGATTAAATAATTGAGAGATAAATAAAAGTCATAGTTTGCTCTTTAACCATAAACCTCTAGGTGCCATCTTCTTGACTCTATTAGAATCAACTAATCCCTCTATGTAATCTTCCACACTGAATATTTTAAATAGTTAATTATACTTTAAATTCTAACAAATCATTCATGAATATTCGTAACTCGAAAGGAGTTTTTTTTATGTTAGTAGGTGTTTTGATTGTGCCTTGGCTTGACGGGTTTGCAAAACTACTAGGACAGAGTCTCCCTTTTCTAGAGGTAGCATGGGTTAGATTTGCTATTCAGTTCATGCTGATTCTTCCTTTGGCCTTCTATCGTTTTGGAAGAAATATGTTTAACATAAGACTATTTAAACTTCAGATTATAAGGGGTACTCTTTTAGTTTTGGCATCAACTCTCTTCTTTGCATCATTGAGAACTATGGAAATTGCGGATGCAATAGCAGTTTTTTTTGTTCATCCTCTTTTGACAGTTATGATCGCCCCTATTTTTCTTGGCGAAAAGGTTAGATACAGACAAATTTTAGCAGTATTAGTTGGCCTTAGTGGAGCACTGTTAGTGATCCGTCCTGGAATGAATAATTTTGACTGGAATTCACTTTATGCCTTGGCTACAGGAACTTTTTTCAGTGGTTATATATTGCTTGGTAAGCACCTGGTTGGGCAAGACTCTTTGATTAAGGTACTTCTGATTAACGGTCTAGTTGGGACTATTTTGATACCTTTTTGTACTATTTTGATATTTTTTCTGGAGCCTAATGTTTGGATCATTCCTAATGGAATAGAATGGATTTGGATTATAGCCATGGGGTCAATTGGGCTGGTTGGACATTACTTTATTATCAAAGCGCTTGAGTACTCTTCTGCATCCAGGCTTGCTCCATTAGGTTATTTTGAAATCATTGGCTCAGTATTAGTAGGACTGATTGTATTCGGTGATTTACCCAATATTTGGACATGGGCTGGCATTGTCGTCATCGTTTTTTCGGGACTTTATGTTACATTGATTAAAATAAAGTAAACTTTTTTAGTGAAAAAGATGTATGCTAAGCGGTACATTTTGATGTTTACTGACATCAATAGAATTAATAGTATTATTTTACTTAGGGGTTATTTGCATTCATTTCGTCAACTCAGGGCCTGAAATGCTTCTCCTACTTCTTAATGCACCAACCAATAACTCAGCACCATTTTCTCCTACAAGACTAACTAGTTGAGCATTGAGTTCCTCCACAGATTTTTCCCTAACTATTTCATGTCTATCTGCATGACGGAAGCCTGCTCTATCCAAAAGATCGCGAGTAGCCCCTAGTCGTACACTCTCACTCTCAGCATTCTCTGCAAGGTCAGATAGTATATTCAATGCTCTAGGTGCTATTTCAGCAAAGTTACGGTGTAACTCTTCACTTATATCATCTGCACACTCTCTACGGAGCTTACAAGCCCGATTACGCAATGTATGTGTGTCTTTGTACTCAGCCTCCTTTGCCGCTTCCAGATGACCACATGATCTTAAGAATATTCTAGATAATCATTTAAACAGGCTCATGGTTGATCACGTACCTCAATCCAATCACAAGGCAAAGTTGGTCCACCAAAGATAGATTGAACAACACAAAAATCTAACCATTTAGGTTTTTCGCCTTCATCATGAGCATCAAAACCTTTATCACTCCACCATTCAACTAGGTAATTAATATCATTCGGACTCATAGCACCATCTCTAAAAAGATGGTCATCATACCAGACTTTTCCACCAATACTACCGTTATGCTCTTTTAGGCACTGTGTCCAACCTCCTGGATACTTCTTTTCAATAGTTTTTATTGGTATAATGATATCGAAGAATTCTAGTTTAATAGCCATATTTATCCCTTATAAGAGTATGTAGATTAAATTAATTTATTAATGAGATTTACTAACGAGACTAGACTGGGAATTATTTCGTAATGGAATTGAATTGATCTAGTACAGCTAAAAGATCATCCTCTATCCTCCATCTAACAAACGAACCTATTTCATCGGGAATACTCTTATAATATGCTTCTGCTAATGAACCAGTAATGCAGGCTTGGGTATCTGCATCTCCTCCTAGAGAAATAGAGTTTCTGATTGCATCTTCAAAATCTGTAGACTCTAGGAAGGCAATGATGGCTTGAGGAACTGAACCCTGACAAGTATTGTCAAAAGCGTAGCTTGGTATGATTTGCTCTAGTTTCTGGCTTAAGTCATAAAAATTTTATTTCTTTTCATAACTGATCTCTATTTTGAATTTATTCTCTTTTTCTGATTTGAGGTGGTATTCTGAGGTTTCTCTGACTGACCAATCACAGGAGAAGATAGAAGAAAGATGGAGATGAGGATGAAGTGCGAATGTTTCATTTCTGTTTTACTCCATTAACATACTCTAATATGATTATTCCGGATTCACCATATATTGTTATATTAAGTGGTTTACCTTCTCTCCATTCCCCTAACCACTTCCATCCACTAGAATAAGTTTCGGTTCCTTGACCATCATATTTCCCATCCTTCCATTCACCTTCATACTTTTTACCATCAGGTGAAATGTATGTTCCTTTACCATGTTCTTTTCCATCCTTCCAATCTCCTGAATAAAATCCTCCATCAGACCAAGTGTATATTCCTTTACCATGTTTCTCCCCATCCTTGTATTGACCTACATATTTCATATTTACTATATGAAGTGGACCCCAAGTCAAGGACAGTATTTCTTATGAGTTAAGGTGTACTTTAGTTTGTTTTTCATAGTATTAATCATGCTGCCTTCCTGGCAACTTCACTACCCCAATAAATCTCTGCAGGCGTATTTCCTACTAGAGATTGATGTGGTCTCTCAAAATTGTAAAACTTAAAATAATCCTTTAACCCTGAGAGTAATTCCGGAACAGTCTCAAACTCCTCCAGGAATATCTTTTCGTACTTTACAGACCTCCATAACCTCTCGATAAAGATGTTATCCATACAGCGCCCTTTCCCGTCCATACTGATTTGAACGCCATGATCTTTTAGTGCACCAGTAAAAGCCTTACCTGTATATTGTGCTCCCTGGTCTGTATTGAATATCTCAGGTGTCTGATGTTTGCGTAAGGCACTCTTCAAAGCATTAACGCAGAAGTCATCATCCATGGTAACTGAGACTTCCCAGGACAGCACATAACGGCTGGCCCAATCCA
>Ga0233428_1004884_pt1 | contig 10059 bp, 12 predicted proteins | sample SI_118_April2016_4_FD_179890 | JGI IMG/M metagenome (GOLD analysis project Ga0233428, IMG submission 179890) | Seawater microbial communities from Saanich Inlet, British Columbia, Canada - SI_118_April2016_120_MG | ecosystem: Environmental > Aquatic > Marine > Inlet | place: Canada: British...
TGCATTGGAAATAATCAAACTGGTTAAATATTTAAAAGCAAACAAAGAATTTGTAATGTCTAGTCAGTTACTTCGAAGTGGAACATCCATCGGTGCAAATATAACTGAAGCGCAAGCAGCACAATCCCCAAACGATTTTATTGCAAAAATGTCAATAGCTTCGAAAGAGGCTCGAGAAACTGAATATTGGTTAAGATTGCTAGACAAAAGCAATTATTTAGACGAGTATCAGAATAAATCTGTTTTATTCAATTCGATTCAATCAATAGTTAAACTATTAACTAGTATAATTAAAACAACCCAGGAAAAGAATAAATAGGTGATAATCAAGAATTCAAAATCCAAAATTGAACATCGTTGTTTTCATCCTGCGCAGCAGCATGGGCGGGGAGCTATGCCAAACGATACACACCATATGCCTTATATAACTCATTTTATAAAAAAATGAAATTGCTCGTTACAGGCGGCTGCGGGTTCATCGGATCCAATTTTATACTCAAACAAATTGGGGAAACGGAAAACCAGATATTGAATCTGGATAAACTTACCTATGCGGGGAATACAGAAAACCTTGACTCAATTAAAGACAGTTCTCGTTACGAATTTATTAAGGGTGATATAGCTGATAAATATTTATTGGTTAAAATACTTAATGAATTCCAGCCAGATGCGATTGTTCATTTCGCTGCTGAATCCCATGTAGACCGATCCATCGATGGCCCAATGGATTTTATCCGTACAAATATCGTCGGGACTTCAATTTTACTTGATGTAGCAACAAAATATTATAGTGCGAATATTGCTGACAACGATAGCAAAGAATTTAAATTTTTGCACGTTTCCACTGATGAAGTATTTGGGTCTTTAAATGAAGATGGGTTATTTGTAGAAACGACTCCATACGACCCCAGCTCGCCCTATTCGGCCTCAAAAGCGTCCTCGGATCATCTTGTCCGTGTCTGGAACCGTACGTTCGGCTTGCCGGTCCTGATCACGAATTGCTCTAACAATTATGGCCCTTACCAATTTCCTGAAAAGCTTATACCACTAATGATCGCAAACTGCGTGAATGGAAAACCTCTACCGGTTTACGGAGAAGGACTAAATGTGCGTGACTGGCTGTATGTAAAAGACCATTGTGATGCAGTTTACACTATTTTACAGCATGGGCGTATTGGTGAAACCTATAATGTTGGCGGTAACACCGAAATCTGCAATATTGACATTGTAAAAACTATTTGCGCAATTCTGGATGAAATGAGACCATCGCCAGATGGTAAATCCTATGGTTATTTAATTTCTTTCGTAAAAGACAGGCCCGGTCATGATTTCCGTTATGCAATTGATGCATCAAAAATCAAAACTGAGCTTGGGTGGACACCAAAAGAAACTTTTGAAAGTGGAATTCGAAAAACAATTGAGTGGTATTTGGACAATGAAGATTGGTGGCGAAAAATTCAGGATAAAACATATAATCAGGAAAGATTAGGGTTGTAAGTATGAATGTCAAAAACTACCACCACCCGCGCATTCTACCGTCTAACGAAAAAGTGGGTAATGAGGTGCTTGAGATCCGTCCTCCTTTTGGCGGATAGGTTGACATTGCACCAATTACTCACCCCCTTGGTCCCTCTCTCAAAAAGGAGGGGGAAAATATTAGGGAATTCCGGTTGCCTTCTCCCCTGTCATAGGGGAGAACTGAAGTGGGGTTTAAATTTTGGGAAGTATTTTGAAATTCATTCGATTAATAGTCGCCGAAGTAATGGAATCCAAGAAAAATCGAAAATTTTTCAAATCCTTTCTTTTTCTCCAAGAGAAAAGACAAAGCTAGTCTGCAGTAACAGTAGTAAAGACTGGGGGTCAAAAAATATGCTTATCTTCAGTTGGCCTAATAACCAAGAAAGGTTAAGTAAAAAAACATGAAAGGAATAATTCTCGCAGGAGGCAGCGGCACTCGGCTGTATCCGGTTACCAAAGTAACCAGCAAGCAGCTGCTCCCAATTTATGACAAACCCATGGTGTATTATCCGTTATCAACCCTAATGCTAGCTGGCATTCGAGAGATTCTGATTATCTCAACACCCGGGGATACACCAAAATTTGAAGAATTATTGGGTGCCGGTTCACAACTTGGTTTATCTCTATCCTATAAGGTCCAGCCTAACCCCGGCGGAATAGCTCAGGCTTTTAATATTGGTGAAGAATTTATTGGAGAAGGTAATGTATGTCTTATTCTCGGTGACAATGTGTTTTATGGAGGCCAGCTGCCCGAGCGGCTTAAAAATAGTGTAATTGAAGTGGAAACAAACAATAATGCAGTTGTATTCGGGTATTATGTCAATGATCCTGAGCGTTATGGTGTAGTAGAATTTGATACCGGCGGGAAAGCAATATCCATTGAAGAAAAGCCAATCGCACCCAAGAGCAATTATGCTGTATCAGGTTTATATTTCTACCCCAATGACGTAGTTGAGATTGCCAAAAACCTACAGCCCTCTGCACGCGGTGAACTGGAAATAACCGATGTAAACAAGTCCTATTTAAGTAGCGATCGCCTGAAAGTTGAACAAATGGGTCGAGGGTATGCTTGGCTGGATACGGGCACGCATGATTCACTACTAGAAGCTTCTCATTTTGTACAAACTTTGGAAAAAAGGCAGGGCATGAAAATATCCTGTATTGAAGAAATTGCGTACAGAATGGGTTTTATTGATCGGGATCAAATTTTAAAGTTGGCAGAAGGTTTGTCAAACAATCAGTCTGGTAAGTATTTGATGAAAATATTCAACGAAGAATAATTTCATTCGAATTCATTTCACACCGCAATACTTATCACTTTTTTACTTTTCAGTCATCTGCCAGAGCAAGTGGCTGAAAGCCAACTATCGATGTTTCTTATGTTTGAAACTCTAAAGTTTCTAACCAAAAATTTGCCCATAATTATAGTATCAATATTTTTATACATTGGTGTAATTAGACCAGCACGAGTTGTATTAATGACTGATTTCTATAAGCCACTTATAAAGAAAATAAGAGTTGAAGTAATAGAACAAAAAAAAGAAGACACGGAAATCGTTGTAAAAATAGAAGAAAAAAGAATCCCATTGCAAATTCCATTTGGCGCGTATTATTTACCATCGGTTGTTCTATTGGGTTTTACGAAAAAGTTTTAGTCAAATCAAGTTATTTACAAAATATCATTTATTAATTACTCTAATAATTCCATTTTGTTTATTAATACCGGTTTTGAATGTTATATGGTACTTTTTACCGGTAAAAACATTTAGGTTATTATCAGAATTTTTGGGTTTAATTTTTATAATTGTAGGTTTTCACAATATAAATAATTCTTTGTCTCATTAATATTCAGTTTGTGGAATCCAAATAAAACACTTTGTTAAGATAGGGAGGAGACATTAATAAATTGAAAGAAATAAAACTTATCGTATACGACTTCGATGGCGTTATGACTGACAATAAAGTTTATGTTGATCAAAATAACAATGAAATGGTACAGGTCAATCGCGCAGATGGACTTGGTATTTCTGAATTTAAAAAACTGGGTATTGAGCAAATTATTATTTCGACAGAAACCAATCCCGTTGTTTCTGCGAGAGCTAAAAAACTGGGTATTAATTGTTTGCAGGGAATTGAAAATAAAAAAACAGCATTATCAGAATACTGTAATAAAAATAATATTAGTTTACAAAACGTGGCTTATGTTGGTAACGACATAAATGATAAAGAAGTCATGGGAATAGCGGGTAAAACATATTGTCCAGCTGATGCCCATGATAGTATAAAATCCATTTCCGATTATATTCTAAAGACCAATGGTGGAGATGGTGTGATTAGAGAATTATTAGATTTTATAAACAACAAAAAAGGAGAATAATATGTCATTATTCATTATTGGTGAAATTGGAATTAACCACAATGGTGACCTTGGAATTACTAAGGAACTTATTGATGTAGCAGTAGAAGCTGGTGCAGATGCAGTCAAGTTTCAGAAACGTACAATTGATTTGGTCTATACACAGGATTTTTTAGATGGTCCAAGAGAAAGCTCATGGGGTACAACCCAAAGAGAACAAAAAGAAGGTATTGAGTTTGGTTTAAATGATTATACTGAAATTGATAAATATTGTAAAGAAAAAGGAATTGAATGGTTTGCTTCTGCTTGGGATTTAGAAAGCCAGAAGTTTTTGCAGCAGTTTAATTTGAAACATAATAAAATTGCTTCGGCAATGATAGTTTATGATGATCTTCTTCAAAAAGTTGCTGCAGAAGGCAAGCATACATTTATTTCCACAGGTATGACCACAGAAGAAGATATAACAAAAGCAGTAGATGTATTTCAAAATGCAAATTGCCCATTCGAATTGATGCATTGTATATCGACCTATCCCATGAATGAAGAGGATGCGAATCTTAATGCTATAAATACTTTACGAGAAAAGTATGGTTGCGATGTAGGTTACAGTGGCCATGAAGTAGGACTGGCAGTTTCCTATGCAGCAACAGCTCTTGGGGCAACATCTTTAGAAAGACATATTACTCTAGATCGTTCTATGTATGGTTCAGATCAATCTGCATCAGTTGAGCCGTCTGGTTTTCGTATGCTAGTTGGAGCTGTACGAAAGATTGAACAAGCTATGGGCGATGGTAAGTTGGGATATTTAGAAAGAGAAATCCCAATCGCAGAAAATTTAAGACAGCACTTGGCATGGGAAGCTAGCGGGCTTCGGAGTCAAAATTAATTGAATAGATTTTCAAGGAATATTTTATTGTAATTACCATTGTTAATACAGACATAATCACCTTAATTAGGAGTTAAAAACAATGAACCCTTTAGGAATTATGCAGGGGCGGTTATTGCCAAAATATAATGAGAGGTACCAAGCACATCCTGTAGGATATTGGCACGAAGAATTTTCGATTGCGGCCGAATTGGGTTTAGATTGTGTTGAATTTATTCTGGATTATAATGACTTTCAAAAAAATCCATTAATGACGGCAGACGGGCGGAGGAAAATTAAATTCCTATCTGATAAAACAGGAGTTGGGGTGCTCTCGATTTGCGCAGATTATTTCATGGAAAAACCACTGCATTCAGATGATGAAAAAACTGCTTTAAAAAGCACAGGAGTTTTAGTTGATCTGTTAAATGCTGCATCAGAGTTGGGTATAATGGATGTTGTTATTCCTTGTGTTGATCAATCTAGTATTAAGACTAACCGCATACGAGATAGGTTTAAAGAAATAATTCATTCAATTATTCCAGAAGCGGAAAAATGTGAAGTCAATCTCTCTTTGGAGACCGATTTGAATCCAAAGCAATTTGATGACCTCCTTTCACAGCTTCCATATGAATGTCTAACCGTAAACTATGACATAGGTAACAGTGCTTCTCTTGGATTTGATTTTTATGATGAATTAAACGTTTACGGAGATCGCATAAGTGATATTCACATAAAAGATCGAACTTTAAATGGTGGTTCCGTTAAGTTAGGGTCAGGTAATGCGGACATTCCCGGTTTCTTCAAGTTGTTGGAGAATTACAACTATAAAGGACCTTTCATCATGCAGGCATATCGCGATGATGAAGGTAAAAAGGTTTTTGAAGAGCAACTTGATTGGCTAAAGTATAACACAGGAATTATTTGTTGAAAACTGCTGCGATTATTCTGGCGCGTGGTGGATCAAAAGGAATACCAAATAAAAACATTATTGATTTTTGTGGCAAACCCCTTTTGGCATGGACAATTGAACATTGCTTAAATGCGGGAATAGAAATGGTTTATGTAAGTTCTGATAGTGACGAAATATTAAACATTGGAGAACAATTTGGAGCCAATAGAATTAAGAGGCCGAAAGAGTTTTCTGATGATAAAGCATCATCAGAGTCAGCTTGGCTTCATGCTTTAGAAACCATAGAGACTGAAAATGGAACGGTAGATTGGGTTCTTACACCTCAAGTGACTTCACCGATACGTAGTTCGAACGATATTTTATCCGCTTTAAAAATAGCCAGATCAGGTAAATTTGACTCTATTTTATCAGTGGTAGAAATAGAAGATTTTTTTATTTGGGGAAAAGACAAAGAAAATAAAATCCAATCTTTGAATTATGACTATAAAAATCGTAAAAGAAGGCAAGTTATAGATAAAAATTACTTGGAAAACGGATCTTTTTATCTATTTAAACCTGAAGTTTTAAGGACTTATAACAATCGACTTGGTGGTAAAATATCTGTATCGGTAATGGATAAGTTTAAAATGTTCCAAATAGATAATAGACAAGACTTAAAATTATGTGAAGTCATTATGACAGGCTACGGATTGATTTAAATGAATTATCTTGAAGAATTATTTTCTGTTAAAGATAAAGTTATAATTGTTACTGGAGCCTCTAGAGGTATTGGACATAAAATAGCATCGAGTTTTAAAAAAGCAGGTGCTGTTGTTATTGGTATTGGGCGAACTGAAAATATAGCCACTAATGACTTCGATTATAATTCAATAGACATTCGTGATAAAAATCAATATAAGGATTTTTGTAATACAGTATTTAACAAAAACAAAAAAATCAATATACTTATTAACGCAGCAGGTATTTCTTTACCACCAGCATCTAAAAAAGATGAGTCTGATAAATTCGTTGAAATATTGGAAACTAATCTCATTGCCGCATTCAACTGCAGTAACATTGCTAGCTCATTCATGAATAAAGGAGACTCCATTATAAATATAACCAGTATCGGGGCAAAACTGGCTTTCCCGGATAACCCAGGTTATCAAGCTTCTAAGGGAGGGCTTGCTGCATTAACAAGATCTCTTGCATACGATTTGGCAAAAAGTAGTATTCGTGTAAATAATATTGTCCCCGGTTATATACACACACAAATGACTGAAGAAAGTTTTATAAATGAGGAGCTACGGATTCAAAGAGAAGATCGCATGCTAATCAAGCGATGGGGTGAGCCAATAGATTTGGTTGGCGCTGCTATTTTTTTAGCATCTGATGCTTCAAGCTATATTACCGGTACTGATATATATGTTGACGGAGGTTGGAGCATAAAAGGATTATGAACCTTGAAATAAAAGATAAAATATTCCTTGTTACCGGTTCCAGCAGAGGAATAGGAAAAGCAATCGTTGAACGATTATTATTTGAAGGAGCAAAAGTCGCATTAGTGGCTCGTGGGGAAGAAAGTCTGAACCAGGCAGTAAACGAATTTAAAAATCGATTTGGTGAAGATTGTGTTGAAGGTTGGTCTGTCGATTGTGCTGATGAAAAAGAGTTGCAAAATCTTCAGGTATCAATCGAGGAGAAATGGAAAAGATTAGACGGTGTTATTGCGAATGTAGGAGATGGCAGGAGCGTGCCTGATGCAATTCCCAGCGCAGATCAATGGTCCACCGTTTGGCGCAGTAATTTTGATACTGCATTAAATACCTCCCGAGCCTTTTTACCTATGCTTAAAGCAACAAAGGGATGTCTGCTGTTTATTTCGTCTATTACTGGGGTTGAAGCAATTGGAGCGCCGATAGATTATTCTACAGCGAAATCGGCCCTAAATGCATTTGCAAAAAACCTTTCTCGAAAAGTTGCTCCTCATGTTAGGGTAAATGTTATTGCACCTGGGAATATTTACTTTCCCGAAGGAAGCTGGGACAAGAAAATGAAGAATGACGAAAAAAAAATCAGTGAATTGATAAAAAATACTGTTCCGATACAGCGCTTTGGCAAACCAGAAGAAATAGCTGATACAGCTGTATTCTTATGTTCTCCAAGAGCATCGTTTATTACTGGTTCAGTACTTCGAGTGGATGGAGGACAAACAGTCAGTTTATGAAGAAAGACCTATTTTCACTTAATGGAAAAGTTGTTGTCATTACTGGCGCTGCTGGGTTACTTGGATGTCAGCATGCCGATGCAGTGGCTTCGTTTGGCGGATCACCTGTACTTCTAGATTTGGATAAGGTATTATTGGAAGATCAGGCAATCGAATTAAATGCCAAGTATGGCGTAGATGCCGTTAGTTATGTGGTAGATATAACCAGTGAGAAAGAAGTAGAACAAAATTGTAAAGATGTCGTTGGGCGTTACGGAAAGATTGACGCTTTGGTGAATAATGCAGCGAATAATCCTAAAATTGAAAATAGTGATACCAAAAACTTTTCACGTCTGGAAAATTTTCCGTTGGAATTATGGCATTCTGATTTGGAAGTTGGTCTTACCGGAGCTTTCCTTTGTGCGAAGCACTATGGTGAAGCCTTATCTAAAAATCCCAATGGCGGTGTTATTATTAATATTTCATCAGACTTGGGTCTTATTGCTCCCGATCAAAGACTTTATAAAAATCCCAATTCTTCTGTTAATGAACAACCGGTTAAACCGGTTACATATTCTGTTATTAAAACCGGATTGATAGGTTTAACTCGTTATATTGCCACCTACTGGCCAGAGCGTGTACGATGTAACGCACTGTGCCCTGGCGGTGTAGATATTGGATTACCTGAAGATTTTTTAGAAAAAGTAAAAAAACGTATTCCAATGAATCGCATGGCTTCCCCCGATGAATACCAGGGGGTCTTAATTTTTTTATTAAGTGATTCCTCAAAATATATGAATGGTGCTATTATACCAATGGACGGTGGCAGAACTGTCTGGTAATTAGCAGTAACTAAATATGTGGAAATTTTTATCCTATACATTATCTGAAAATTTGACAGCCTATAAAAATGGGAAAAGAATTAATATAGTTGAAGAGAGAAAAATTGTAAATGGTGATTCTTGTAATCAAACAAGTTTGGAATTACCATCTCATTTGGGCACACATATTGATTTCCCTTATCATTTTGATGAAAGTGGAAAGAAAGGTGATAAATTTCAGGCGAATGAATTTGTTTTTAATTCAATTGATGTAATTTTTCTTGAAAATATGATAAATGGAACTTCCATAATTGAAGAACAGCATTTTAATAATTACGACTTTAAACAAAAAACGGATTTATTAATTATCAAAACCGGGTTTTGTGAAGAACGATTCAATGAAAATTATTATAATAAGTATCCTGGTTTTTCAGAAAAGCTTGCAAAGTATTTTAAATCAAAAATGCCAAAATTAAGAGCTATTGGATTTGATCTTATCTCGCTTTCTTCCCCTCTCAATGGAGGTACGGGTAAAAAATCCCATATTGAATTCTTAAAAGAAGAAAAAATATTAATCATTGAAGACATGGACTTATTAAATCTTAACCCTGGAACAAAAGTAAATACTGTTATTGTCTCCCCTTTAAGATTTGAAAATAGTGATGGCGCGCCTGTGACTATATTTTACAATTGAAACATATCGTTCATATAATTCCTGAAAATAGTAGTTCCCTTGATTTTACACTTCCAATATTTTGGAAGAATAGTCAGCTGGAAAAACCAAAATTTAAATTTTCTGTTATCTTCTTTTATTTGAATAAAAATGCTGTTTTGAAACATTCTAAATTTTATGAACAAGTGGCAACAGATGCAGGTGTTGTCTTTTACGATTTAACGGATTTTTTATTATTACCTGTTTTTCTAAAAAAGAGCATTAGAGAATTGTATAATTATTCAAGTACAGATAAAATATTCATATCAGAGCCACTTAATTATTATAAAAATAAATCAATATTTTGGCCATTCTTACTATTTAAATATTTAACTCAAAATTACAATCTCAAAATAATTGTTAATACGATTAAAATTAAAATTCTAAATGAATTTGCAAAATTTATTTTATTTCTGTCTTTTTCGTTCAAAAGAGTTACAGAAAAACTTAATATATCAACTATCCTTTTTGATAATAGAGGAAGGAAAAACTTTTTAGCATCGAAAGATTTTTTTAATACAGTTGATAATTTAAAAATTCCTGTGGTATTAATACCCCACGGAGCACATTATCGTACACCGGAAAGTGGATATTGTCAATTTCTCCCAAATAAAATAGCACTTCCATCGTATTGCAGACATTGGATGCCATTTAAGTATGGTGAACCTTGGAAAAATAATAATACACCC
>Ga0233428_1004890_pt1 | contig 10053 bp, 8 predicted proteins | sample SI_118_April2016_4_FD_179890 | JGI IMG/M metagenome (GOLD analysis project Ga0233428, IMG submission 179890) | Seawater microbial communities from Saanich Inlet, British Columbia, Canada - SI_118_April2016_120_MG | ecosystem: Environmental > Aquatic > Marine > Inlet | place: Canada: British...
ATTCAGAGCCTTGACGTCGACCGTCTCAACAGTCTCGATAGTTTCGGCTGGGACGACAGCTGGGACGACAGGGGGGACCTTGTCGTCGGGTTCGGATTTAGGTGATGCCGTGTCCACGGCCGAACTCACTATTCGCCGCCGCCCAGAGAATGGACATAAACGGCCAGTTGCTTCACCGTGACCGGGTCCAGACGATCAACCCAGGCCGGCATCATGCCCGCGCGGCTGTTGGTGACAATATCCACGGCCATGGTCTTACCACCCTGATACAGCCAGATATGGTCGCGCAAATTTGGCGCGCCCAATTCTATATCGCCCTGACCTTTGGCACCGTGGCAATCAACGCAATTCTCGGCGAAGACCAATTTGCCGGGCAAGGTATCCGCCACGCCGTCATCCCGGCTCAACGCCATGACATAGTCAGCCACCGCATCCACCTGTTGCGGGTTGAGCATCTCATCCTGGCCAAAGGCGGGCATGTCGCTGGCCCGGCTGTCGTCATGTTCGGCGCGAATGCCATATTGAATTGTGGTATGGATCGCCTCCATCGTGCCGCCCCATAACCAATCATCATCATTCAGATTGGGATAACCGTCGCTGCCTGAGGCACCGGAACCATGGCATTGGATACAATTTACGGCAAAAGCGGAACGGCCGCCCGCCAGTGCATATTCCAGTAATTCCGGATCAGATTTAATTTCCGTCAACGAAGCCTTCGCGGTGCGGGCTGCCAGATCCGCCTGACCCGCCTTCACAGCGGCAATTTCGTCAGACAGCTGGCCCCGTTGGGAATAACCAAGCAAACCCTTGGTATAATCGGAAACCAACGGCCATGCCGGCATCGCAATCCAATAGGCAACCGACCAGATGATGCAGGCATAATAGGTCCACAGCCACCAGCGCGGCAGCGGAGAGTCCAATTCGGTGATGCCATCCCACTCATGGCCCGTGGTCTCCATACCGCTGACGTCATCAATTGGCCGGTCGTTCGTTGCCTTGGTCATGTATTCAATCCTCTCGCAACGGAATTTCAGCCGCCTCCTTGAAACGCCGACGGTTGCCAGGCCACAGGGCATAGACCAACGCGCCAATGAACAACGCCACCAGATACAACAGGCCGTAGGTCTGGGCGAATTCGTAAGCTTCGGAATAATTCATCTCAGTCTCCCTTTCGCCAAGCGCTGCTTAGCGCAGGTTCTGGCCTTCGGCCTTGTAGGTTGTGAAATCAACCAGGGTGCCCAGCATTTGCAGATAGGCAATCAGAGCATCCAGTTCGGAGATCATCTCGCCATTACCATCAAAGTTACGGACCTGGGCCTTTGGGTAACGCGCCTCAAACGCTTCCAACTCGTCGCTATCAGGATCAACCTGGACCGCCAGATCGGCGGCGGCGGTGGCGATCATCTCGTCGGAATAAGGCACGCCGACGATTTGATTCGCCTTTAGATGATCCGCGATGTCGGCGGCATCCAATGGCGTCGTGGCCAGAAAGGGATAGCCGGGCATCACAGATTCGGGCACCAAATCCCGGGGGGCAATCATATGCGCGACATGCCATTCATCTGAATAGCGTCCGCCAACCCGGGCCAGGTCCGGGCCCGTGCGTTTTGAACCCCACTGGAAGGGATGGTCGTACATGCTTTCCGCTGCCAGGCTGTAATGGCCATAACGCTCCGCCTCGTCACGCAAGGGACGGATCATCTGGCTGTGGCAATTGTAGCAACCTTCGCGGATGTAGATGTCACGCCCCGCCAGCTCCAACGGCGTGTAGGGACGCATACCCTCCACTTCCTCAATGGTGCTTTCGAGGTAGAACAAGGGTGCCAGTTCGACGATCCCGCCAATGGCGACCACGATCAAAATGCCGACGGTCAGCAGGATGGAGTTCTTTTCAAAGACTGCGTGCTTAATCATGATGCCGCTCCCACTGCCGCGCTGTTTGGTCCACCGCTGGCTTCCACCGGCGCAGCTTCATCCCGAAGATCACCGCGCATGGTGCGCCACAAATTGTAGGCCATGATCAAGGCGCCGATGACGAACAACAAGCCGCCCAATGCCCTGATGACATAGAAAGGATGCATCGCCTCCACCGTCTCGACAAAGGAATATTCCAAAAAGCCCAGATGGTCATAGGCCCGCCACATCAGGCCTTGCAGGATACCCGAAACCCACATGGCGGTGATGTAGAGTACGATGCCAAAGGTGGCGATCCAGAAATGGACGTTGACCAGGGCCAGGGAATACAGCCGCTGGCGGCCCCACAAAATCGGTACGATGTGGTACAGCGCCCCGAATGAGACAAAGGCGACCCAACCCAAAGCACCGGAATGCACATGCCCGATGGTCCAGTCCGTGTAATGACTTAACGCATTGACCGCCTTGATGGCCATTAACGGCCCTTCGAAGGTGGACATGCCGTAGAAGGCGATGGAAACCACCATCATACGCAACACCGGGTCCGTACGCAGCTTGTCCCAGGCGCCCGACAAGGTCATCAGCCCATTAATCATGCCACCCCAGGACGGCATCCATAACATGATGGAGAAGGTCATGCCCAGGGTCTGGGACCATTCCGGCAGGGCGGTGTAATGCAGATGATGCGGCCCGGCCCAGATATAAAGAAAGATCAAAGACCAGAAATGGACGATAGACAGACGATAGGAATAGATCGGCCGCTCAGCCCGTTTGGGCACATAATAGTACATGATCGCCAAAAAGCCGGCGGTCAGGAAAAAACCAACTGCGTTATGGCCGTACCACCACTGGGTCAAGGCATCTTGCACCCCACCCCAAACCACATAGGACCGCGTTCCTGTCCAACTGACGGGGATGGCCAGGTTATTGATGATATGCAACATCGCCACAGTGACGATGAAGGCCAGATAGAACCAGTTGGCGACATAGATATGAGGCTCCTTGCGTTTCCACAGGGTGCCTAGGAAGACAAGTAGATAAACCACCCAGACCAAGGTCAGCCAAAGGTCTACATACCATTCAGGTTCGGCATATTCTTTCGATTGCGTAACGCCGAGGACATAGCCCGTGGCGGCCATGACGATGAACAGCTGATAGCCCCAAAACACGAACCACGGTGCCCAACCGCCCGCAAGGCGCGCCCGACAGGTACGCTGCACCACATGGAAAGACGTCATCAACAAGACATTGCCGCCAAAAGCAAAGATCACGGCTGATGTATGGAGGGGGCGCAGACGTCCAAAATTCGTCCAAGGCAGATCAAAGTTCAGAACCGGAAAGGCCAATTGCAAGGCGATAACCAGACCGACTATGAAGCCAATGACACCCCAAAAGGTCGAGGCAATGGCCCCGGCCCGGATAATGCCGTCTTCATAGCCGCTATCGTCCGTAAGATTGCCTCGTCTTCGGTTCAGAAGATAGATGCCGACGAGGAAGAACAACGCCATGAGGGCGGCGTGAAAACTCATCACCCCATCGCTGGCCTTTAAGGCAAGGGTCAAGGTAGCCACGGCACCAAGCGCCAGGATCAGCATGGAAAGGAAATGCATCAATGTTCCCCAAATTTCTTACGGTGACAAACGGGCCCAGTATTCTATGCAAACCAGCTCGTCGCCAGTTACAGATTCCTTGTAAATATTATATTTCAAAACAGCGATGTGGCAAACTGTCGCGAATGCAAATTTCTGGGTCACAGCGTCGGCCAAGATAACGGCTTTGCGCCTCTGGTCTTGCCCCCCATGGCCGCTGTACCATGCGCCGAATTGAATCGCACAGGAGTTTACAGCCCCATGAGTTCGGATAATTCGGAAAACTGGGATAGAGAAATCGCCGAGATCCATCAACGCCGCGCCATGGCAAAAGAACATGGTGGCGTGGAGGCTGTTGCAAAACATCATGCCAAAGGGCGCATGACCCTGCGGGAACGTATCGATGGCCTGATCGATGCGGACAGCTTTAAGGAGACCGGCATGGGAGCCGGTGGCGCGGAAAAGGATGAACAGGGCAATTTGACCGGTTTCACACCGGGTAATTTCATCCTGGGCTTTGCCCAAATCAACGAACGGCCCTGCATCGTGGGCGGCGAGGATTTCACCATCGGCGGCGGGTCCCCTACCGTGGCGGGTCTGCGCAAGAGCGTCTATACGGAAGAACTGGCCTGCCGCTATAAAGTGCCCCTGGTCCGGCTGCACGAAGGCGGTGGTGGTTCGGTGTTGGGCGCCGCGGGCAAAAAAGGCCGCGGTGCGGCAACGGTTGGCGACAGCGTCGCATCCCCCCCACGCTTTAAATCCGTAGCCGAGGCCATGGCCATGGTCCCCGTCGCCTCTGCTGCTTTGGGGCCCGTGGCAGGTCTACCGGCGGCGCGCCTCGTGGCTTCTCACTTCGTCACTATGGCGCGGGATACGGCGCAAATCCTGATTGCCGGCCCGGCGGTGGTGGAGCGCGCTTTAGGCGTTTCCGTCAGCAAAGAGGAGCTGGGCGGGGCCGATGTTCATGCCGCCAATGGCGTCGTCGATGCAGTGGCAGAGAACGAAGCGGAGGCATTGGCCCAGATCCGCACTTTCTTAAGCTACATGCCGCAAAACGTCTGGGAACTTGCACCCATTGTGGATACCGGTGATCCGGCGGACCGGGCCGAAGATAGTTTGGCCAGCGTCATACCTCGCAACCGGCGCAAGGCCTTCAACATTCGCAAGTTGATCGATGCGGTGGTGGACAGAGGCTCTTTCTTTGAGATGGGACGCAAATACGGGCCCGGCCAGGTCACTGGCCTGGCACGCATGAACGGGCAGAGCGTCGGCATCCTGACCAACGATGGCCGCTATTACGCCGGTGCCATGACTTCGGAAGGGGCGCAAAAAGTTCGCCGTTTCATAGAAATTTGTGACACCTTTCATTTGCCCATGATCTCATTGGTGGACGAACCAGGCTTTATGATTGGGCCCGAGGCGGAAAGCGGCGGGGCGATCCGTTATGGCACGGCAGCGGTCAACGCAGCAGCGACCTATTCCGCACCCTGGGCCTCTGTCATCATTCGCAAGAACTATGGCGTAGCGGCAGCAGCGCATTACGGACCGGATGCCTATATTCTGGCCTGGCCCTCGGCGGAGATGGGTGCCCTGCCCCTTGAAGGTGGCGTTGCCGTCGCCTTTGGCCGGGAGATCGCGGCAGCGGACGACCCCGAGGCCCGGCGCAAGGAGCTGGAGGATGAATTAGCTGCCCGCCTGTCGCCCTTCCCACGGTCGGAATCCTATAATTTCCACGAACTGATCGACCCCCGGGAAACCCGGCCCCTGCTATGCGATTGGATCAAGCTGGTACAGCCCTTGTTGCCCGAGTTGCTGGGACCGCGTCATTTCGGTATTCGGCCCTAATGCGGGAAAAGGAACTACGCCTCGCCCTGGTCTGCTATGGCGGTGTTTCCCTGGCCGTCTATATGCATGGGGTCAGCAAGGAAATATTGAAGCTGGTACGCGCCTCGGCCGATCATCAGGCCCGCGTTGATGCAGGTGGACGCGCCGCCAACAGCGACTATACGGACACGGAAGCGGTCTATCTGGATCTGTTGCGCGAGATTGGCCAGCACCTGGACCTGCACGTGGTGGTGGACGTGATCGCGGGCGCATCGGCAGGCGGCATCAACGGCATTGTTTTAGCCCGGGCCCTGGCCCTGGATCTGGCCTTTGACCCGCTGCGCGATATGTGGCTGGACCAGGCAGATGTCTCGGAATTGCTTGCACCTGACCGTCGGGCATCCATGTGGAGCAAATGGATCCTGCGCCCTGTTCTGCGTTGGGGTCTGTCCCGGCGCAAGGTCGCGCGCCTGGCACCGGATCAGGAAATGCGGGATAAATTATCCCTGTTCGTCCGCTCCCGATGGTTCCGACCACCATTCGGCGGCGCGGCCCTATGCAGTAACCTGCTCGATGCTATGACGGCAATGGATGGGGGCAGTAGCAGCAGTGCCCGTGGGGGCACCCGACACGCCCCCACCTCGCTTACCCCGGCGGGACAGTGGCTGGATCTGTATGTCACCTTGACGGACTTTTTCGGCTATAATCAACGTATTCCCCTGCATGATCCGCATATCATAACCGAACGGGAACATCGCCATACTTTGCATTTCCGCCACCGCTATTTTACCGGCGAACGAATGAGTACGGATTTCGGCACGCCTGACCTGCCCGCCCTGGTATTTGCCGCCCGTGCGACATCATCCTTCCCAGGTGCCTTCCCCCCCGCACGGATATCAGAAATCGACCGCCTGTTGGACCGGCGCAAGGCCCTATGGCCAGGTAGAGAGAAATTCCTGTCCAGCAATTTTACGGCCTATGAGATCGCCGGGCAAAGCCCGGAAGACACCGCCTTCATTGACGGCAGCGTCCTGAACAACAAACCGTTTGCCCAGGCCATCGAGTCCATCAAACAACGTCCCGCCTACCGGCAGGTCGACCGCCGCCTGGTCTATATTGATCCCGACCCCGAAGACGGTGGTGGCAGGAACACCGATAGCCAACGCCGCGCCCCATCCATGTTGCGCACCCTGAAAGGGGCCCTATCCGATATTCCACGCAATGAACCGATCCGGGATGAATTGGATTGGATCCATGGCTTTAACGTCCGGGTCGGTCGCCTGAAGACTGTCTTGGACAGCGCCACGCCACAGATCGACGAGATGGTGGAGGAAGTAATTGGCAAGGACGGTATAGCCCAGGCCGACGCGGAACATATCGCTGATTGGCGCGCTGCCTCGGGAAAGCTGGCGGCTGAACGATCGGGCTATGCCTATCAAGGCTATCTTCGCCTGCGTATCGAGGCCATCATCGAAAGTCTGGCCAATATTCTGGCCCAGGCCGCATCAAAGCGCCCGGACCGGGCCGCCATTGATGTCTGGGCTGAGCGCCTGCGCGACTGGGCCAATATGGCCGGGGTCTTTCCTCTCGGTGGCAGTCGTGCAGGCGGTAGCAATGAAGCGGCGCAATCGGCTTTTTTACGCGGCCTTGACGCTGATTACCGGGCCCGCCGCTTGCGTTTCGTGGTCCGTGGTTTGAACCAGATGTATGGCACGTTCCGAACGCCGGAGGCTGCCGGCGCTTTGGATACCATCAAGGGCCAGGTCTATGATTTGTTGGAGGATCTGCGCCGCTGCCGGGATATCGGCGTGTTGAGCCGGCGCACCCGTGCCATGGCAATAGCTATCGAAGGCGGACAGGAGAGCAATATTGGTGCCCTGATCGGCCTGTTGGCAGATGATTTCAGCCTTAGCGGCGTTGGCCAGCGGGTTGATCATATGCTCGACCAGGCAGCAAGCGCCGATTTACCGTTGGAAGCGCAACGCTCATTGCTGAACAGTTTCCTGGGCTTTGCCTTTTGGGACGTCCTGGCTTTCACAGTCACGTCGTGGCGGGATGTGGGAGAATTTGATGAAATCCGGGTTGACAGAATTTCCCCCGATGATGCCAACAGTCTGCGCCATGGCAGCGCCGATACGATCCTGAAGGGCGTGGGTCTGGGCCATTTCGCGGCTTTTTTCAGCCGCCGCCATCGGGAAAACGACTATCTATGGGGACGCCTGCATGGGGCGGAAAGGTTGATCGACATCGTCGTGGACAGTGCCGCCCTGGAGGGTGCCGCAGCGAATATTGATATCCGGGCCATAAAAAAGCGCGCCTTCACCGCGATCCTGGATGCGGAAGCCTTGCACCTTGGAAGAAGCAGCAACTTGTTGGCGGAGTTGCGCCGCGAGATTGCGGCACTATAGCGCACGGCACCGTCGGCTCACGGCCTTGTCCCCAATGTTGGGCCAAACTACACTTCCATTTATCCAATTGTTGAGAAGGAACCCGCCCATGCCCGTCGAATATTCAAGGATTGATGAATTCGCGTTGATCACACTGAACAGGCCAGAGGCACTGAATGCTCTATCCGTTCAAGTGGTCAAGGATATCGGTGCCGCCATTGATGAAGCAGCCGCATCCGATGCCCGCGCCATACTGATTACCGGGACCGGGGAGAAAGCTTTTTGCGCCGGTGCCGATATTTCCGAATTTATGGGCCGCAATGTTGTCGAATGTATTGCGGCAACCGAATTGGGCCAAAACACCTTTGCCAAGCTGGACAGCCTTTCCATCCCTTCCCTGGCGGTGATCAACGGCTTTGCCCTGGGTGGCGGTTTGGAACTGGCCACCGCCTGCACCCTGCGGGTGGCGACGGCGAACGCAAAACTTGGCGTGCCGGAGATTAAGCTGGGCCTGATCCCCGGCTACGGCGGCACCCAGCGCCTGCCCCGTCTTGTCGGCCAGGGCCGCGCCCTGGATATGGTCATGACCGGGCGCATGGTCGCGGCTGAGGAAGCTTTGAGCATGGGCCTGATCAATCGCCTGGTCGAAGCCCCGGCTATAGATGGTGCCATCGCCTACGCCCGTGAGTTTGCCGGTTTCTCCCTCCCCGTCCTGCGCTATGGCCGGGAGGCGGTGATGCGGGCGGATCAATCCGCCTTGGCGGAAGGGTTGTTGATAGAACGGGACCTGAACACACTGGCCTTTCAGGGCGAGGATGCGATCGAAGGTGCCACGGCGTTTTTGGAAAAACGCGCGCCTGACTTCAAGGATCGTTAGTGATGACGGCGGGCAAAGTCATTGCCATCACCGGTGCCAGCCGGGGTATAGGTTCCGGCCTGGTTGCTGAACTTGCAACCCGGGGGCACACTATTGGCTGCCTGTCCCGCAAGGGAGTTGGCCCCGAAGACCGGGACATCGAAGGCGATCTACTGAACTTTGCCTGCGATATGGAAGATGAAGGTCAAATTGTCGCTGCCTTTCAGGGCCTGTCGGAACAGGCCGGGCGGATCGATGTTCTGATCAACAATGCCGGCCTGCATCTGGAAGGCGTCAGCGCCGAACTAGCCAAAGCGGATTTCGAAAAGATCCTGGCCACCAACATCACCGGGCCTTTCCTGGCCTGCCGCGAGGTTCGCCCCCACATGGTGGCCAATGGCGGTGGATTGATTATCAATATCGGCTCGTTCTTTGAACGCTTAGGGGCCAAACGGAACCTGGCCTATAGTTGTTCCAAGGCAGCCATAGGCGCGTTGACCCGGACCTTGGCGGTGGAATGGGCGCACGAGAAAATTCGCCTCATCAATCTGGCACCTGGCTTCGTAAAGACGGATCTGAATGCGGAATACATGACACACGAAAGTTTCCGGAACTTCATTCAGCGCCGCATTCCCACGGGCGATGCGGCAGAGGTGAATGAAATTGCCCGCCTGACCGCCTTGCTGGTGGCGGAGGATCTGCCCAGCCTAACCGGTGAAACCATCTTCATCGATGGCGGGCAAAGCATTAATTTGTAAGGTGTTACCACATGAACGTTCTCAAACGCATCGACGATAGCCTTGATCTGCCCGAGGAAGAGCGGCTGATATTGGATGCCGTCAGCGCCTTGTGCCGGGATCGATTGCAGCCGAACGCGGCGGCCTATGATCTTAGCGGTGAATTCCCTTGGGACAATGTTCATGCGATCAATAATTTGGGCCTGAACGGCATGTTTATCCCGGATGAATATGGCGGCACGAAGACCTCCTACGTCAGCTATCTGGCCACGATCCGGGAGATGGCCAAGGCCTGCGCGGCGACGGCAATGGTCTGGGGCACCACATTTCATGCGGTCAAACCGGTGATCGACTTTGCCTCCAAAGAACAAAAACAGCGTCTGCTACCCAACATCGCCAAGGGTGGCCTGGTCTCTCTTTGTATCACTGAGCCGACCGCCGGGTCGGATGCCACGGGCATGAAGACCAAATTCACCCCGGATGGAGATGACATCATTATCACCGGCGGCAAGACCTTCATCACCCAGGGCGATCAGGCTGATCTGTTTGTGCTGTTCGGCAAATGGTCGGAGATTGAGAATGACAAGGCAGCAATCTCCGTCGTGCTGCTGGAAAAAGGCACGCCGGGGCTGTCTGTTGTCGGCAAGGAAGACAAGATGGGTCAGCGGGCCTGTTCCACCGTCTCTCTCGCCTTCGACAATATCCGCGTACCGCGCGCCAACCTGATGTGCGAACCGGGTGATGGT
>Ga0233428_1004892_pt1 | contig 10051 bp, 2 predicted proteins | sample SI_118_April2016_4_FD_179890 | JGI IMG/M metagenome (GOLD analysis project Ga0233428, IMG submission 179890) | Seawater microbial communities from Saanich Inlet, British Columbia, Canada - SI_118_April2016_120_MG | ecosystem: Environmental > Aquatic > Marine > Inlet | place: Canada: British...
GGCTGTCTCTTCTGCATTAACATCTGCTATCCTGTCGGCAATTTCTTGAGTAATATTACCTGCGTTAGTCGCAATCGCTCCATCGCTGGCAGCTACTGCTGCTAACCTCGCTGTCTCTTCTGCATTAACATCTGCTATCCTGTCGGTAATTTCTTGAGTAATATTACCTGCGTTAGTCGCAATCGCTCCATCGCTGGCAGCTACTGCTGCTAACCGGGCTGTCTCTTCTGCATTAACATCTGCTATCCTGTCGGCAATTTCTTGAGTAATATTACCTGCGTTAGTCGCAATCGCTCCATCGCTGGCAGCTACTGCTGCTAACCGGGCTGTCTCTTCTGCATCTATATTGTTCTGAAGTGCGGTATCGGTAGCAGAGGTGCCGGTAAGGGCTGAACCGTCTCCGGTATATGACACTGCATCTATATTTCCTGTTGCCAATACATCGCCTATTACATGCAGCTCCTCTGTCGGTTCAACTGTTCCGATTCCAAACTTGCCGTCCCAGGTAAATACTCCTCGTTCCAATGATACCCAGGCTCCATCCCTGGCATTCCAAAAATCAAACATAAAGAAAAGACCATCGTCCTGGTAATGGATATTTGACGCAAGGTAGATATCCTTGTAACGCAAGTCAGGTGTCCCCACTGAATTAACATCATCAGACGCCGGTGCTATATTTCCTTTAACTATCACCTCTCCGTTTTTTGTAACTGGAACAGGATTGCCAAATTCATCTAGAATGGGATTACCAAATTCATCTGTTGATGGAATAGGATTGCCAAATTCATCTGTCATGATACCGGTACCTGGCGCCAGCACTATGTTACCTCCGGCACCACTGACAATACCACCATCCTGGGCCTTGATAGTTATATCAGTTCCATCATCAGTTGTCCCTGCCGCGCGTCCACCTTCCACGTGAAGTGTACCCGTAGGAGTGTCTGTTCCGATACCAACATTACCTTCTGATGTAATACGCGCCTTTTCAGTATTATTGGTCTTTATGACAATGTCATTATCATTGGTGGTACCTAGAAAATGCTGGGTTTCATCAATGTCATCATTACCAAATGACTTCCACGGCTTCCCGGAACCTGCATTCCCTGTATCGGTAGTACTACTATCAGTACTATCCCAGTTCTCATATCCTGATCCTGAGGTAGTACCATCATCAGGCTTTGCGGCATATGCCCGCTCACAGGCACTCATGCTGTAAAATACTGCGGCAAATACCAGAACAATACTCAGTAATAACAGACGCTTTTGATAACTTCTCATTCTTCCATTCCTTTCATAATTAAGGGTTGATATTTCTTCTGATAGTGTAAACTCTGTCATAAAAGCACTATGACATATTCAATATCATTTGTATCGAGAATCCCTATTCCTTATTTCTCATTAGTGCTTTACATCTTTCATCATGCTTTATGATTCTTCTTCGTCTTGAGTATTTCCTTGAGTACCTTTTACATATTTATCAGCACATTCCTGGCTACAGAAAATAATAAAAATTTCTCTGTTTTCTTCGTTTTCGTCATTTTCCACTCTTATATGTGGAGGCTTACCCTCGACTAAAGTATTACCGCAAATCGCACACACAGGTTTCTCATTGGCAAGTGCTACGTTATCAGAAAAAGAGACTATTAACATTAATACAATAACCGATCCTATGAAACAACTTATACGTTTCATGCTTTTCCTCCTTATTATATTAGAAATATATATCACTTATTTTTCACTCGTTATTTTGTGTTTATTGCTTTTTCATCCAATTTTGCAAGCCTTTCATTCTGATTGGTTGACTTTGCAAAGACAATGGCCTCGAAGGAGTCTTGTCGGGCTGTCAAAGTCGAAATTAATTCCCTGAGCTGACTATTTTCAGCCTTTACTTCTTTTACATCCTGTTTTAATAAATCGTTCTCTCCCTTGAGTTCTTTCATTGCCTTGACTAACACAGGTATGAACTCATTATACTTCAGCCCCTTTGTTTTATCTTCATCTTCCTGGGTTAATACTATTTCAGGTAAGACACTCTCTACTTCCTGGGCTATAAAACCAATCTGGGTTCCTTGCATTCCACTATCAGACGGATCTTTCCACTCGTATGTAACAGGCCTTAAATTGTCTATAATATCAAGCATTCCATCAGAGACCGGTTGTACGTTCTTTTTGTGACGAATATCAGAAAGTGCTCCAGCGGCTCCGCTAGCATAGACAGTACCAATCACATTAAGTTTATAGGCTGCATTAGCGCTAGGGATACCAACATTACCAGCATTTGAAATGGTTAGTCGTCCCGTTGCACTTCCTACAGTTGTGCCTGTAAGGAAAACAATGGACTCTGCATTTGAGTTTGTAAGCCAAAGTTGCTGAAAGTTTGAATAAACACTGTTGCTATAAGTATCACCTGCGGACCTAAGATTTAATCTGGCACCGTAATCAAAATTTATATTGAGGGCTCTTAAATTTGAGGTGCCGTAAGGGTTTACATAATACGAGGTGTTGTCCCTGTCGTAAAACCTGGATGCACTCATTGTACCATTAACGTCTAACTTATAGCTTGGAGTAGTGTCGCTGATGCCGATGTTGCCGCCGTTATCAATAAACACACCATTAGTTGGCGATGAAGCGCTGCTGCCGTAAGACGGATCTCCAGAATCCACGAAACTGCTAAGGCTTACCGACTTGGTACCACCTGCATCCGTGAGTTGGAGATCTGTACCGACCAAAGCCGCACCTGTAATCAGCTCATTTGCACTGTCATTGTCACTATCTGCAACACTTACAGTACCACCACCGTTTGAAAGAGTTATTTCATTATCAGTCCTGTCAATGGTTTGAATCTCGTTGGCAGAATCTGCATCCGCATCGACAAACTGATCAACACCACCAAGAGTGTGAAAGTCAACGACAAGATTCTCCAGCTTTGTCAGTGTTACAGTTGGATCTGACTCTGTATAACTCTGTAGCGCTGTACCCAAGGTTGTTCTCTCTGCCGCACTCATCACCACACCGCTACCAGCTGATGTTATGCCTGATGCCGCACTTCCATTATAATCTGGATCTGACTCGGTAAAACTCTGTAGTGCTGTACCCAGGGTTGTTCTCTCTGCTGCACTCATCACCACACCGCTACCTGCAGATGTTATTCCTGATGCCGCACTTCCATTATAATCTGGATCTGACTCGGTAAAACTCTGTAGCGCTGTACCCAAGGTTGTTCTCTCTGCCGCACTCATCACCACACCGCTACCAGCTGATGTTATGCCTGATGCCGCACTTCCATTATAATCTGGATCTAACTCGGTAAAACTCTGTAGTGCTGTACCCAGGGTTGTTCTCTCTGCTGCACTCATCACCACACCGCTACCTGCAGATGTTATTCCTGATGCCGCACTTCCATTATAATCTGGATCTGACTCTGTATAACTCTGTAGCGCTGTGCCCAAGGTTGTCCTTTCCGCTGCACTTATCACCACACCGCTACCTGCTGATGTTATTCCTGATGCCGCACTTCCATTATAATCTGGATCTGACTCTGTATAACTCTGTAGCGCTGTGCCCAAGGTTGTCCTTTCCGCTGCACTTATCACCACACCGCTACCAGCTGATGTTATTCCTGAAGCCGCGCTTCCATTATAATCTGGATCTGACTCGGTAAAACTCTGTAGCGCTGTACCCAGGGTTGTTCTCTCTGCCGCACTCATCACCACACCGCTACCTGCAGATGTTATTCCTGAAGCCGCACTTCCATTATAATCTGGATCTGACTCTGTATAACTCTGTAGCGCTGTGCCCAAGGTTGTCCTTTCCGCTGCACTTATCACCACACCGCTACCAGCTGATGTTATTCCTGAAGCCGCACTTCCATTATAATCTGGATCTGACTCTGTATAACTCTGTAGCGCTGTGCCCAAGGTTGTCCTTTCCGCTGCACTTATCACCACACCGCTACCAGCTGATGTTATTCCTGAAGCCGCACTTCCATTATAATCTGGATCTGACTCTGTATAACTCTGTAGCGCTGTACCCAGGGTTGTTCTCTCTGCCGCACTCATCACCACACCGCTACCTGCAGATGTTATGCTTGAAGCCGCACTTCCATTATAATCTGGATCTGACTCTGTATAACTCTGTAGCGCTGTGCCCAAGGTTGTCCTTTCCGCTGCACTTATCACCACACCGCTACCTGCAGATGTTATGCTTGAAGCCGCACTTGCTGTAAATGCAGGATCTGCTTCACTTGTAACAACTCCGGAAAGAGCTGAACCGTCTCCGGTATACGACGCTGCATCTACATTGCCACTTATCTTTGCACCGCCGCCTTCTACATGCAGCATTTCTGTGGGTAAATCTGTTCCTATTCCAACCTTGCCGTCCCAGGTAAATACAACTCTATTAATATAATCCCAATCAGGAGGTTCTAACCTAACATTCCAAAATTGATATCTGTAGAACAGACCATCGTCTAGGTAATTGAAATTTGATCCCATGAAAATATTCTTGTAACGCAGTTCAGGTGTTCCCAGTGAACTAACATCATCAACCGCAGGGGCTATATTTCCTTTAACTATCACCTCACCATTTTTTGTAACTGGAACAGGATTGCCAAATTCATCTAGAATGGGATTACCAAATTCATCTGTTGATGGAATAGGATTGCCAAATTCATCTGTCATGATACCGGTACCAGGCGCCAGCACTATGTTACCTCCGGCACCACCGCCAGGCCCTCCGTCCTGTGCCTTGAGAGTTATATCTGTTCCGTCAGTTGTCCCTTCCGCGATTCCACCTTCCACGTGAAGAGTACCCGTAGGAGTGTATGTTCCGATACCAACATTACCTTCGGTAGTAACACGAACTCTTTCAATATTGTCTGTCCTGATTACAAGGTCTGCAGCATCAGTGGTACCGAGGAAATAGTTTTCAGGATCAATGTACTTATTACCGGAAGTGTACCAATGTTTGTGTGGTTTCTTAGGTTTTTTAACATGACCACTACTATCATCATCACTGCTGCCACCATCATCATAGCTGGTAGGGCCACCACCAATAGTACCATGGTTACCACCGGCAAAAGAGACATCAGGCATGCTCACAGAAAAAAACCCGACGACACACAACGAAATTACCACCACAAATAACAGACGTTTTTGATAACTTCTCATAATACTTTCCCTCCCTTTCTATAATTACCTGCTTTCTACCACATCCAAAGATCTCAGACATCTCCAGATGTTTATAATTTTCTTAACTGTAAATTCTATAAAGTTCTTCTATATTTTCTGCGGATATCACCCCGCTATGGAGGCAGTGTCAGTTTGCTTAACTACCAGCATATAATTCCTGGATTTAACAATCTTACTTATTCACTGCACCGGCAAGATCGCTCTTTGCGGCTTCTTGTCCTAGGCGAATTCTGTCCGGAGAGCGGTGAATAATTGCTCATTTTATTGCCAAATTTGGAAAAATATTTTTATTAAGAAACTAAGGTATTAATCCTTTAGGATCTAACCTTGCACTGAATAATCATCTCTTTTACTTAATAAACGTTTGCTGTGCTAGTAGTACACCATACTGGCTTGGCATACAAAACCACCAGTAAGGGTTGCTCCTGATGCGTCTATTTGAAGAGAGATTAAATCACCGGTTTGAAAAGGAGCGCCACCACCAATATCAAAAACACCCGTAGCGAGTGCAGGGATACCTGCACCAAGCGAAGTAATTGCCCCGTTTTTTCTCACATACACCCATACAAGTCCAGAATTAGAATTGTTAACTCGAACTCTAATTCTAAGACCGGCAGCTGTTCCGCCTTTGGGAAGTACTAACTGAACAAGAGATTCTGATGGGTTTTGTGGTCCATTTAGGCCAACATATGCAACTGGACTACTAGGTTCGACGGAGGTCTCTCTAAAAAACAACATTTGACTTCCGGTCACGGCCGCCGTGGTCTGAGTGGTTCCATCCGGGAATTTTACACCCCCTGAGGTAGATTCTATTGTTCCAGCTACAGTCAGTTTCTCCGATGGATTCGGGTCTCCAATGCCTACGTTGCCGGCGTTTGTCCAGCTCAGCACCTGCTTCTGGACGTTGCCTCCGTTTGTGCCCAGCGCACCGCCTGAATCACCGTATAGGACCGGGCCATTAACGTTGTTACCATCAAATAGTTTTCCTGTACCGTACCAGCCCAGGCCGTGGTAGGGGTCTACTCCGTCGCGCAGAAAAAGATCGTTATCGTTGATGCGGATATCACCGCTGACATCCAGCCTGCTATTTGGACTCAACGATCCGATACCGATATTACTGCCATCATCAAATATCGAACCAGAAACGAGTGCTGATCCATCCCACTTTGGTACTTTATTTGTTGTGTTTGAGCCCACCTCAGGATCAGTCTCAGCACCGGCTGAAGCAGTTTGCCATGTCGCATTACCTGAAGCATCAGATGTCAGCACCTTTCCACTCCCCTGTGAACCATCAATAATGGCAACCTTTCCATCAAAGTAGCCGGCAAAACCGTTAGTACTCATGCCCCATACACCCTTAGCAGAAGTGCTGGTACTAGAAGTATGCCCAAAAACACCCGAACCGGTAGATGATGAGGTCTCTCCATAAACACCGTAACTGTCTCCTTTTCCTCGTACTCCATAATCTCCTCCTAAACCATACAGACCATAAGTTCTTCCGGTACCGTATACACCATAGCTTCCTGCACCGCTTCCTGTACCATACAGACCATAAGTGCTTCCGTCACTGTATATACCATATTGTCTATTACCACCTACACGGACTGAAAAGGCAGAGTTTGAACCGACTCCAACGCCTATATAACCTCCACCATCATCTATTATGCTTCCAGTACTCAGGCTACCGCTGCTTGAATCCCACCTTGGAATATAATTTGGTGAGATTGTGCCCACCTGAGGATCAGTCTCAGCACCAGCAGAAGCATCTTGCCATGTCGCCAACCCATCGGCATCAGAGGTTAAAACCTTACCCACCCCCTGCGTACCATCAGCAATTTTGATCTGTCCCCAAACATCAAGCTTAGCCGTAGGGACTATCCCGATACCGAGGTTACCGCTAAAGTAACCATTGCCAGAAAAATAACCAGCATAACTACTAGTGCTTGTTCCATAAACACCTATACCATCAACGCTTGCCCCATAGACACCAACACCCATTCCATTTCCGACTCCGGTTCCGTTTCCTTTACCATAAACACCAGTATTGCCCTCACCGTAGACACCAAGATTACCAGCAGCATTTCCACCCACGGCCCAAACACCACCATTGGTTCCAATAACCTGAACACCAATAGTACTGCCAGAAGTATATATACCAACACCAGGAATACCATCTCCGCCAACGCTTAATGATGACAGAGGATTTGTCGTTCCTATGCCTACGTTGCCGGTTCCTGAGATTCTCAATCTTTCCTCAAGGCCTGATTGGTAAGTGAAAAGTCCTAGGCCAAATTGATTGGGGTCCTCGGTAATATTTTGAATTCTCGCGAGTCCGGTTGGAGTCGTATTGGCGAATTCAATGTAAGGACCTGATCCCACAACCGTATCAAGTGCATTGGCACGAAGTTTCAGAACTTCTTGACCCGAAGGATTTGCCGCGACGTCGTTCAGGATATCCAGCTTCGTCCCCGGACTCGTAGTGCCGATGCCTACGTTACCAGCGGCATCAACAAACACCGCATCAGCCGGCGATGCGCCATCACTGCCGTATGACAGGCCTCCAGATACTACGGCACCCCATGAGAGGATACCGCTGCCGTCATTTGTCAGCATGGTGCCTGCAGCTCCCTGACCTGCAGGTAAGGTGTAAGTGATGTCAGCTGTCTGATCACCACCACGGAAGATAGTGTGGAATGAAGGCGTTGTTCCACGCTCAAGAATCCCCATAGTTCCATCTACTGTCAGAGTCTGCCCAGGGCTTGTTGTATTAATACCTACAAGCCCGCTTGGAAAATCACCGTAGATCAGTGTGCTATTCCGATTATTAGCGATATGTAATTTATTATCACCCTGTTCATTGTAACCTGCTTCGTAACCAAGGAATACGCTACCTGAACCTATTGCAGTACCGCCTGAATTGTGACCAATGGCAGTATTTCTAGAACCCACAGTGACTTCAGAAAGTGCGATTGAACCAATCGCGGTATTATGGATACCTGTCTGGTTTGCGCCAAGTGCAGAGAATCCATTGGCAGTATTATTGCTACCTGTTGTGTTACTACCTAACGCCCCCCGCCCAACAGCAATATTACTATTTCCTGTTGTATTTTCAAATAATGCACCATTTCCAAAAGCACTATTACTGCCACCTACAGTGTTATTCAAAAGAGAGTTAACGCCAAAAGCATTATTATAAACACCGGTAGTGTTATTAAGTAGAGCATAATATCCATTGGCAGTATTGCTATTACCGGTAGTATTCTGCTTTAAAGCATTTCTTCCAGTAGCGGTATTACTGCTGCCTCCAGTGTTCGAGTCAAGTGCACCTGTTCCAATAGCAGTGTTGTAATAACCTGTGGCATTATCGCTTAATGCCAAACTTCCAACAGCAACGTTTCCAACACCTGTGGTATTTGCTATTAGTGCTTGACTACCTATAGCAGTATTTTCAGTACCTTCAGTATTTAGTTTTAACGCCTCCCAACCAACGGCGGTATTATTGTTACCCGTAGTGTTGGAATTTCCAGCTCGCACACCAAGAAGTGTATTTAATTCTTGTGCAGCGTCTGTTATTATACTGCCACCAGGTACGGTCAGTCCAGTTGACGTAATCGTACCGCTGACATCCAGCTCTGTTGCAGGTGTTGTTGTTCCTATGCCGACCTTGCCGTTGTTGTAGTAAGCCGAAGTTCCATTTTGACTCCATATACCTAGCGGTAAACTATTCCACTTTAATATTCCGCCAACATTAGATAATGTTGCACCTCCAATATGCAAGCTGCTATTTCCTACATAAACGTCTTTCCAAACGTTTCCAGATGTTCCAAGTGTATGGGTATCAGTTACCGATGGAACAATATTACCGGCTACGGTCAGTTTGTCTGTCGGACTCGTAGTTCCGATGCCGACGTTACCGTCAGGAGTTAAGTCCATCACATTAATTCCACCACCGGCACCGGCCCAGATACGTAAATGATCATTACCAAGCAAGTTGATAAAGCCCCATCGACCGCTTGCATTACCGTTCTTCATCTCAAAGCTTGAATCGCCTGTACCAAACATTCGAACGGTACCATTTACATCCAACTTAGCCTCGGGAGCCGTAGTTCCGATGCCGACTTTGCCGTCGTTTAGAATATGGAGACGATCAACATTGTTAGTCATCAATCCCAGACCAAAGCCATCCGTGTTTCCAAGGACCCTGTCAGCACCACCGGCCTCACCCAGATTAGAAAAATCTCCAGACAAGCCACTGAGGTCAGCAGTCAATGAACCACCAGCATCTGTGAGTTCCAAAAGATTACCGGTTAATGACAAACCGGTATTTAACTCATTTAAATCATCTGTATCCGCATCTGCAGCAATAGCGTCTGAATTAAAACCAATATCTACTGCGTTCAAATCAATAGCTGCTGTGTTGTCTGTTATATCCATTGTGTGAGCATTCCATTCATCTATCGTTGCCTGATCTATTCCTGCAGCCGGACTTGCAATATAGAGAGGATCTGACTCTGCATAACTCTTAATGTATCCCATAGTAGCAATATCAGTATCTGTTGTATGTGCGCCGGAAACAAATCCTAATGCTGTAACTCCTGCTGCATCCAATTGGGTATCGGTGTCAACTGTATGAGTTCCAACCAACGCTTCTATACCGGCCTGGTCCTTAACGTATCCCAGCAAAGAAATATCAGCATCATTAACACCCACATTCGTCAGGCCAGAACCGTCTCCCACAAACCTGGTTGCATTAATTTCACCATTCTCTCCATTAAGAGTTATTGTAGGTGGGAGCAAGTTATTAGATAAATCACGGTTACCATTATGGTCATGAAGCTCAATAAAACCATACGGTGCTACCG
>Ga0233428_1004895_pt1 | contig 10047 bp, 9 predicted proteins | sample SI_118_April2016_4_FD_179890 | JGI IMG/M metagenome (GOLD analysis project Ga0233428, IMG submission 179890) | Seawater microbial communities from Saanich Inlet, British Columbia, Canada - SI_118_April2016_120_MG | ecosystem: Environmental > Aquatic > Marine > Inlet | place: Canada: British...
GCCGATGGCACCTGGTTGATTTATCACGACAAGGAACTGGAACAGATCACCCACATTCCCCTCGGCACGACTCCGGCCGATATCCTGGTCCAGGAAAACCTGTCCCTGCTTGCCGGAGAGCTGATTGTCACCAAGATTGAGCGTGGGCCGGGCATTATCGGTGTCACGCTGGTGCGCGAAGAGGACGACGGTGGCCAGTTGACATTAATTTTCAGCGACAAACCGCTACAGCTAAAAAAGTGGATTGTCCTTGATCCACAAGGGATCAAGACGTCCGTCTCGTTGTTATCGACCCAGCGTGATGTTTCTTTTGACCCGAAACTTTTCAACGTCAAGCTTAAGCACGGCACCTGGACTCCCGGTGATAAATAAGCCTTGAAGCGGCATCCGCATATCACCAAATAAGGAAAACGGGAGGAACCTCTCATCCCGCCGGGATGGCTCCCCTGCCATTCTGTAGGGCTCTGTTATTTAGAGACCCCAAACGCCCGGCAAGCCCCCCTGCCGGGCGTTTTTTTATGGGGCCAGCCGATAGCCGCCGGGTTCGGTAAGCAAAATGCGGGCGTTAGAAGGGTCTTCCTCGATTTTCTGGCGCAAGCGATAAACGTGGGTTTCCAGTGTATGTGTGGTAACCCCGGCATTATAACCCCAGACCTCGTCCAGTAGCACATCACGGCCAATAACCTTGCCGCCGGTCCGGTACAGGTACTTCAAAATCGCCGCCTCCTTATCGGTCAGACGAACTTTTTTATTGGTTTCGGTTTCCAGCAACAATTTGGCTCCCGGCTGGAAACTGTAGGGGCCGATGTTAAACACCGCATCATCGCTGCGTTCGTGCTGACGTATATGGGCCCGCAACCGGGCCAGCAAAACGCCAAGGCGGAACGGTTTGGTAATGTAATCGTTGGCCCCTGCGTCCAGGCCCAATATTGTGTCGGCGTCAGTGTCGGCACCTGTCAGCATAATAATCGGCGACTTGACGCCGCCGCGGCGCATCAGCCGGCAAACTTCCCGGCCATCCATGTCGGGAAGGCCAACATCTAGAATGATAACGTCAAAATAATCACTTTTTACAAGTTCAAGCGCCGCCGTCCCGCTGGTCGCAATGACCGGGACGAATTCCTCGTGCAACTGCAACTGCTCGCTGAGCATTTCCAGCAGCGGCGTTTCATCGTCGACAATCAGAACCTGTTTTCCGGTGCTCATATTTTTTCCTGTCCAAAGGATATATAATGGTTTTAAACCGCTTCAAGCCAAGATCACAAAACATTTAATTGCGCCTTTAAGGGTTTTCCTTTTGGGGGTATGGTCCCGGTTACTGGAAATTTGGCCTCATTAACATGCCGCACCGCTTCAAACTCATCCAAATGCCTGCCTCACGCGAACCCGTATCCCTGCTGGCTGTTGACCGCTGTGTGTCGGAGTTGCGCCGTGGTCGCATGGTCTGTGTGCGTGGTGGTGGCGGTGTTTCGGCCCTGGTTCAGGCGGCAGAGGCTGTCACCGATGACGGGCTGGAAAAGCTCAAAACAGTTGCCCAGCAACAACCGGTGCTGGCCATTACCCTCAGGCGTGCCCTGATTTTAAGCCTGATCGACGCCGCAGACCAAAAGTCCCCGGCCATTGCACTAAGCTGTGCCAAGGGCTGGCAAGCCGAAGCTGTCCTTGAATTGGCCGATCCGCTTTCCAACTTTGATTTTGAAAAAGGTCATTCCGGCGATCTAGATGTGAAGAGCGCAAAAACCTACGGCTGCGCCGCCGCCGCCATCGGGCTTGCCAAGATTGCCCGCCTATTGCCAGCCGCCATGGTTGCCGAAATCAGCGATCCCGATGCCGAAGATGTTGATGCCTGGGCGATTCGCCATGGCTTGCTGGTCGTCGATGCCGGGGACGTCTTCCAGTACGAACACACCCAGGCGCGAACCTTGAAAGCAGTCAGCGAGGCAAGCGTACCACTGCTCGATTCCCAGGACGCCCGCATTATCGCCTTCAGGCCCGATGATGGCGGCCTTGAGCATCTTGCCATTATCATTGGTGCCCCGGATGACAAGCGGCCGGTCCTGACGCGTCTGCATTCGGAATGTTTTACCGGCGATTTGCTGGGCAGCCTCAGGTGTGATTGCGGCGATCAGTTGCGCGGCGCAATCAATGAAATCGCCTCTGCCGGTGGTGGCGTTCTCTTGTATCTGGCCCAGGAAGGGCGCGGCATCGGCTTGGTAAACAAATTGCGTGCTTATGAACTTCAAGATCGCGGTTTCGATACCATGGACGCCAACGAGCAACTGGGATTCGACGCGGACGAGCGAATCTATCTACCCGCTGCCGAAATGCTCAACCAGCTTGGTTTTTCTTCGGTTCGACTATTGACCAATAACCCGGCAAAGATCGAAGCCTTAAGCGCCTGCGGTGTGGAAATCGTTGAGCGGGTCGAACACGCCTTCCCCGCCAACCAGCACAATGAGCAGTACCTGAAAACTAAGGCAGCGCGTGGCGGCCACCTGATTTAAGGCCGGACAGGCGCTTTTTGCCCTGGTGTGGCGGCAGTTCTTGCCGCCGGGCCCGGTTTTCTTCGCGATTTTTCCGACAACTTATTGATTTATATGATTTTTTAGTTGGCACGCCGCTTGCGTATTAACAGGCGACATTAAAATGTGATCAAACTGAAGTGAACACAAGAAATGATAGACGGGCCAATCGAAACAACAAGCTCCCAATCCGTATTGCCGACGCCAAGAACGTCGCTGCAAAACATTGGCGAGAAACGCGATAAGGACGAAGAGGGCCGTGAAGGCAATTCGTTCCAGGCCTTTGGTGCGGATGGTTTTACTTTCCTCGACTTCCTCGACATCATCAATCCTTTGCAACACATTCCTGTGGTCAGCACTGTCTATCGGGAAATGACCGGTGACGAGATCGATCCCGGTGCCCGCATTGCCGGGGGCACCCTGTTTGGCGGGCCAATCGGTGCGACCGTTGCGCTGGTTGATGTCGCCGTCGAACAAAGCTCTGGACAGGACATGGGCGATCATATGATGGCCCTGTTCACGGGCGAGGATGAACAAGGTGACGGCGTCGTCCTTGCCAATTCGCCTCCGCCTGCCGATTTTGTTACCGCCGCCGGGGTCAGCGCCGAAGAACTGGCGGACGCCGCAGGACCCATTACCACCAATGCCGAGGTTCTTGAGTGGGCGCGGCGCGAAACCAGCCGCATGTCGGTAAATGATGATCAGGCGCGCCTGAAAACACCGGCCGCAGAGACCGTTGATATTGCCACCAATGTAGAAGTCCTGAACTGGGCCCGCAAGGAAGCCGCCTTGTCTCTTTCCGATGTTGAAACTGCCGATGCGACAACCCTGGATCAACGCAAAGCCGAACAGCAACTGAACACGCAAGACAAACAGGCAGCCCTGAGCACCGCCATCGCCCTGGGCCGCGATCAGTCGCAACTTAACGGCGCTGCCGCCCCGCTTGGTGGCTGGTTCTCCGAAACCATGCTGATTGCCTTGGCTAAATATGATGATAGCGCCCAACTGGGCAAGCCCGCCGCCGACCGGCGCGTCGAGGAATCCAGCAACCAGACCGAATAATCTTCGATCGTTCCCTGATTTCAGATAAAATCCCCATATGGAAATACTTGTCGACAGCCATGGCTTCGCCTCCTGGACCGACGCTGCAGGAACGCCTCATAAAGCACGTTGCGCCCTTGGGCGCAGTGGTATCGGTGATAAGATTTCAGAAGGCGACGGCCACACCCCTATCGGTCGCTTTCCCTTGCGCCGTGTCATGGTTCGAGGCGACAGGGTCCCGGCTGTGCACACTGCACTGCCGGTTTCACAATTAAGCAAAGCCGACGGCTGGTGCGATGATCCGGCCTCTGCCGATTACAACAAGCCCGTCACCCTACCCCATCCGGCGCGCCATGAAGAGCTGTGGCGGGACGACGCCGTTTATGACGTGATCGTCGAAATTGGCTGCAACGATGACCCTGTGGTGGCCGGCAAAGGCAGCGCAATTTTCATGCACGTCGCCAAGCCCGGCTATACCCCGACAGAAGGCTGTGTCGCCTTGGCTCTGAAAGACTTGCTGGCGTTGTTGACGGCTTGTGGCACAGACAGTGTGCTTGTTGTTGATCGTTAGGGTAATTGCCCCTCATTAGAGTTCAAGTCCCTCAAGCGCCCGGCGTTCGCTCCGCTCTCTTGGCTTTTTAGGCCTCTGGAAGTCAAATTTCAATTGGCAGCAGGTACCCGGATTATAAAAACCGGGCTGCTGTTGCCATGCCAGTCTTGACTTCCAGAGGCCTCGCCACCCGAAGGGTGCGAAGCCAAGAGGCCCGAGGCCTCGCCCGGCGCTTGAGGGGCTTAAACACTAATGAGCGGGAACTCTATTCCCTTTCCCCGAAGATCGCCGTGCCGACGCGGACATGAGTTGCGCCAAAACGCACGGCGACAGGATAATCGGCGCTCATGCCCATGCTCAGTTGCTCAAGGCCGTTACGTTCGGCAATTTGCGCCAGCAAGGCGAAATGCAGGGAGGGCTCTTCGTCAACGGGCGGGATACACATCAAGCCGCGCACGGGAAGCTTTAACTGATCACGGCAAAGGGCGATAAAATCATCGGCCTCAAGGGGTTTCACCCCGGCTTTCTGATCCTCCTCGCCGGTATTGACCTGTATCATGCAGTCGGGCCTTAGACCTGTTTCTTCCATAATGCGGGCCAGGGCGCGGGCCAGTTTCGGCCTGTCAACGGTTTCGATAACATCAAACAAGCCAACAGCCTGACGCACCTTGTTGCTTTGCAGCGGGCCGATTAGATGTAGGCGCACATCGCTATGGTCGCGCTTTAATTGCGGCCATTTATCGACCGCCTCCTGAACCCGGTTTTCGCCAAAAATCCGCTGACCGGCTGCCAGCACTTCAAGGATCGCCTCTGCCGGCTTGGTCTTTGATACCGCGACCAAATTGACAGAGCCCGGGTCACGCCCGGCTTCCTGCGCGACGGCGGTAAGTTCGTCGCGGACCCGATCAAGGTTGCCGGGGCGGTCAGTTTCGTTATTATTTTCGCCAGTCATCGGGAAATCTCGTGTCATGAAAGATCAGTAAAAACCGTTGCGAACCCTAACAGACCCACAGCACAGGCGAAAGCTGCCGTTAACGATTTTAATGACTGACAGCGCCCGCCTGAAAAACCCGCTACCGGCGGCGCGCGCCCTCGCCCCCGGTAGCGCCGTCATCCTTCGCCATTACGATGACAAAAACCGGGCCGGGCTGGCGCGCCAACTCATCGCCCTTTGTCGGCCCCGCCATATTCTTGTCCTTGTTGCAGGTGACGCCCGCCTTGCCCTGTCCACAGGCGCTGATGGCCTGCACCTGCCCGAGGCCATGATGGCCCGGCGGCGCCAGCTATTGCGCCCCTCGATGTTGCTTTCGGTCGCCGCTCACTCGCCAAAATCCCTTGCGAAGGCGGCGAAGGCGGGTGCGGATTTCGCCTTGCTATCACCGGTGTTGCCGACAAAAAGTCATCCTGGGGATAGCACAATCGGCATCCTTCGTTTTGCCGCCTGGGCGTTACGAGCCCCACTTGCTGTTTACGCGATGGGCGGTATCAATGATCAAAATGTCCGTCGCCTTGGCGGCTCCGGGGCTGTCGGCTGGGCAGCCATTGAGGGTTTAAGCAAAAATCTGGATGTGGCGCGTTGATAACTGGCTATAGTGCCGCGCAAATCTTTCGTATATTAAAGGGATTGAAAATTGAGGAGTTTGCTTCGGCATGAATGATTTAGTCACAAAGAACCGCGACATGCTCAATTCTGTTGCCTCGACGCGGTACCTGCTGCTCGTTCTGTGCGCCGCCGCCAGCCTGTTTGTTAGCGCTTGCACCGAAGGTGAGCCTGCCGGTGAAGGCCCGACAACAACAAGCGGCGTCAACATGAAAGATCAGAGCACAAATGGCGGCCTTTTTGGAGAAGGCGGCATTTTCGCGGATGATCCTTACGCCGACGGTCGCTCAATCGGGGTGAACAGCTTTTTGTGGCGGGCCTCGCTTGATACGATTTCCTTTATGCCCGTCAGTTCTGCCGACCCTTTCGGCGGCGTCATCATCACCGATTGGTATTCCGCAGGACAGGCGCCCAACGAACGCTTCAAGCTGAATGTCTATATTCTTGGGCGGGCGCTGCGGGCCGACGGGGTCCGGGTCGCTGTTTTTCGCCAAGTTCTTAATGCCCAGGGCGGCTGGCGCGATATGGCCATCGGTGACACGACGGCAACAAAAATCGAAGACTCCATCCTGACCCGGGCGCGCCAGCTCAGGAATGAAATTTTACGGGCCCAATAGCGGAAATCAATCAACGCACATGTCGAACTATAATTCCAGGGAGACCGAAGCCAAGTGGCAGGCGGCGTGGGAAAGCAAAGGCGCTTTCAATGTCACCGAGGATCCTTCCAAACCAAAATACTACGTGCTGGAAATGTTTCCCTATCCATCGGGCCGCATTCACATGGGTCACGTTCGCAACTACACCCTGGGCGACCTGGTTGCCCGCTATAAAAAAGCGCGCGGCTTTAACGTCCTTCACCCCATGGGCTGGGACGCCTTTGGCTTACCGGCGGAAAACGCCGCCATCGCCAACAATGTGCCGCCCGCCCAGTGGACCCGCGACAACATCACATCCATGCGTAGCCAGCTTAAAAGCATGGGCCTGTCTTATGACTGGAACCGTGAGCTCGCCACCTGCGAGCCGGACTATTACCGTCACGAACAAAAAATGTTCCTGGATTTTCTGGAGGCCGGTCTGGTCTACAGAAAGGAATCCTGGGTCAACTGGGACCCGGTTGAAAACACCGTCCTTGCCAACGAACAGGTCATTGATGGCAAGGGCTGGCGTTCCGGCGCCGATGTGGAAAAGCGCAAGCTGTCCCAATGGTTCCTGAAAATCACCGAATACGCCGATGATTTACTCGAAACCATTAAAGAACTGGAACGCTGGCCGGACCGGGTCCGCCTGATGCAGGAAAACTGGATTGGCCGCTCCGAAGGGGCGCATATTCGTTTCAAGATCGTCGATCGTGATGACAGTCTGGAAGTTTTCACAACCCGTCACGACACCCTGTATGGTGCGTCGTTTATGGCCATTGCCGCCAATCACCCGCTGGCCCAGGAGCTGGCCGGGAGCAACCCCAAGCTGGGCGACTTCATTGTCGAGTGCAATCGTCTGGGAACCAGCGAGGCCGCCATCGAAACCGCCGAGAAAATCGGCGTCGATACGGGCCTTGAGGTTGTTCACCCATTCGATCCGGAAAAGAAACTGCCTGTCTATGCGGCCAATTTTGTTCTCATGGATTATGGTACCGGCGCGATCTTCGGTTGCCCGGCCCACGATCAGCGCGATCTGGATTTCGCCCGCAAGTACGATCTGGACGTGACCCCTGTCGTCGCCCCAAGAGATGCCGATCCGGCCACCTTCAGCGTAGTGAGCGAAGCCTTTGTAGAAGATGGTGTGCTGATCAATTCGGATTTTCTTGATGGCATGAGCGTACCCGAAGCCAAGGCCGCTGCGGCGCAAAGGCTTGTTGATACCGACAGCGGAGAATCTACCGTAAACTTCCGTCTGCGCGACTGGGGCGTATCGCGCCAGCGCTATTGGGGCTGCCCGATCCCTGTCGTCCATTGCGACGGGTGCGGCATCGTTCCCGTTCCGGCCGATCAATTGCCCGTCGCCCTGCCCGAAGACGTCAATTTCGACAAACCTGGCAATCCGCTGACGCATCACCCGACCTGGAAGCATGTGGATTGCCCAAAATGCAACAAACCGGCTGAACGCGAAACCGATACATTCGATACGTTTTTCGAATCATCCTGGTATTTTGCTCGCTTCTGCTCAGCCCAGTCTGATCAGGCCTTCACCCGTGAGGCGGCGGATTACTGGCTGCCTGTCGATCAATATATCGGCGGCATTGAACATGCCGTGCTGCATTTACTGTATTCGCGCTTTTTCACCCGCGCCTTAAAACAATGTGGCTATCTGGGCATTAAAGAGCCATTCGCCGGGCTGATGACCCAAGGCATGATCTGCCATGAGACCTACAGGGACGATACGGGTAACTGGTTGTTGCCCGAGGAGGCGGAGGCCGCTTCTGGCCCGATCACCCGTGGCCGTTCGGAAAAAATGAGCAAGTCAAAAAAGAACGTCGTCGACCCGGAAAACATCATTAGTGAATACGGCGCCGATACGGCCCGCTTGTTCATGTTGTCGGACAGCCCGCCCGATCGCGATCTTGACTGGACCGACAGTGGCATTGATGGGGCCTGGCGCTACGTCAACCGTTTATGGCGGATGATGAGTGAACCTAAGGTAGCACTTGCAAATACCGGCAGCCCCCAACCAGACACGCTTTCAGAAGCCGCCGATGCGGCGCACCGGGCCATCCATAAAACCGTCGCAGCTGTTTCAGGCGATCTTGATAAATTTCACTTCAACAAAGCCGTTGCCCGCATTCGGGAGCTGACAAATGTTCTCGACGCCCTTGAGTGCGACGAGGCTGGTGTCGATTGGGTTTTGCGGGAAGGCTATGAAACCGTTGTCCGGTTGATCGGGCCGATGATGCCCCATATCGCCGAGGAGTTATGGCAACAACTGGGTCACGACGTTATGCTGACCGACACCGCCTGGCCGGAAGTTGACGAAACCCTGCTTGTCGAAGACACTGCGACTGTCGCCATTCAGGTCAACGGCAAACTGCGTGGCACCGTCGACCTGCCCAAAGGTTGTGACGCCAAGGAAGCAGAAAAAATCGCCCTTTCTCTGCCACGTGTTGCCGAGGCCGTTGAAGGCAAGGACATTCGCAAAGTGATTGTCGTGCCCGACAGGATTATCAATGTTGTCATCTGAGTCACCCCGCCAGCGCCTTGTTCGGTTTTGCGTCGTCATCCTTGTCGCTCTGCTTGTTGGCGCTTGTGGTTTCCGGCCCCTTTACGGCAGACACGGCGCGGGCATTGTTCCCGCCGAGCAATATCTCGCCCGCATAGAAATCAGGCAAATTGAAAATCGCATTGGTCAGCAGCTGCGCAATAATCTGCTCAGCCGCCTAAACCCAAAGGGTTCGCCGGACCGACCGTTGTATTCCCTGTCAATCACCATCTCAGAGTCCGTTTCCAGCCTGGGGATTAAGAAATCGGCTGTCGTGACGCGTGGGAATCTTAGGGTTTCGGCGGAGTACACAATGGTAAAGTTGCATTTAAATGAAGAGGTGGCGGACGAGAAAGAAGCCCTGGCCAGCGGGTCTGTGCTGGCGACCAGCAGCTACGATATTCCCCAGGCCCAGTATGCAGTCCTGGCAGCCCTTAAGGACGCCCGGGCCCGCGCTGTCAAAGAGCTTGCCGACGATATCAGGACCCGGCTTGCCGTTTATTTTAAACAAAACCCCGAAAGCTTATAGCCTTCAGCAAAAAGGCCCCTTCACGTGAAAATAACCGGCGCTCGCCAAGACAGTTTTATTGCCAAACCCGACCCGGCCATCGTCTGCGTTCTGCTTTACGGGCCTGACCGGGGGCTGGTTAGCGAACGGGCCCGAAAATTATCGGCCACCGTCGTCGAGGCCCCTGACGATCCCTTTCGCGTCGTCGAAATGACGGGCGCCAATCTGAAAGCTGACCCGGCCCGGCTTCTTGACGAGGCCCAGTCTATGGCTTTTGGTGGCGAGCGCAGATTGCTTAAGCTGCGTGACATTGGCGACGCCGCGAGTAAGACACTCAAGGAATTTCTTCACGTCGCAACCGCTTCGGACGCCCTGCTTGTTGTCGAGGCGGCTGAGCTCGGTCCACGCTCAAGCCTTCGTAAACTCTGCGAGAGCGAAAAAAATGCTGCCGCCATCGCCTGCTATAGCGATGATACAGGCAGCCTTACCAGGGTCATCGGCGAAACCCTTGGCGCCCACGACCTGAAACCATCCCGTGACGCCGTGGCCTATTTGACCGGTAGCCTGGGTTCGGATCGCAGCGTCAGTCGTGGCGAACTTGAAAAACTTGCCCTTTATATGGGCGGACCGGGCACTG
>Ga0233428_1004897_pt1 | contig 10045 bp, 10 predicted proteins | sample SI_118_April2016_4_FD_179890 | JGI IMG/M metagenome (GOLD analysis project Ga0233428, IMG submission 179890) | Seawater microbial communities from Saanich Inlet, British Columbia, Canada - SI_118_April2016_120_MG | ecosystem: Environmental > Aquatic > Marine > Inlet | place: Canada: British...
ACAACCTCGTACCGTAGGGAGTGAACCTCTCTGCGGAACGAGACCGTGCTCGATATCCTGTTTTCCACTCCTGTCATCAGCTCCCTCGTGGTCGCCGCCTGCGCTGCCTTTGGCGTCAGTGTTGTCAGCGGCTTTGTACGTGATCGTTCGACTCTCGACCAGAAGCGCAAGAAGGTCGAGAAAATCCTGAAGAAGCTGCGCGCACAGATTGCCGAGCGCGAAAGCACCATCCAGCAGTTGCAGCAAGAGGTGGACGAGTTGCGTCCGCTGCATGACCGCCTCGATGAATACCACGAGGAACTCAGCCAGATGCAGCTTGCCGCGGAACGCCAGGCCATGCTGGATGAGGAGAAAAGCCCAGCCCGCGACACGGACGACGAGTTCAGCCGCAGCCGCCACCGCGTCGATCGCTGATCAGCCCCCTGTCTTCGATTCCGCTTCGTCTCGACCACTCCCTTCTCTTCGCGACCACCTCGAGTGAGGCATTCGTGTCACATGCGTCGCGGATCCGGCCCCTGTGAGACAAGGTTGTCTCACGACGATTTTGAGATAGGAGCTGCCGGGTTACGGTGGGTCGGGCTCATTCACGTCGCGATCAGGCTTAGTTCGAATCTTGTATTCTGTTTATTAACAGACACTTACCGATCCACGCTGGAATCTTCCGCACAATGATTCCCTAAGGCAGTAGTCGCTGGTACTTCCCTTGCTCAAGGAGTCCAGTGTGACCACTAGCCCACCCATCCCCGCTCTCGTCTGCGATCACTGCGGACAGTCCTGCCTCGACACTCGTGTCGAGGCGCTTGACCGGCTGTTCTGTTGCCACGGCTGTCGCACCGTGTTTGAGATTCTGCAGGACAATGGCCTGACCCACTACTACCGCCTCGAAGACCGACCCGGCATCCGCCTCGACAACGCAGAGGAACACGCAAGTCGTTTCAGCTATCTGGATGATGAAACACTGCAGGCGCAGTTATTGGACTTCAGCAATGGTGTCACGGCGACGATCACCCTGCGCCTGCCACAGATTCACTGTGCCTCCTGTGTCTGGCTCCTCGAGAATCTGCGCCGCCTCGAACCTGCTGTAGCGCATTCAGAGGTCGACTTTCTCCGGCGCGAACTTGCTGTGACCTACCAGGTCGACTCCCTGTCCCTGCGTCGCCTGGTTGAGCGACTTGCGTCGATTGGCTACGAACCGGAGATCACTCTCGACGCGACAACGCCAAAAACGGGATTCACTCAGGATCCGCTGTTGCGCAAGATCGGCATCGCCGGATTCTGCTTTGGCAATGCGATGCTTTTCAGTCTGCCGGAGTATTTCGCCGACCCAGGTGAGTTGAACACATCCTGGCAGCGACTCTTCAGTGGGTTGAATCTGGTCCTCGCCCTGCCCGTCCTGCTCTACAGCAGCACCGATTATCTGCGCGGCGCCCTACGCAGCCTCTCGCAGGCAACGACAACCATCGACGTCCCCATTGCCCTGGGGATCGTCGCGCTATTCTCCCGAAGCCTCTACGAGATCGTCAGTGGCGCAGGTCCGGGATACATGGACTCCTTCACGGGCCTCGTGTTCTTCCTCCTGTTGGGCAAACTCTTTCAGCGCAACAGTTTTTCGGCGTTGAGCTTCGAGCGTGACTACCGCTCCTATTTCCCTCTCGCCGTGAATGTGCGAGATGGACACGAGGAGGTGAGCGTCCCCGTCTCTGCCCTCGAACCGGGCCAGAGAATCATCGCCCGCCATGGCGAGTTGATCCCCGCCGATTGCCGCCTGCTCTCAACCCATGCCCTGTTGGACTTCAGCTATGTCACAGGTGAGTCGGATCCTGTCGAGGCCAGCCGCGGCGATCAGGTCTGGGCAGGTGGACGCGTAGTCAGTGGCGCCATCGAGCTCGTCGTTTTGCGTGACGTATCACAGAGTTATCTGACACGATTGTGGAATCAGGATCTCTTCCATGGTCCGGCCACGGACGACCTGTCCCTGCTCGCCAATCGCTTCAGTCGCTGGTTCACAGCAGCTGTGGTCAGCATCGCCGTCCTGACCGCTCTGTACTGGTTGCAGGCCGATCCAACCATCGCCATACACGCCGCCACGTCGGTACTGATTATCGCATGTCCCTGCGCCCTGGCCCTGTCGACGCCCTTCACGACAGGTGCCGCCATGAACCTGCTGGCTCGCGTCGGACTCTATCTGCGCGAAGGCTCCGTCGTCGAAAAACTCGCAGGGATCTCAACGATTGTATTCGACAAGACCGGCACGCTGACCTCAACGCATCACAGTGACGTTGTCTTTGCAGGCACCGACGGTGATCTCACGGCGGCGCAGAAACTCGGCCTTGCAGCACTGCTGTCGAACTCCGTTCACCCTCTGAGTCGAAAACTGCTGGACCAATTACCGGCGGCCACTTCGCCAGAAGTCGCTGAATATCTGGAGGCACCGGGACTGGGCATCAGCGGCAGAATCGACAAGACGTCTTGGTGTGTCGGGTCGAGACAGTGGTTGATCCAGAACGGCGTGCCCCTGGAGCGGATCGTGGCCGGCACGGGCTCGGAGCAGTTGCATGCAGATGACCAGGACCCAACAGGTGCCACCGTCCACATCGCGGCCAATAGCATCCATCTCGGCATGTACAGATTGGGTCATGCCTATCGCGGCGGCCTGAGTCAGCTCATGGCACAGCTGCGCCGGCGCTATCAGTTGATGTTGTTGTCGGGCGACAACGATCGTGAACGCCAGCGCCTGTTGCCACTGATGGGTGACTCGACGCAGATGCACTTCTCCCAGTCGCCTGAGCAGAAGCTCGCCACCGTGCAGCGGCTCGAACAGTCGCAATCTGTGATGATGGTCGGGGATGGTCTCAACGACGCCGGCGCGCTGCGCGGCAGCAGTGTCGGTATTGCCGTGAGCGAACAGATCGCCGCGTTCTCGCCCGCCTGTGATGGCATACTGGATGCAGACGCCATCCATCGCTTGCCGGCAATTCTGCACTTCGCACGGCTCTGCCTGGGCATCGTGATCGCCAGTTTCATCCTGTCATTGGCCTACAACATCATCGGCTTGAGTTTCGCCGTGCGCGGCAACCTGTCACCCCTGTTGAGTGCCGTGTTAATGCCTCTCAGTTCAGTCAGTGTCATCGCCTTCACGGCCATCGCGACACGCGGTGCCGCCAGATGGACAGGCCTTCGCCCATGAGCGCTCTCTACATGCTGATCGGCTGCAGCATCACTGTAGCTTTGATTTTTCTTGCGGCGTTTCTCTGGGCCCTCCGGTCCGAACAATATCGAGATACGCACACACCTGCGATGCGGATGCTCTTCGAGGAGGAATCCGCTCACGACAATTCACATCCCCGCGACTCTGGTGAGGAGAATAACACGTGACCATAGACAATAAGCAGAACCCGGCGGCTGCCGCCGCCAGCTCATCACCACCTCTGGACGAGTTTCACTATGACAATCGCACGGTCCGCGACTTTGGTGTCGCCACCCTCGTCTGGGGAATCGTCGGATTCCTTGTAGGGCTGATCGTGGCCCTCAAGCTCGTCTACCCAGAGTTCCTCGGGGCCATCCCGCAGCTGTCCTATGGACGCCTGCGACCACTGCATACAAATGCGGTCATCTTCGCCTTTGCGGGCAATGCCATCTTCTTCGGCGTCTACTATTCCCTGCCACGCCTCTGCAAAGCGCCTATGTGGAGCACTGCCCTGAGTCGGATTCACTTCTGGGGCTGGCAATTGATCATCGTCGCCGCAGCGCTGACGCTGACAGCGGGAATCAACACGAGCAAGGAATACGCTGAGCTCGAGTGGCCCATCGACATCGCCATCGCTCTGATCTGGGTCGTGTTTGGCGCCAACATGATGGCGACGATCTACACGCGTCGAGTACGTCACATGTATGTGGCCATCTGGTTCTATCTGGCCACATTCCTCACCGTCGCTCTACTGCACATCGTCAATTCACTCGCCCTGCCGGTGAGTCTATTCAAGAGCTACTCCGTGTATGCCGGCGTACAGGATGCGCTCGTGCAGTGGTGGTATGGCCACAATGCGGTCGCCTTCTTCCTGACCACGCCATTCCTGGGGATCATGTACTACTTCATCCCGAAGGTGGCGAACCGTCCCGTGTTCTCCTATCGACTGTCAATCATCCATTTCTGGGCACTCGTGTTTATCTACATCTGGGCGGGTCCTCATCATCTGCTCTACACGGCATTGCCAGAATGGGCTCAGTCTCTTGGCGTCGTCTTTTCGATCATGCTCATCGCCCCCTCCTGGGGTGGTATGATCAATGGGCTGCTGACCCTGCGCGGTGCATGGGACACCGTACGCGAGAGTCCAGTTTTGAAGTTCCTCGTCATCGGTATCACCGCCTATGGCATGGCAACCTTCGAGGGCCCCATGATGGCCCTCAAGAACGTCAACGCCCTGACGCACTACACAGACTACACCATCGCCCACGTTCACATGGGTGCCCTCGCCTGGAATGGCGGTCTCACCTTCGCCATGCTCTACTACATCTTCCCGAAGATCTTTCGCACGGAGCTGTACTCCGTCAAGATGGCGAACCAGCATTTCTGGCTGGCTACGCTGGGGATCATCTTCTACGTCCTGTCCATGTATTTCGGCGGCATCACACAGAGTCTGATGTGGAAGGAATTCACCGCCGAAGGCTTGCTGCGTTATCCGAACTTCCTGGAGACAGTGACGCAGATCATTCCCATGTATGGACTGCGGGCCGTGGGGGGTGGCATGTACATCCTTGGCGCGTTGCTGTGTGTCTACAATATCTGGTGCACTGTGCGCCAGGGAGATCTGTTGGCTGCCGAGCCAGATCAGGCGGCACCCCTTGCCGAGGGACGCCTGCATCGTGACACGTCGATCCACCGCTGGCTCGAGAGTCGTCCCACACAGTTCGCCATCCTGACACTCATTGCGGCCCTGATCGGTGGCGTCGTCGAATACGTGCCAACGGCCCTGATCAAGTCGAATATCCCCACGATTGCCGCCGTAAAACCTTATACACCCCTCGAGTTGGAGGGTCGCGACGTCTATATCGCGGAAGGCTGCAATGGTTGTCACTCGCAGATGATTCGGCCCTTCCGTTCAGAGGTCGAACGCTACGGCGACTACTCGAAGGCCGGTGAATTCGTCTACGATCACCCCTTCCTCTGGGGATCGAAACGGACCGGCCCCGATCTGCACCGAGTCGGCGGCAAGTATCCGGATTCGTGGCACGCGCTGCACATGAAGGACCCCGCAGCGACATCACCCGGTACGATCATGCCAGCGTATCCCTGGCTCTTTGACGATCACTACGACGCGTCGGCGATCGGTTCCAAGGTCGCTGCCATGCGCACACTCGGCGTTCCCTATGAAGAGGGCTACGAGGAACGCGCCAGCGATGATATGCTGCAGCAGGCGCGCAAGATTGCTTCAGGCCTGACGGAGAGTGGCATGGAGATCGATGCCAATAGCCAGCTCGTCGCCCTTGTGGCCTATCTGCAACGTCTGGGCACGGACATTCGCTCCGACCCAGCCTACGTGCAGCAGCTGGAATCAATGATGACGAAGGTCGCGACGGGACCAGGATTCGAAGGGGCTCGACTACTCGTCGACGCGGCGGACGTCACGGCGGGCAAAGAGATCTTCAATGCTCAGCGCAACCTCTGTTACACCTGCCATCGCAACGACCTGGGTGGCCAGGTGGGACCGAATCTGACGGACGGACACTGGCTGCACGGCTGTACCGTCGCCGAGATCATGAGCAACATCAAGAGTGGTTTCCAGATGAAGGGCATGCTGCCCTATGGCAGTGGCAAGTCACTCACAGAGCAGGAGCTGCAGCAGGTGGCAAGCTTCATCATTTCCCTCCAGGGAAGTTCGCCTGGCAACCCGAAGGCCGTCGATCCCGAGCGCGCCTCACCTTGCCAAGCCCAGAGCTGGTAGGAGACCGACATGTATAAGGAAGTCCTTGCTTCGATTGATGGGGTAGCGATCTACCCCATCATCTCACTGGTGATCTTCTTCACCTTTTTCGTCGGCCTCCTCGCCTGGTTCGTTCTGGCCGACCGCACACGACTGCAGCGCTTCGCGCGCCTGCCACTCGACGACGACAATGCCGACAAGGAGGCGACATCCCATGGCTGAACTGCAAGAAGGCGAAGTGCTGCACGGACACGAATACGACGGCATACAGGAACTCGACAATGATCTGCCCAGATGGTGGTTGTTTGGATTTTACTTCACCATCGTCTTTGGTGTGGTCTATTGGATCTACTACCACATGTCGAGCCTGGGACCGAGTCCCGAGCAGGAGTTTCTGCGTGAGATGGCAGACGCCGGGTATCGCGTGCCCAGTGCTGCCCTTCAGGGTGTGACCGAGCAGGACCTGTTGCTGGGCGTCGTCGGTGTGCTGTGTGCCATTGGCGCCCTCATCTTTGCGGAGTTGTTACGCGCTGATCGTAGCGACAGCTAAGCAAGACCGAATGGCAACGCCACGCACAGCTTACGAGGAGAATTTCCGCGATCATCTGGGCAATGTCGCGCCCGATGGCTCACGGACGAAGATCCGTCCTCGCAAGCCACGCGGGCCCTTTCACCGGGCCCGCGTGGGCGTGAGTTGGTTGTTGCTGGCGGTTCTGTTTGGTGGCCCCTTCATCACCATCAATGGCCATCCACTGCTGTTGTTGAATGTCATTGAGCGCAAGTTCGTTCTGTTCGGCGTGCCCTTCTGGCCGCAGGACCTGTTTTTGTTTCTCCTCGTCGTACTCACCATCGTCGTCTTCATCGTCCTGTTTACATCGATCTTCGGTCGCCTCTGGTGTGGCTGGGCTTGTCCGCAGACGATTTTCCTGGAGATGGTCTTTCGCAAGATCGAGTATTTGCTCGAGGGCGATGGTGTGCAGCAGCGACGTCTTGATAAGGCACCGTGGACGACGGACAAGATCATTCGCAAGACGTCCAAACACGGCATCTATCTGGCCTTGTCCTTTCTGATTTCGAACACCTTCCTTGCCTATGTCATCGGCATTGATCAGCTCTGGGTCATCGTCACCGATCCACCCAGTCAGCATCTGGTCGGTCTGTTCACGATCACCATCTTCAGTCTGGTCTTTTATGGTGTCTTTGCCCGTTTCCGTGAGCAGGCCTGCATCATCGCCTGCCCATACGGACGCTGGCAATCGGTGATGGTGAATCGCGAGACGATTGCCGTCACGTATGACAACAAGCGCGGTGAACCACGGGGCAAAGCACGTCGAGATGGCGAGGATGTCGACGGACTCGGCGACTGCGTCGAGTGCCGACAGTGTGTCCAGGTCTGCCCCACAGGAATCGACATTCGCAATGGCATTCAGATGGAATGTGTGAATTGCACGGCCTGCATCGATGCCTGTGATGAGATCATGGATCGCGTGGAACGGCCGCGGGGGCTGGTTCGCTATTCGTCACTTGGTCGAATTGAAGAGGGCCGTCAGCGCGTGCTGACGCCACGAACGGTGGGCTACGGCGCCGTACTGGTCGCTTTGCTGGTGACGGTCGTTATCTTGTTCAGCACGCGTGCGCAGGTGCAGGCTGTCATCCTGCGCGAACCGGGGAAACTCTACAATGAGTTGTCCGATGGACGGCTATCCAACTTCTATTCTGTGAAAATCATCAACAAGACCTTCGAGGAAATCCCCGTAGAAATCCGTCTGCTGACACCACCGGAGGGAGAGCTGATCTATCTCGGCGATTTCTCCTCGGTGCCACCTCAGGGGATCGCTGAGGGGCGTTTCTATCTGGCACTGCCCAGGAATATTCTTTCTGCAGGCCGCAATGACATTCACTTTTCTGTCGTTTCCGGGAGTGAAAGCGTGTCCGAGATCACATCAAGCTTCCTTGCACCCCACGATGTCGGTGCACCATGAGTGCCGGCGACCGGGGCAGATCCTGGGCGTGGGGCATCATTGCGGGATACGTCGTGTTTGTCGCCCTCACGCTGACCATGGTCGGTATCGCCTTCTCCATGCGTGTCGATCTGGTCAGCGATGATTACTACCAACGCGAGATGAATCACCAGCAGCACATTGATCGTGTGACACGGACGGCGGCCCTGCCAGAGGGTGTCGAGTGGACGGTGAGCCACCAGAATGGCGTGTTCGTCTTCCATCTGCCCGCAGACCACTTCGGTCATGATCTGGCAGGGCAGATCCACTTTTATCGTCCCGACAATGTCGACCTCGATCGGGCCTACGACATCAGCCTCGATCGGACGGGGGAACAGCATATCGCCGCTGATGAACTGGCTCCGGGACACTGGCGTATTCGCATTGAGTGGACGGCACAGGGGCTCGACTATTACAGCGAACGTACTCTGAGCTTTGGAGCGTAGTGGACGCCTGGACAGCATTACTTCTGGGACTCGGCGGTAGCCTGCACTGCGTTGGCATGTGTGGCCCCCTGGCCCTGGCCTTGTCAGGTGGAAGCAACCGACGGGCCGCCTTTCTCCTGGGTCGTGTACTCTACAATGGCGGTCGTGTCCTCACCTATGTCCTGCTTGGTGGACTGTTTGGCTTGCTCGGTGGCTGGCTCCAGATGGCCGGATGGCAGCAGACACTGTCTGTCGCAGTAGGTGCCATCATCCTCGTCAGCACAACGTTGACTCTGTTGCGACGACGTCTGCCGTTGGCTTCGTTGCCGGCCCGTGTCGTGGACACACTCAAACGCGCCCTGGGCAGACTGCTGCGGCTCGAATCGCCCTCAGGGCTGCTGTCGATTGGTGTCCTGAATGGCTTGTTGCCCTGTGGTCTGGTGTATGTCGCCCTTGCCGGCTCTGTGACAACCGGTGGTGTGGTACAGGGCATGACCTATATGGCACTGTTCGGTGCCGGCACGATCCCACTCATGCTGACAACCAGTCTGATGGGGCGTTTGATCCTGCGCCCGCGCGTGCAGGCTCTGGCCCTGCGAGCAGTCCCAGTAGGCATGTTGCTCCTCGGATTCTGGTTCGTGCTACGCGGGCTGGGATTGGGGATTCCCTATCTGTCGCCCATTCTCGGCGCTGACGGCATGGCGCATCATGGTCATTGACCACCGATCTGCCCCGAACTGAAGATCGCATCCGTCGTGACTGACTCGACAGGCAGGGTCATTGTCCCCTTCCTTTGCAGTCTGCACCAGTCAAACCAGCCACGGGAGTCCGCGATTCATGCCCGCTCTTTCTGCTCAGCAAATCAGTGACTATCACCGCGACGGCTTCGTCGTCGTACCGCAATTTCTGGATCGTGAGGAGACGGACCTGCTGGGTCGTGCGGCGCGCGAGGACCGTGAACTCGACCGCCGTAGCCAGGGTCGTGCAGACGGTGAAGGCGGTTCGGTGCGCATGTCTCTGTGGAATCAACCAGGCAATGGCATTTATGGCATGGTTGCACGTTCTGCTCGTGTCGTCGATTCCATGGAGGGAATCCTCGAGGGTGAAGTCTACCACTATCACTCCAAAATGATTCTGAAGGATCCCGAGGTGGGAGGCGCCTGGACGTGGCATCAGGATTACGGCTATTGGTATCAGAATGGCGCATTGTTTCCACTGATGTCGAGTGTGATGATTGCCGTCGATGCCGCAACGCGACTCAATGGCTGTCTGCAGGTCCTGAGGGGCTCACACCTGATGGGACGGGTCGACCACGAACTGACGGGAGAGCAGGCAGGTGCCAATCTCGAACGGGTCACCGAAGCTGAGAAGGTCCTGGAGAATGTGCATGTGGAGCTCGCTCCGGGAGATGCCGTGTTCTTTCACTGCAACACCCTGCACCGCTCCGACCGCAATGCCTCACCGGATCCACGCTGGTCGCTGATCTGCTGCTACAATGCGGCACGCAACGACCCCTACAAAGACTCCCACCATCCACGCTACACACCACTTGCTAAAGTGCCTGATACGGCGATCAAGGAAGTGGGCATCAAACGCTTCGACGATGACGACAGCGACGTCGCCTGGATGGGCGACGAGGATGAAAGCGCCGCAAGTCTCGCCGATCGTATCGGCCTGGAGCGTCGCGAGGGCTGAGCGA
>Ga0233428_1004910_pt1 | contig 10028 bp, 15 predicted proteins | sample SI_118_April2016_4_FD_179890 | JGI IMG/M metagenome (GOLD analysis project Ga0233428, IMG submission 179890) | Seawater microbial communities from Saanich Inlet, British Columbia, Canada - SI_118_April2016_120_MG | ecosystem: Environmental > Aquatic > Marine > Inlet | place: Canada: British...
TTTTATCTGAATCTAAACGAATTGTTAGGATGAAAAATGAAATTATTATTGTACAAACTCATACTGGATTTATTTGTGCAAATGCTGGTATTGATGAAAGTAATGTCAAAGATGGGTATGCTACATTGCTTCCAGTCGACTCTGATTTATCTGCACAAAAAATTAGAGATGATATAAAGAATAATTTTAGTAAGGATGTTGCAGTTGTAGTGTCTGATACATTTGGTCGTCCTTTTAGGATGGGTCAAACTAACTGTGCAATAGGAATTTCTGGATTAAACCCTATCTTAGATTATGCTGGCACTTTGGATTCTTTTGGAAGAATTTTACGTGTAACTGAAATTGCTATTGCCGATGAATTTTCTGCAGCTGCAGAATTAGTGATGGGGAAAACACTGAATTGCCCTGTAGTGATTATACGTGATTATTTGTTTGAATTTGGAAATTATTCTATATCTTCTCTGATTCGTTCAGAAGATCATGATCTTTTCAAATAATTTCAGCACTCTGTATTTTGTTTGATTTGAAATATGTTGAAATATGCACAAATTATTGATATAATTGAAATTTCTTTTTACATTTACCGCAAAAACGTTGTTTTGTTTTTCTACTTTCATCGCCTAAAACAGAACCACATCTATCACATTTTTTCTTAATCATCAGACACTATCTCATAATTTCCTTCAAGTCTGAACCTGATATGTTAAGATGATAAAAAATTGGTTTTCTGTGATTCATATTAAATAAAATCAATTCCGTTAAAATTTGAAATACTAATGTAATGAATTGCATTTACAATTTCTGTTTTCATACTTTTCACGCTCTTTTCTTTTCTTCTAATATAAGAACGAGAGGATTAGCGTTCTCTTTTCCTACAAATGTGCTGATTCTTATAGACAAAAAAATTTATCAAAACCATGTCCGAAGATAGAAAAATGTACAAATGTACTTGTTCTGACTGCAAAAAAGAAACCGAAGTTCCTTTTGAACCAGCAGCAGACAGACCAGTATATTGTAAAGAATGCTACCAAAAGAATCAGCAAAAGAACCAACAAAAGTAGAAGATTTAGACTAGTTTCGTTTGATTAATTTTAAACTTGATTATTTTCAGATACTCTCAAAACTTCTTTTCTTTTTATTTTTATGATATTTGCAACTAGATCCAATACGTTCATTTCAAACTAATTGTTTTTTTAAAAATTATGTCTTTTTGAGTATGCCTTCTTCGGGTTCTACTTACCTCCTACTCTCTTTAGATACACGTTAAATCTACGTAAATCCTCAATTAGATTTTAATATGACAAAACCCTTTTGCTGTATTAGAGACCTATGTCTGAATCTACTGAAAAAAAATTAGATGCAACTGGATTGTTTTGTCCTGAACCTGTGTTTAGAACAAAAATTGAAATTGAAAGAATGCAGGTGGGTAATACCTTAACTGTTTCTGCAGATGATCCTGCCGCTGAGGATGATATTTCTAGATGGGTGACAAGAAATGGCCATGAACTATTGAATTTATCTAAAGATGGCGATGTGATTACTTTTCAAATTAAAAAGGTGAAATAACCTCCGAATAATGACCACTGATACTGATGTACTGAATCGTGTAGGTAACACACCTCTTGTAAAATTGGATTCCTTATCTCATGATAATGTTGATTACTTTGCAAAATTGGAAGGGCACAATCCTTTTGGTTCTGTTAAGGATAGGGCTGCATATTGGATGATTAAAGATGGTGAAGAAAAAGGAATTTTAACAAAAGGTAAAAGTATCATTATAGAACCAACTTCTGGAAATACTGGAATTGCATTAACTGGAATTGCCAATTTGTTGGGTTACAAAGTTGAAATTGTAATTCCTGAAAAAGTAAGTAGTGAAACAAAAGATATCATTCGAAATTTAGGTGCCAAATTATTTGAAACAAGTGATGATTTATGCCCAAAGGTTGGAGCTGGAACTGATCAAAGTATCGCACTTGCAACATCCATTGCATCCTCTAGACCTGATACCTATTATTCTCCTAATCAATATGCTAACGAAGCTAATTTCAAGGGACATTACAATGGTACGGGCCCTGAAATTTGGAAACAAACTGAAGGGAAAATAACTCATTTCTTCACTGGTGTTGGTACTGGCGGCACTATAACTGGAATTGGCGCATTTCTTAAAGAAAAAAATCCGAATGTAAAGATCATTGGATGTCAACCTCAAAAAAATCATCTTATTCAAGGTTGGAGAAATTTTGAAGAGTCTGCAAAACCTGATTTATTTTTGAAAAGAGAAAACGTTGTTGATGATTGGGTTTCTGTAGATAATACTGAAGCCTTTTCTGTTGTTACAGAAGTATTTGAAAATGATGGACTATTGATCAGCCCTTCGTCTGCGGCAGTTTATGCTTGTATGAAGAAATACCCTATTGATAATGATGCATGTATTGTTGGAATTTTTGCTGATGATGGAAGGAAATTCAAAAGTGTCTATGCTGCACAAAACGTTATGAGTGAAGATGAATTTGAAACTTCCCTTAAATCTGCAAAACATATGTCTGAATTAGCTTATTGATTATACTTGTTCTAGAATCTCTTTCATTTTTTCTTCATAAAATTCCCTAAATGTGGTGTTCATCTCTCTTTCACATTTTAAACATTTGTCACTTTGTTCTGTGATTTGATTTTTAATTTCTCTACTCCATTGACTTTGTTGTCTGTCTTTTGAATTTATGATTGATGGATTTTCTTCCAATTTTTCCATGATTTCTATTAATGTTAAACCTAGTTGACGAAATTTTGCTATCTGTAATAGAAACATTTGTGATTTTTCTTCATCTATTATTCTCATCAATGTAAATATTTCATCATAATATCTAAATCCATTATCGTTGTATTTTTTAAAATCAGTGATTCTTTCTTGCCAGTATTCTTTTGATGATTTTTTTTCTACTTTGTAGATGAATTGGTTTTTGGCTAAATCTGTTCCTAATTTGGATAATTTTTCACTATGTTCTTTGACTATTTCTTTTAGATTATTTGGTTTGTTACTCATTGAATCACTTGGTTATTCACAATATTGTTCAGACTTTTGTATTTTTTGATTCTTCCCATATGTCTTTGGATTCTTTTGAATATGACATTAAACAGTTCTCACAAAATGAATCCCACTCATCTATGTTTAATTTTTTAAAAAAATCTAATGCCCATTTGTATGGCGGTTCTTTTCTATATTGAAATTGTTGAATTGTATAGATATCTTTTTCTTGAAATTTATTTAAACACTTTTTGCATTGTGCATTTTTCATTCTTTGTTTTCTGTTGATTCTGAAATATATTTATCTACATCAATTGCTGCCATACATCCAAAAGCTGCAGCTGTGATTGCTTGTCTGTAATTTTTATCATGTACATCCCCTGCTGCAAAAACTCCTTCGATATTTGTATGCGTTTTGTCTTTCAATACGATATATCCTTCATCGTCTAAATCAATTTGATCTTTGAATATTTTTGTATTAGGTGTATGTCCTATCGCAACAAAAAGACCGCCGATGTCTAGTGTTTTTTCTTCATTTGTTTTTAAATTCTTTAAAACTGCTTGTCGTACTTTTTCATCTCCTTTGATATCTATTACTGCTGAATCCCAATGGAATTTTATTTTTTCATTATTTAGAGCTCTTTCTTGCATTACTTTACTTGCACGTAATTCTGCTCGTCTGTGAACTAGATGAACTGTTGTTGCAAATTTTGTTAAAAATGATGCTTCTTCAATTGCTGAATCTCCTCCACCAATCACTACAATCTCTTGATTTCTAAAAAATGGCCCATCACATGTTGCACAATATGATACTCCTTTTCCTCCAAACGTTTCTTCTCCTTCTAATCCTATTTTTCTTGGATTTGCACCTGTTGCAATAATTATTGCACGTCCTTCATATTCTTCAGAAGCAGTTAGAACTTTGTATGGTTTACGTCTAAAATCCACATCTACTACTTCGTCATCTACTATTGTCGTTCCCATTCTTTGGGATTGTTTTCTCATATCAATCATCAAATCTGGACCCATGATGCCATTTTCAAATCCTGGATAGTTTTCAACCTCTGTTGTGTTTACTAGCTGTCCTCCTGGTAATATTCCTGATAGAATTAACGTGTCATAGCCAGCTCTAGAACAATATATTCCTGCGGTATATCCTGATGGCCCTGCACCAATAATTACAACATCAAACTTTGTTTTCTTTTTATCTGGTACTTTTGGATCGCCGTCATTAGTTTCTAATACTGCTGCTCCTGAATCCGCTGACATCATAATATCGATTCTGTAACTCTCAATAATTTAAGTGAATATCCAATATTACTGATAAATTATTCTTGAAAATAAAACACATCATATTTTTTATGAATCGTTCTAACTAATTCACGAATTTTTTTCCAAAATTCTTTGTATTCTTGATCTGTCATAGATCTACCATTTTCTGAATAGAACCATTTTACAAAATTCTCCTCTATTTTTCCAAAAACAAATCCTAAATGAAAATCCTCTGAAATTTTTACATCAAATTCTTGTCTTGGCTGTAATTCATCCCATCTGATTGACAATCCTTCAAATGACTCTTGAGTTATTTTGAGTATTTGTTCTAAATGTTCAATTGCCTTTTTTTCTAATTCCATATTATTTCACTATCAGAACTGGTTTTTTTGATTTATGAAGAACATAGTTTGATGTACTTCCTAGGAACATTTCTTTTGCTGAACTTCTACCACGAGCTCCAATAACTACCAAATCAATTTTATTTTTGGCATTATTTGCAAATCTTGCAATGTCATATCCTGGATCACCTGCTAATGCTTTTGCAGTTAACTTGATTCCTCTTTTTGCTGCACGAACTTTTGCACTTTCAATTATTTTTTTTGCTTCATCTCCTGAATTAATACCCAAAAAACCTAGTGGATGTAGTGCATAAATTCCTGGAACTGTTTTAACTGTTAGCGCTGATATTGTACCTTGAGATTGTCTTGCAATGTGAATTGCCATGTCTAATCCTCGTATGGAATTTTTTGATCCATCTAATGGCACCAGTATCTTTTTAGTTTTTATCATACTAAACTAGGTGTTGTTTCAGATTAAAAGTCTGTTATTGATTATCTTACCTGATTCTTTACATCCTTTTGAATATGTTTTCTAAGATATCTTGTAAAACACTCTGAAAATCACAATTGGAAATGATTATATTATTTTTTAATCTAATGTTGTATAGTAAAGATATGGATGATAAAGTACCTCTATTTGTAATCGGGTTACCTAAAGGTGATCCTGCTAATGACATTTTGGTATCTAAATTTGGCGATTCCCTTGAAAAAGTCAAACAAGTATTGCCTAACATCATTGAAGCAAAAATTGATGTAAAATTTCAAAATCCTGAGGGCTCTAGAACTCATTATGATGTAACAGCTATTGTAAGAACCTCAAAAAATCAATTAATTTACACTGAATCTGATTGGGATCTTCTTAAAATTGCCGATATGTTGTGTCGAAAATTAGAAGGAGAATTAAGCAAACATGATGATAAACGTCAAAGAGACAGTATACGTAAAAGAAAGGATTGAAATTCTTTCTAATCTTTTTGTAACTAATTGATTTCTATTATTGGTAGTGGCAGAGTTGGGGCATCGATTGCTTTTCTTTGTGTATCTAATGCATTAGATGATGTTTTACTTGTAAATAATACTAAGGACAAATCTATTGGAGAAGCACTTGACATTGCAAGTGCCATTCCCTCTACTTCTAAATTTTCTATTCGTGGCACTGATGATTATTCACAAATATCTGATTCTGACATTGTAGTAGTTACTGCAAGTACTGGAGTTTATACAAAAGACAGATCTGAAAATATGCATTTACAGGTAATCATGATAAAAGAAATTGCAGAAAAAATAAAACAATATTGCCCATCTGCAATAGTTTTATTGGTTTCTAATCCTCTTGATATTTTGACTTATTTTTTTCAAAAAGAATCTGGATTTTCTAGATTTAAGGTATTTGGAATTGCGTCTAGTCTTGATTCTAGTAGATTTAGATATTATATTTCAAAAAAACTATCTGTTACACAATTTTCAATTTCTAATGCTCTTGTTCTTGGTGAACATGGTGATTCTATGGTTCCAATTTTTTCTACCGTTACAGTTGATGATAATCCACTTCTTTCCATGATTAATGATGTTGAAAAATCTTCTATGATTAATGATGTTAGAAATTATTGGAAAGAATTACGACATTACAAAAGTCGTTCTCAGTTTGGTATTGCTAAAAATACCTTTGACGTAATTGATGCAATTTTACACAAAAAAGAACTTTGTATTCCTGTAGCTGTTGTTCTTGAAGGTGAATATGGTGAGAATGATGTTGCTATGGGTGTTCCTACAAAAATTGATCAAAATGGTATCTCTGAAATACAAAAAATTCCTCTTGATGACTCTGAATTATCATCTCTGAAAAACTCATCTAAAAAAATTCGTAATCATATAGAATCTATTCATACTTGATTTACTACTTTTTTGATACTTTTTTGATGTTTGTTACATAATTTTTTGTTCTCTAATTGTGAATAGAATAGATCTTTTTGCCAATGTGCATTGAATAATCTGCATTCTTTATCTTCACAAAATGCATCTCCTGTTTCATAATACATGATTGCTTGCAAAACATACCCTTCAATTATTTCTGATATTCGTGAATCATTGTATTCTAAAAATTCCCCCTTGTATTTTTCTTTGATTTCTTCCATTCTTTCTTTGGTAAAATCTGCCATCAAATCAAGATAGTATTGTTTTGGTTTTGCAGGTGCTTCTATAACCCCTGTAGTGGATATTATTACGGGATTTGATCCAATTAATGCCCTTGCATGATATCTGAAATCATTTTCATCAAATGTACATGTTAGTTTATTTGTAAAAATTATGTGTAGTGTTTCTTCTTTGTTTTCATCTCCTGAGATTAATTCTGATGTTATTTTTTGAAATTCAAATCCATCATACAGAATCATCTCTTCTCTGTTTGACATGTCTTTATTCTCAATTTCTATTTGAATTTCTTCTGTTAACGGATTATGTATTTTGAATTGTTTTTTTAAATCAAAAATCCTAACACTTGCAATCTTTTCATAATCACTTTTTTCTAAATTATGAAAGAAATTTTTTCTAATCTCTATTTTAACTGGAAATGTATCTGTGATGAACTTTTTTATTTTTTGTAATTGGATTTGTGGAACTGTGGGCTCATCGTATAAGATGATTTTGGATGTTTTCAATAAAAAAAGTATGACTTTGATAGCTTATCTTTCTAACGAATTATTTTTTTAAAAGGATTATTTGATGTTTTTAGGCGTGATTTTTGATTGGTTTGCACATCAAATTAGATAAACCACACTTTGGCTACGTCTAAAATGATCCTGCTTTTGCGTAATCTTGTATGGAATTATGAAAATAAGAAAATAACCTGATCATATTTTTAAAGTATGCTGAATATAGACATACATGATGGATGTTATGGATAATCAATTTGTATCTGTTACACACTTCAAACTAGTGAGGTAATATTTTGCAAGTTTTAGGTTTAGATCCTGTATCAATCACAATTATCATTTGTATTATTGGAGTAAGTTATAGAATACTTACAGGAATGGCTGGGAAAAATTGGAAAGAATTCAATTTTACTTTAGCAGCTACTACCTTCATGTTAGGCATAGTAACTTCTGTTGGATTGGTCGCCCCCGTTATTGATTCATTACCTGATGATCTTAGCCCAACACTGCAACTGGCAGCAGTATTTGGTCAGATTGGATTAGTGATGGGAATAGATGCGGGAGTAAGGAAAGGACAAAAGGTAGCTGAAAAAATGAAGACAAAGAAAAAACAGGAATTATTTGAAGAAGAACCTGAGCCAATAGATGCCCCAGATGATTTACCTCCAGGTAAAGATGACGGTTCAAGCCAACCATCTGTAAAACCCGGGAATGTGTCAGCATGATGTATCATTCAAAAGTTGCAGATCGGGAAACATTCACTTTACCTGTTAAAACAGTAGGTGGCAAAGCCATGATTTTAGTGGCGACTAAAACTTCACGTAGAACCCTGAGAAAAGGGAAAACTCAGTATCTATATCTCATGGATGGTACAAAAGGTATCTACTATAATGAAGCAAAGAATGGTGTGCTCTTTGTTCCAATGGCAAGACATGAGTCCAATATGAGAAAACATTATGACCTTTATTGTGTAGAGCCACTAACTGATGCAGAACTTCACTATCTCAAGATACATCCACACATCAAATTGGTAAAGTAAATAGTTATTTTTGGCTCTGATCAATTACGATGCCAGTCTAATTCAAGACCCTGTCCAACAAGATTCAATTAATTTATGTATGAAAATAGAATTAAGGATGAGAATTAATTGTTCATGCTAATGTTCACAATCTCCGTGACTCTTTTTTATTTTATAAACAACAGAAAATACTACCAAAATTGCTATCAAAACTGCAATAGATAAAGAACCAACAACAATTCTTTCATAATAAGCCGTAGGATTGGATGAATCAATAAAATCAAAAAGTCTGTACATCCAATATGTCAACAGACTTTCAGATACAATTAGAGAAAATACTAAGAATTGAAAAGGCCCTAAAACGTAACGTCGAGCTTTATCTCTATGTGACTCATTAATTCGTTTAGCTTTTTCAATCAGTTTACCTTCTTCAATCTGTTTTATTTTTTCAGTAAGTTTATCTTCTTCAGACTGTTTTATTTTTTCAGCCAGTTTATTTACTATGGCCATCTCATTGTCTTCAATCAGTTTACCTTCTTCACTCATAACCAAATTATAATATATTACTTTATGAACTCTGTTATTTTTATTGAGAATTTTTTTCATCATGGTGTGTGGAATTATAACTTGTACACTATTTTGAAAATACACATAACTGTTTTCATACAGAATTTACGTAATCTACATAGCGATTATGAACTTAAAGTTCAGGGAGGATGATGAGTGTAGTTAATGTAAAAACCATGGTGATAAATTCATCTGAAATTAAAAACCTTCCAAATGTATATGGTGGTTCATGTTTTGATGAATTGAGAGAATTTTAGTATTTGAGAAAAACTAACCTTTTAGAGAACTACTTGATTATCTTTCTAATTCTTTGATTTTTTGTGCAGTAATTTCAGCTGCTCTTTTACCTGAATATAGCATAGAACCAAATGTCGGGCCCATTCTTGCTAGCCCATGTGTTTCTGTTACTGACATGCCTGCAGCAACCAATCCCGGATATACTTCTCCTGTTTTGTGAACAACATGCTCTTCTCCGTCGTTAACATGCATTGGTTCCATTCCTTTCCATTTAGCTAGACCTCTATCTACAAGTCTTTTTACTGCAACTGAATCATGACCTGATGCATCGATGATAATTTTTGCTTCAAATGCAACTGGATCAACACATGTGATGTTTCTTGGTAATGCTGAAACTGGCATCCAATTAACGACAATTCCTGTAACTCTTCCATTCTTTAGTACTAAATCATCAAATTTTGTTAATTGGAGAAACTTTACTCCTGCATCACATGCTGCAGCAATTAATTTTGAAACTGCATGTGGACCTGGTGTCAAATACAATCCTTCTTGTACTTTTTTGTATGGTATTCCTAATTCATCCCAAATTTTTTGTGCTGGTTCTCTAACTGTAACTGGATTCATCATATATCCTCCTAACCAGTAACCTCCTCCGAGATAATTATTCTGTTCAATAACTAAAACTTTGTAACCCATATTAGATAATTCTCTACTTGCTGTTAATCCTGCAGGACCTGCACCAATAATGATGACATCTGATTCTGCTCTATCAATTAATACCTCATGAAACTCACTTGCAATTGCACGTGTGATTTCTACTTCACGTACATCTGTGAATATTTTTGATGATTGTTCTGCTACTGTTGCTTCTTGCATGTCGATGCGTCATTTTCTGAATAATTAATACTTTCGCACAC
>Ga0233428_1004914_pt1 | contig 10016 bp, 11 predicted proteins | sample SI_118_April2016_4_FD_179890 | JGI IMG/M metagenome (GOLD analysis project Ga0233428, IMG submission 179890) | Seawater microbial communities from Saanich Inlet, British Columbia, Canada - SI_118_April2016_120_MG | ecosystem: Environmental > Aquatic > Marine > Inlet | place: Canada: British...
CTTCCAATTTCATCGGGTATTTCAGGCGGCGCTCGTTATGGGCATGTTCGCGGACACTGGCACCCTTGGCGCAGTGGCTGCCAAGATTGATCGGGCTGTCGAAGTCCGGCTCCTGACCGGTCCAGACACCGTCTTCAACTTCGGCAATAACGCCGCAGCCGACAGAACAGTGGGTGCAAACCGAAGCAATGCGCTTGGCTTTGCTTGCCGTGGCCTGGGCAGCAGCCGGTTGAACGTGACCCAGTGTCGCCGCAGAGGCCAGCGCCACACCACCAGCCGTCAGGCCGGAGTTGCGCAGGAACGTGCGTCGATCAATTGCCCCGCCGATTGATCCGGCAAGGGCCTGACTGAGCCGTGAATTCTTTGATGTTCCGTTTGATTTTTTAATTAACATGCTGTTCTCTCCCCTCTAGAACCGGGCCAAGGAATAGTACGTGCGGACATGGTCGGTTTCCTGATAACCGCCAGTAGCTGAAGTCTTCGATTCGGCAGCTTCGCTGACCTTCGGTGCGGTGCCGACCGCGGCAACTGCGGCAGCGCCAGCCGACAGGGCGGCGCCTTTAAGGAATTCACGTCTGGGCAACCGTTCTGATTTGATTTCGGTTTTCTTCTTCGTCATCTTGCTCTCCCACTTTCATTCCGGTGAATGCCGGAAAAAATTAACGTTCCTTTGCGGCCCTGATCATCAGGCCGCCATGTCAAATGCCTGTTCTTCAATTTCCATCAACAACGTGCCAATCGTTCCAACCGGCACGTACAGTGATGCGTTTTCCGCCTCTTCAAGATCAGTGAAAAACATTGGTGCCCACGACAAAAGATGGGCTCTGAAAAATGATTGCTGACAGCCGTCGCCTTCCGGGCCGCGATGGCCCAGGATAAGCGTGTGCATGACTTCCAGCACGGTTGCGATGTGGTCTTCGGGTTCCGTTGCTTTCGGGTCACCCTGCAGCCCCAGGCGCGACATCTCGCCACGCAAGACGGCCAGCGGCTTGTCATAAAGCAGCCCGGTCAGGTAATGGGATGCATAAGGCAGCAGCTCGCCACCGGCGCCAACCCCGTAAAACAGCTTGGTGAATTCTTCTTCGATATCCTCAGGTGTCGCCTTCCTGGCAGCGGCAGATAAAGCGCCAAGAGCTTTTCCCATGGGGCTATCGTCGCCTTCAATGGAACGCAACATTTCGATGGTTTCAGGGGTCGGAGGTTTCGTGAGGAGGTTCGATAAAAGGGCATAGAAACGGGCGCGCAGAAGCTCGTCATCACCCTCAGCTTGTGAAATCTGGCCTCCCCGACCTTCATTCATAACAGCCCCTCCGAGGCTTTTCGTTATGGCTCGTTGTTCTTTTTTATTAAGACTAAAGTTATAGCAGAAAAACCGCCATTTATCCATGCATTTGGGAGGACTCTCGGCATCGAGTCAATTTTAATTATTGTAATGAACAGGAGGGGAGCAAGCTTAAAGTGCCATAAGCCCTTATAAAGACTATTACCTTAATTTTCTCTAATATTAATCTTTTCCACCATGCGGAACCGGCAGTTCGGCTTGCTCGGCCAATTGAGATGGCTCGTCATCGGCGTGTTCCGAGGATTCCTGCTCCGCAACAGGGTCTTCGCTTACAGCTTCATCTTCTGCCAGTTCCTCTTCAATTTCGGCTTCATCTTCCTCAACCAGTCCCTTGCCGACTTTGTACGCCGTCTCGACAACCATTTCGACGATGCCGAGGGCCGAATAATCATCGTCATAATCATTGAGGCCATCAAGGTTGGCGAATACCGGGTTGCTGGTCCACAGTTTACGCAAAGCCTTCCGGGCCAGTTCCTCGGGCACATTCTCACCCAAAAAGCCCGTGTAATCGGAATCCCCGTCAAGAGACTCGATGGGCGGCAAATCGGCGACTACCTGCTCTTCCGTCGTTGCTACTTCATCACCTGAGCCATCAGGAAGCGCTTCGGCAAGCTGATCAGGTTCATCAACCTTGTCGGTGTCGGCCAGTTTGGTTTGTGACCATCTGTTGATAAATGTTTTTTCAGCCATTTTGCCTTCCGGGAGGTCTGCGTTCACCCCGCGCCTTACGGGGATCGTAGGCTTTGCGTTTGCGTTTCTTGAACGGCACATCAACATGGTGACGCTCGACAAATGCTTGCGCCCAGCCATGAATTATTTCCGGCATCTGGACACCTTCGACCCATTCATCGCCGCTCTCATCATACCCTTCTGCCTCGAACGGGCAGAGTGTTGCCTCAAAAGCCGTTACTTCGTGTTCATGGGCGCCTTCTTCTTCGGGGCGCAGAACGACAAATACCTGTGGTGGTGACTGGCTGAGATTGACTTTGTAGCCTTCGGTTTCTCTGGGGAACAGTTCCAATTGCATCATGCCGGCGAAAAAATGGGTCCAGCCATCGCCCTCGCGCAACACTTGCCAGTCTTCCATATCCACTCCGCCGGGAATGACCCCGACCAGTTTCCATTCATGATCGGCCCAGCGGTTATCAATATCACGACGCTCAAGAACAACGCCGATATCCATGGTTCGGGGAATATCGTCTGCCTTTTGGGCGGGCGGTTGATCTGTCATAAGTCTTCCTGCGCAGGGTTTAAATTATACCAATACTATCGGACCAGCATGTCCTGAATGTCAAACACACACCGCAATCCGTGCCCTGTCCATAGAAATCTATTTTATTAAAGTCATGTTTTGACTAGGCTTTGAAATGATTATCGCAAAACCAAAACCACCGAGGCTGCATTATAATGTCTGATAATAATCCTGAATCCGAACAGGTTTCCCTCTCCAACCACATCATCAATCTGGCCAATGACGCTATGGGCGATGGCCACGCAGCAGAAGACGTTGCTGAAAGTTTGCGTCACGCGGCGGCTAATTTTTCAGCTTACGCTTTTTTCCGCTCCGAACAGTCACCCAAGGACCCAAATCATACGGTCGAAAGCTTTATTTCGCTGTTTGAGTATTATCTTGATGCCCACAAACCGGAAGATTCAAGCGGTCAAGGCTTGATGCAAACCATAGCCCAGGCCAAGGAGGAATTATAATTTTACCTAATTTTCCACAAAAGCGTTGTGGGGATTGTTTAATTCCAGTAATTTGGTACGAGAAGACATATTAAAAAACAATACGAATGCAAAAAGCCCTAAAACAGGAAGGAAAATCAGGATGAAATCGCTTTTCAAAAAGGCCGGGCTCACGGCCCTTGTCGCGGCTAGCGCCATTGGCTTGGTAGCAAGCAATGCAAAGGCCGCAGAGCCCATCAAGATCGGCTCGTTTCTAGCCGTTACAGGTGGCGCGTCATTCCTTGGCGATCCGGAAAAGAAAACCCTCGATATGTACGTCGAGAAAATCAACGCCGAGGGTGGCGTTCTTGGCCGCAAACTTGAACTCATTGTTTATGATTCCGGCGGCAATCCAAAAAAAGCCGTTCCCTTCGCCAAGCGTTTGATCAACGACGATAAGGTTGACATTCTTCTCGCCGGTTCGACCACCGGGGCGACCATGGCAGTTATTCCCATCGTCGAAAAAGCGGGCATTCCCTTCATTTCCTTTGGCGGAGCCGGCGTCATTATCAATCCGGTCAAAAAATGGGTCTTCAAGACACCCCATACGGACACATTGGCCGTTAAAAAAATCTACACAGACATGAAAGCCCGTGGCATTTCCAAGGTCGGCTTGCTTTCAGGCAGTGGTGGATTTGACAAGTCCTGCCGCAAGAACGTTCTCGCCCTGGCCGCAGGCGCCGGCATGAGCGTTGTCGCCGATGAGACCCATGGCAAGGGTGACACCGACATGACCGCCCAGATCACCAAAATCAAAAACGCCGCTGGTGTACAAGCCATGCTGTATTGCGGTTTTGGCGGCGCGACATCGATTGTCGCCAAGAACTTCAAGCAACTGGGTGTCAGCATTCCTCATTACCAGACGCACGGTTCAGCATCCAAGTCCTTCATCAAGAACGCCGATGGCGGTGCTGAAGGCGTTCGCCTTCCGGCAGCGGCCCTGGTTGTTGTCGATGCCTTGCCTGACAGCCATCCGCAAAAGAAAGTCGCTAGCGCTTACAAAAAAATGTACGAAGCAAAAGCCGGTAGTGAAATTTCATCCTTTGGCGGACACGCCTATGATGGCCTGATGCTTGCTGTTGAAGCGATCACCCGGGCAGGTTCGACCGACAAGGCCGCCGTTCTGGCCGAACTCGAAAAGACCAATAACTTCATTGGTGTTGACGGCATCTACACGATGTCCCCGACCGATCACTTGGGTCTCGACGAAGCTTCTTTCGTCATGGTCGAAGTTAAGGGTGGCGACTGGAAGATGCTTAAATAAATCTTCGCACTTTGTAGATAATGGCTCCCTCATTTCCGTATGGGGGAGCCACTTTTTTTATGGCATAATTTTATCCCATGTACGCAGAGTTCTTACAGTTTCTGTTTTCAGGCATTACTGTCGGCGCCATTTACGCCCTCGTCGGCCTTGGCTTTGCGATTATTTATAATGCCAGTAACGTCATCAATTTTGCCCAGGGCGAATTTGTCATGCTTGGCGGCATGGGCACGGTCTTTTTTATTGGTCTGGGATTACCCATGCCAATCGCCGTTTTGCTCGCCATTGCACTGACAGTGGTTGTTGGCTTCGGTCTTGAAAAATTAGCCGTTGAGCCAGCCCGCGACGCCCCCATCGTCACCTTGATTATCATCACCATCGGGGCTTCCATTTTCCTTAGGGGAGCTGCCCAATTGGTCTGGGATCGCAACTTCCACAGCGTGGACTCGTTTTCAGGTAGTGACCCGATCATGGTCGCGGGCGCATCGATCCTGCCGCAAAGTTTATGGATTCTTTGCAGCACGGTCGTCATCGTTATTGCCTTGCACATGTTCTTTACCCGCTCCATGACGGGCAAGGCGATCATCGCCACATCCCACAATCCGCTGGCCGCCAAATTAATGGGTATCGACACATCCATGGTCCTGCTGATGAGCTTCGGACTGTCGGCCCTGCTTGGCGCCAGTGCCGGCATCCTGATCGCACCCATATCGCTGACCTACACGGGCGTCGGCATCATGCTGGGCCTGAAAGGGTTTTGCGCTGCGGTACTGGGCGGGCTTGGCAAACCCATGGGTGCGATTGCCGGGGGGTTGCTTGTCGGCATCAGTGAAGCCATGACTGCAGGCTATATTTCTTCGGCCTACAAGGACGCGGTCGCCTTCATCATCATTCTGGCCGTTCTGTTCCTGATGCCCAACGGCCTGTTTGGCGGACGCGGGACCGAACGGGTATGAACGCTTTATCAAAACCTGAAACCGGCGGCATCCTCAGTCTGGCTCTTATCATTGCCATCCTGCCATTCTTCCTGCCCAACAGTTTTTATTTTGACGTCGTCATTCTGGTTGGCATCAACGCCATCGTCTGTGTGGGCCTAAATCTGTTGATCGGTTATGCCGGTCAGATCAGCCTGGGACATGCCGGTTTTTTTGGCCTAGGGGCATATTTTTCCGGCATTCTGGTGAGCAACCATGGTTGGTCGCCGATCGTCGCCTTGATATCGGGGGCGCTGTTTGTCGGTCTCCTCGCCTATATTCTCGCCCGCCCGGTAATGAAACTGCGTGGCCATTATCTGGCCATGGGTACGTTGGGGATGGGTATCGTTATCTCGATTGTCCTCAACCAGGAAGGCGATTTGACCGGCGGCCCCGATGGTATGCCGGTCGCCGGTTTTTCCATTTTTGGCTGGGAACCGGGAAATGAGCTGACCTGGTACTGGATGGTTAGCGGTCTGTTACTGATTGCGGTGTGGATGGCCCTAAACCTGATTAATTCACCCGTTGGCCGGGCCCTGCGCGCCGTCCATGGGTCGGAAGTGGCGGCTTCTGTCGCCGGTGTTGATGTGGCCCGTTACAAATCCCTGGTGTTTGTCGTCTCCGCCGTATTCGCCAGTATCGCGGGTTCCCTGTATGCCCATTATTCCGGCTTCCTGACGCCCTCGGAGGCCGATTTTTTCCACTCCATCGAGCTCGTAACCATGGTCGTGCTGGGCGGCATGGCATCTGTTTTCGGTGCTGTTGTCGGGGCTGCCGTGCTGACCCTGCTGCCCCAACTGCTGACCGTTTTTCATGACTACGAAATGCTGGTGTTCGGGGCGGCGATGATGATCACCATGATCTTCATGCGGCGCGGCCTGGTGCCAACCCTGCAATCCGCTTTCAACAGGTGGCGCAAATGAGCATGCTTCGCGTCGAAAACCTGAACATGTCTTTTGGTGGCGTTCACGCGGTTGAAGACATGAGCTTTAGCGTCAATCCGGGCACCATTCATTCCATCATCGGCCCGAACGGGGCCGGAAAAACAACTCTGTTTAATTTAATCACCGGTGTTTACAGCCCAAGTTCGGGGCAGGTTTTCTTCAACGACCGGGACATCACCAACGTCCCCACCTATGAACTCGCCAGGCACGGCATATCGCGCACGTTCCAGAACTTGCAGATATTTTTCAATATGAGCGCCGTTGATAATGTCATGGTCGGCAATCACCTGAAAACAGACAGCCGATTTCTACCGGGCCTGTTTGGTTTGGCTTCGATCAAACGCGGCGAACGTGAATGCCGTGAGCGGGCCGAACAAATCATGTGTGATGTGGGGCTTGAAAAGTTTATTGGCAGTGACGCAGGCTCCATGCCTTATGGCGCCCTAAAGTGGCTGGAAATTGCCCGCGCCCTGGCCAGTGAGCCGGGCATCCTGTTGCTCGATGAACCGGCGGCCGGCCTGAACCCTTCAGAAACCAGCGAAATTGACGATCTGATCAAGCGGGTCGCTGAAAAGGGCATTACGGTCATTCTGGTTGAGCACGACATGAAACTGGTGATGGGTGTGTCCGATCACATCCTGGTTCTCGACAGCGGTCGTAAACTGGCCGAAGGCACGGCCGAGGAAATCCGCAAGAACCCAGATGTCATCGAGGCTTATTTGGGCCACAGGCGGGGTGCTCGCTAAATGTTATTGGAAATCCGAAATCTCTCAAGCCGGTACGGTCGCATCCAGGCCCTTCACAGCATTGATGTTGATGTTGATGAAGGCGAACTGGTTGCCCTTGTCGGCGCCAACGGGGCTGGCAAAACAACCCTGCTTCGCACCATATCGGGCGTTCAACCGCCCAGCGAGGGAACCGTCACGCTGGCGAACAGGGATATTACCACGTTTTCGTCTTCCCGGCGGGTCAAGTTAGGCGTTGTCCAGGTGCCCGAAGGGCGACAGGTGTTTGGCCCCATGTCGGTGGAGGATAACCTGCTGCTCGGTTCCTATACCCGGGAGCGTGCGGAAGCCGCGCGCACCATTGAGGAAATGTATGCCCGCTTTCCAATCCTTAAGGAAAAGCGCCACCAGATGGCCGGAACCTTGTCAGGTGGCCAGCAACAAATGTTGACCATGGGTCGCGCCCTGATGGCCAAACCGCGCATTCTGTTGCTCGATGAACCCAGCATGGGGCTGGCGCCGCTTCTTGTTGACGAGATTTTTGAAATTGTCAGCCAGCTTCGCAGCGCCGGGACGACCATCTTCATGGTCGAACAGAACGCCTTCATGGCCCTGGAAATTGCCGACCGGGCTTATGTGCTGGAAGCCGGACACGTCACCCTGTCGGGGACCGGCGAGGAACTTTTATCCAACGAGAAAGTCATCGAAGCCTATCTTGGTATTTAGAGCATTTCCGGGATAATATGAACCACTCTGACCATGTTATTTTGTTTCGTGGCTAGGAGCGTGTTGCGACCCGATGCCTGCGCATCGGGTAAGGCGCGCGACAACGTCACGGGACAAAAGAACGTGGCCTTCGGTGGGGCATACCGGCCCGTCGGGGGCGTTGCGGCCCTTGCCCGATGCGATGGCATCGCGCGGCAGGCCGCGCCTACCCGAGCAAACCGATCTGTCCCATCAGAGTGTTTCATATTAGCCCGGAAATGCTCTAAGACTTAATCTTTCGGCCGCATGTCGCGGACACGCACCGCCTTGCCTTCGGAACGTGGCACCTCGCCCGGGGCCAGGACGACCGCCCTGCATGTCACCCCGACCCGGGATTTGATGACATGCTCGACACTTTTTCCAATGTCATCGTAGCCGCTTGGTTCTATATGCGGGCTGGCCTCAATTTCAACGCTCAGGGTGTCCATATTGCCTTCGCGCTGAAGGACCAGTTGATAATGGGGTTCGATGCCCGGTTGGCCAATCAGGAAGGCCTCGACCTGAGACGGATAAACGTTGACGCCGCGAATAATCAGCATGTCATCATTGCGCCCGGTAATGCGCATAATGCGCGAATGGGTACGACCGCATTCGCACGGCGCACTTTCCAGCCGCGTCACATCGCGGGTGCGGTAGCGGAGCATCGGCTGTGCCCACTTGGTCAGGGTCGTAATAACCAGTTCACCAACCTCGCCCGTGGGCAGCACATCACCGGTTTCGGGGTCGATGGTTTCAAAGAGGAAACAATCTTCCCATCCATGCAGGCCGTTGCGCGCTTCGATACACTCAGCCGCCACACCCGGCCCCATGATTTCAGACAGGCCGTAAATATCGACGGCCTTGATGCCCAAGCGCTCGTCCAGTTCATGGCGCATGGCCTCGCTCCACGGTTCGGCGCCGAAGATGCCGACGGCGAGCGGTAATTTTTTGATATCAACGCCTGAACGCTCCGCCATTTCAGCAATATTGAGTGCGTAGGACGGGGTCGCGCACAACACCCGCGCGCCAAAGTCTTCAAGCAAGACAATCTGGCGTTCCGTAAAGCCGCCCGATACCGGCGTTACCGTACAGCCCAGCGCTTCGGCCCCGTAGTGAGCGCCAAGACCGCCCGTAAACAGCCCGTATCCATAGGCGTTATGAACCATGTCATCGGGCAAGGCGCCGGCGCAGGCCATGGACCGGGCCATCAGTTGCGACCAGATATCGACGTCGCCTTTGGTGTAGCCCACGACAGTCGGCTTGCCGGTGGTGCCTGAGGATGCGTGAACCCGCAGCACTTCCTCGCGGGGCACGGCGAACATGCCGAAGGGATAGTTGTCACGAAGATCGTCTTTGACGGTAAAGGGGAATTTTCCGAAATCGTCCAGGGACTGAAGATCATCAGGCGTGACCCCGGCGTCGGCGAAACTTTTTTTGTAATGATCGACATTTTCATAAGCGTGGCGAACAATCTTCTGCAGCTTTGTCAGCTGCAGGGCCGCCAATTCATCGCGCGTCATGGTCTCTATTTCGGGATTATGCATATGCGTCCGGTAGGTTGTTTCACTCATTTTCTTGTCCCCTTTTCCCCTGTTTCCCGCACTCTTTGTCCGGATCGTGACGGGCCTGATCCAGTATTCTGTCTACTTCTATTTTCAATGCCGCCGGATCGTTTGCAAGTTTGTCGCCCCAATTGGCAAACAGCTCATCCAACTTTTCCATACCCCTTGCCCGAACACCCCCGTAGCCACGTGCAAGGACTGCCAGTTCTGCCGTGGCAACGGACAATTCGGGTGCCACTTTCATGGTTTCCCGGACGACCGCCAACCAGCGTTCAATGGCCTTTTGTTCATACTGATAACGATAAGTCCTCGGCCGCCATAGGCGCAACCCGGCAAGCACCTTAAGCGCCCCAAAACCAAAAACTGTTGTCGTCGATAAACGCAGAGCCAGACCAGAGGTTGAGCGGGACGAATGCCCCTTCATCACCTTTTTGCCAACAGCAGATGGCAACAGGCTGGCGAATTCTTCACGCCCGGGCTTAAGAAACTCTGTCACCGTTAGCGGGGCCGCTTCATCAACACCGATTTCCGCGCGGATGCGGGACAATCTTCCGGGCCGGGTTTTAAGTTGGGCGACGCGGATGACATCTTCATACATCATCCAGGAACCAAGCCTGCGAGCCACCTCAACGGCAAGGCCACCCGTTGCTTCTGCGAACGGCTTCAAGCGGCTCAAAAACAGACGAACGTAAGTTTCATTCTGATAATCGAGAAGGTTGGCGCAGGCATGAGCGGTCAT
>Ga0233428_1004921_pt1 | contig 9998 bp, 5 predicted proteins | sample SI_118_April2016_4_FD_179890 | JGI IMG/M metagenome (GOLD analysis project Ga0233428, IMG submission 179890) | Seawater microbial communities from Saanich Inlet, British Columbia, Canada - SI_118_April2016_120_MG | ecosystem: Environmental > Aquatic > Marine > Inlet | place: Canada: British...
TACAGGTGGTTTGTGAGCGATTGAAAGCAAAATGAGCAAGAGGTACGGGGGTGGACTAAAAAACATGTTTTTGCTGAAAAAGCCTGTCAAGGATTATTTTCCGTTAACACCCCTGAATAGTTACGATGAGCTTTTATAAAAAAAGAGTTCTGTAACGAACAAACAGTTAGTTACTTAATAAACATAATTTGATTTGTTGTCAATTTTCACAATGTATGGGATTAAATAGCAGAAATTGGGTTCTTAACATAGGCTGTGGATAACGCTGTGTATAGTCTGCATTGTGGGGGCGGTAGGCGTCTGTTTTCCGCTGTTTCAGCAAATTGATTAAAAAATAGGCACTACTGTTTTGTGGTATCTGTCTTACTGGAACGTATAGGTATGGAATGTTTTTTGCATTATCTTAGGGGAGTATATTTTATGGCACCCATTGGTTTCAGGTGATCATCGGTAGCAAGAGGGGGAGAGCGAAATGAAATATTTTATTGAGCAAATTTTGCATGATATGGTGCAGATACTGACCGGATGTTCCCATCAGTTCGATGGTGGTGGACTTACAACAGAAGAGAAAATAGATCTGCTACGGGACTACCATTTCTAGGCGAGTCAAACCAAGGTTGTCGGAGTACTACGCTCTACCAAGGCAGAGAGTCGGCTGGTTATCCGCTGGCTCACCTCCCCCTCTAACTGTTCCCGTAATGCCTGCAGTGCCTGCTGGTGGCTCTCTCTGAGCGCATCCAGTTCTGCTTGATGGTTGGCAGCAACCGCACTTTCAACCTCCTGTTTTACCTGTTCGGTGAACGGGGTGACCACTCCAGCCAGCTCCTGTAACATCTGCCATTGATCCAGCAGCTGTCCCATGCGACGGGCAAATGGGAGATCAATTGCCACCTCCATATTCTCTTCGCTGATCGTTGGCGTCTTACTGTCCTGTCCCCGCTGATCAAGTGATAACCATTCGAGGAGTGGGGTCGGGGCAAGATCCTCACTGCTGATGGGGTGGAACAGTCCACGGAAACGTCTCTCATAATAGGCCCAGTGAGCCACGGAGGTCACCTCGTCCGGGTTTCCCTCCAGGGTAATACGGGTGCCAAACACGCCGGATCGTTGTGGATTGTAGCGGAACAGCGGAAATGCTCGTCCGGCGACGATTCGTGCTGCCTGAATCAGGGTCTGCTCTGGAGCAAAACCGTGACGCTGTGGGCTGGGGGCGTGAATCCTCAACAGTGCAGGGCCGGGGTGGTGAAGTGCCTCTCGCATCGACTGGTTGAGATGGTTGGGGTGAGCCAGTGAACTCTGGGCTACATACGCGTTGCGTTGAGCGAGCGCACTCAGGGCGAGTTCGGCACGTGCATCGGCATGGGTGTGGTAGCTACCATGTAACCCCGCTTCACCGGCAAAACCGAGGTCCATCTCTGCCAGTACAATAATCTTGACCGGAAGGGCGGAATTGAGCAGCCAGGAGACCCCCCCGGCGGATACGGCCCCCAGTGTCGTATCGTTACCGATCAGTAGCAGGGGCGGGCACTGCTGCTGCTCCTCAGCGGAGAGGTTGTGCCACACCAACTGTTTCATTGCTTTGCGTTCAGCAATGGCGCCTCCCTTGAGTAGATTTTTCGCCTGGTGTAGCAGACGGTGGCACTCGGTTGCCTGCTCTAGCTGTCCACTCAACAGGCCGGAGGCAAATGCACCAATCTCAGCGCTATCACCGATCACCACCGGAACCTGGAAGGGGTTGAGTGGGAAACTGCCGGCCCAGCCTGAGGCGGTGCCGTTGGCAAAGGCGAGGCTATAGCGAGCCCGTCCGAGTGACTGACTCCCGGATGAGATCTGCTGGCGCTGCTCGCTAATCGACTCTGCCAGATCAATCCACTCTTTCAGTGCAAAGGCATCAATGCCGCTGCTTTCAATGTTTGTCGTCTTTTCGGCCAGTGTGGTCAGGGTGATCTGGCGGTTAGTGAGGTCACCCAGACCCTCAGCAAGAGCCGCGAGATCATCCACATGGGAGGCCGCAGCGAGCTGTTCACGGATACCGCCCATCAACTGTTCATAGTGTTCATCCAACAGCTGAATCAGCTGGTGAACCAGGGGTTGCTGCCGGTATTCGGTAATTGCAAGTAGCTGGCGTACCACCAGCTTTTCACCCGATCCTGGTTCTGCAGAGTCTCCACCGGAGACCGCCATTGCGGCGTAACGGGAGAGTAGCGTTGCGCGGAGTGGGCCAATCTCAGGGCGTGACGCATACTCGATCAGGGTAGAGGAGGCACTATCGGGAAGCTGCTCCCAGACTCTCCACTGCTGGTAGGCCAGAGAGATCGATGTGGGTTGCTGTGGTGCCAGAGTGAGTGCGGCCTGCTCCTGCTCTTGTCGGCTCGCCTCCTCGCTACAGAGGGTGGTACAGAGACCACACCCTTTACAGCTATCGGGGTTGATGACGACGGTGAGTAGTTCACCCGCTTGTGGCTTCTGTTGCTCCCGCTGGTGGAAGAGGGGCTCAGTATGGGCCAGAGGGAGTTGCTCCAGATTGGAGATTACGGTTGCCAATGCCGCTTCCGCACTGGCCCGACGTGTCTCAGCCAATGGTGCCTGTGCCATCAGTGCATCCCACCCCTGCTGGATCAGGGTAGCGGCGTTGCCACTTTCGCTGAGCAGACTGAGCTGCTTCGCCAGTTTGGAGAGGTGCGGACGTAGTGCATCAGCGCCTCCCATCTGTAACGCCGTTTCCAGTAGCTGGGCTGGAGTCAGTGAGGTGGCTCCAATCGCGCTATCCGGGCAGTAACTCCAGCATGCGCCGCAGCCGCTACAGAGGGCGGGGTCGAAGTGAGGGAGTGTCTCTCGTTGCGAGGTGTGGTTACTGAAGGTTGCCGTGAGAGGGGGAACTCCCCCAGTAGCGCCAAAGGGGGTGATCCCCTGTTGATCGGCCTCACCATCTCGATAGAGCACTCCGGTCTGATCCCAGAAACGGGAGAGGCTCTGGTAACCGGCATGGCTCTCCATCTCCATCTGCGCAAGATGACGCACAGCCACTGGTGTGGTGGGGAGGAGGGGAGAGACGCTCTCTTGTGCCGAAGGGAGGGTATGGGGCTGCATGGGTGCCAGTGCCTGCTGGAACTGCTCTCTATCCTGCTGTGGCCGATAGGCAGATACCAGACGGCTCTCCCGTAGATCGATCTCCGCGATCTGACCGATCAGGCTGAAGCAGTGGCCGATAAGTTGGGGGGTAGAGGCATCAGGGGTAACGGTATAGAGCAGAATCTCCCTCTGTTGTAGCTGTCTGAAATTCTCTACAGGTAGTGCTGAAATGTAGTGGTCGTAGCCCAGCTCAGCAGGGTCAATCAGCAGTGCGCCTCCTCTCTTTAGCCGCTCCAGTGCAGGAATACCCTGTTGTGGGGTATGGCCCACAACAATCAGCAGATCCAGAGGGCTCTCCGGGTCGAGGGAAGGGAGTGGATGGGGGCTGTGGCTCAGACAGTCGATCCGTGAGTAGCCCCAGTCTGAGGTGTGGGGGGATTGGCTCTCTGCACGAACCTCCTCCCCGGTTGCCTGATAGAGCTGCTCTGCAAGCTGCCAACAGAGGGGGTGGTGTGAGGGGTGGTTACGGTGAACTACAGCAACCGAGATCGTCCCCTCAGGTTGTAAAAAATGGTCAGAGTGGCTGCCATGCTGGGAGCACTGACCAAGCATAGGGTAGTGGCGCTCCAGCAGATCATGTTGTACCTGCTGTTTAGGGTTGTTGCTGCGGGAAAATGGTGCCGCCCCCAGATGGAGGGGGTGGGCGGGGCTCTGTGGAGTCAGTTGGCAGGCCGCAATCAGGTCAGCACTGCGCAGTGGCATCCCACCACTGCCATAGAGCAGCGAGTGGAGACGACAGCTCGGTGAGGCGATTGCTGCAATCTGCTGGTAGAGGGGAGGGCGCTCGTCCAGTAACGGTTCTACCCGCTCGAGCAGGGTGATCTCATCGGCCCGTTGTACCCACTGGCGTAGCTCAGCCGTGGGGAAAGGGGCCAAAGTATGTAGGCTGATGACGGTGAGCTTTCGTCGGGACTGTTTTTTAATATGCTCTACTGCAGCATGACAGCGCTCAGTGACCGCCCCCTGAGTGATCAGTAGTCGACGGCTACTGCTCTTTCCGTGGAGAGAGAGTGGCCCATACTTTCGTCCTGTCGCCTCATCAAACCGGATAAATCCCTGTTTCAGGGCAGCCATCACCGTTTTACCAAAGAATTGGGTGTGGGCAATCTCTCCCAGCCCATAGCTCTGCTCATCCTGGTGAGCACCGTGGAGGGCGGGGTGATCCAGATCATGCCAGCAGGGGATGCGGCGGCGCTGTTCACCAAACAGTAGCCTCTGTGCCGGGTCATGGATAGTGATCGGCTCACTGCTGTCGCCGACGATCTGCTGAATCAGTTGTGCGGATGGGAGCTGTAGTTTCTGTAGGGAGAAGGCGGTCTCCTGTCCATCCATCACCACGATGGCGGGCACCAGAGTCTGCTCGGCAACGGCATGGGCGATCAGGGTAAAGTCGACCGCCTGTTGTACATTTTCTGCGAGGAGGATGAGGGCTCCACTGTCTCGCAGCTGGTGAATGGCCTGATGATCCCCCTCTATCCCGGTGCCCTGTAGTGGCTGAGCACGGTTGATAGTGTGAATTACCAGAGGAAGGTGATGCCCCACTGCCCGTCGTACCAGATCCTGTGCGGAGGCAAGGTCATTCGACCAGAGGCTGCAGGTAGTGCGTTTTCCACTCATCGTCAAACCCATCGCATTGGCGAGGGCTGCGCGTGGACTTTCGTTTTCGATCTGTAGCAGGGGCTTGCCAAATAGGTTGATCTGCTGTCGCTGCTGTTCACCACGCCAGGCGATGGCACCGGCCTCTGGGGGGAAGCTCTCTCCACTGCTGGCATTTTCCGAGAGAATGGCCTCTACCACCGCTATCGCGGTCACCCCTTCCAGCAGGGTGGTTACACCGGCCTCATCACTTCGTGCATCAGGGTGGATGCCCAGTAGTTGGCGATAGATACGGCTGGCAATCTCAGTGAAGTTGGGCATAACGTTTCTGACCCTCAGTCATGTTGCGGTTTTTGGCGTCAAACTGTCCTCCATCAAGCCAGATAATAGCCTCGGTGGGACAGCGCCAGGTTATTTTTGGATCGGCTTCGCCCTCTTTCTGATAGTCGACTACGGGTAGCCCATCGACCATCACAATCAACTCTCCCTCTGCATCAGCGGCACAGCGACCACAGCTATCACAGGCGGTATGACAAAGTGCAAGGATGGCATCTCCTTCGAGCGGGGCACTACACTGCACCAGTAGGTGCTCATCCAGTGGATGGATCTTGAATAGATCCTTGGGGCAGGCAACCACACAATCCTCACAGGCGGTACACTTCTCTGGATCGACAACCGGCAGTCCGTTGCTGTTCATGTGGATGGCATCAAAGTCACAGGCGACCTCACAGTCGGCCAGCCCCAGACAGCCCCATGAGCACCCCTTGCCACCACCGGAGACGGTGGCAGCCGCACGGCAGCTATCAAAGCCCCGGTATTCAGCAATCTGCCATGCCTCGGCTTTTCCCCCGGCACAGTGGAGGCGGGCGACCCGTCTGGATTGAGAGCCCGCATCGACTCCAAGAAAGTCGGCAATCTCCTCAATCTCCTCTTTGGGGGCAACCGTACACTGGCTGGGTTCGCTCTTGCCACTGATTAACTCCTCCGCAAAGGCGTGGCAGCCAGGCACACCACAGGCACCACAGTTGGTGCCCGGCAGCATCGCCTCGGTCTCATCAATACGGGGGTCCTCCTCCACTTTGAGCAGACGGTAGGCGACCGCTAGTACCACCCCGAAGAAGAGGCCGATACTGGTCATGATGATCGGGGAGGCCAGAACGCTATTCATGATATGAGGCTGAAATTTGCAATTTGCACACTGCAAGTCAACGCTCTACAGTCTACTGTCCGCCGCCTATATTTGGTTAAATGGTGCTGCACGTTCGATCAATTCGTCCAGGTTGGTCTCGGCACTATCAATAGGGGCTCCCGGGTGGATGCAGCGCGAGGGGCAGATCTCTGCGGCCTCGACCAATTGCAGATAGCTGCCGATGCTGGGGTCGGTGATGTAGGCCTGTTTGTCGTCGTTGTAGACAAACATCTGTGGGTTGATGTTGAGGCAGTCGTTGCAGGTGGTGCAGAGGATGGAGTCGATCCAGGGATCTTCCGTGATCTCGACAGTAGGCTCATCAGGAGCTACAGCCTCTTCGATGGGGGGGGGTGTCTCGCTCTGTTCGTCAGCTTGTGTGGTCTGTGGCGGGGGAGCGGTTGGGCTCGGTGTCTCACTGAACCCCTGCTGCAGATCTAGCCCCATCAGAACTTGTGTCAGTTTTCCCATAACCTCTGTTGTGGCCTGGCTCTGTAGTGCTGCCATCTCTGCCTGATGAGCGGCCTGAAGTTCGGCGATCTGGTTGTTGTGTTTGGCTTCTATAACCAGCTGAGCCTCACTGACGGCCTGCTCTGCATGCGGGTTTCGAGTTCCAGAGAGCTCTTGCAGGGTGTGCCAATAGTTGAGCCGATCCCGGCAGGCGAGCACCAACTCACGGGAGACGACTGCCTTGTGCAGCACATCCTCCTCGTTCACTGTCCAGATGTAGGGGATCAGGGTAAAAGCCTCTTCATCCGACTGCTGAAGATAGTCGGCAATCGGGGTTAGTGCTGTAGATTCAAAGTCATCGGGAATCAACCTGAAGTGGTTTCTCAGTCGGGGAATCAGCAGGGCGTAGTCGGCAAAGGTGAAGGCGAGTTCAGAGTGAACCATCTCCCCCGACTCATCACGATAGCTAAAGGGGTGGGTCGCCCAATCCTGATCGGGTTGTGGGTTGGTGCTGAAATCCATCCGCTCTGCAAAGGTATCGCCCAACTCCGGGTTGATACGGAAGAAGGGGTGAACACGCCCCTCCAGGGCTGCACCGGAGACCATCCAGGGGTCCAGCAGAAAATGTTTGCGGCTCTTATGGATTTTGGGGTCGATCAGGTGAGGATCAGTCTCTTGCAGAATGACCTCTTCCTGAATTCCTGTATTGATCAGGTGTACCCCCGTATGGGGGATCTCCGTGGCCTCCAGGAAACCCTTCATCAGATGTTGATAACGGGCGGCAGAGGTCTGGCTGACATAACATTGCCGGTGAGCTGTAGCGATGTAGCCTAGCTCCAGACGGAAATCGTGGAAGGGGGACTCCTCATCCGTGGCGGCAGGGTTGTGATGTCCCTTGACCCGACTCACTACCTGAATGGGGCGTCCCGATCCGAGCAGCTGAGAAAAGGAGCTGAGCCCCTCACGGGCAAGACGGTTGGCCGGTTCCAGCGCAACCGTGGCTGGTACCAGTAGTAGCTCCTCCTCAGAGAAGGCCTCCCAGTTAAAGTTGGAAAACCAGGGACCATGTACAACCGGATCGTAGCGGTTGTCAATCTCCAGTCGTGCCACCCGACAGGCGGCAAACAGGGTGGAGAGTCTGTTGGCCTCGATATCAAACAGCTCCGCAGCTTTTTTGCAGGGGTCTGGGGCTGTCAGGGTCTCAAAGTGATCCGGGTGTTGGGACCAGGGCTCGGAGAAGTCACCGCTATGGATGAAACGAACCTGTATCGGATCGCGCTGAAATTTTGCCAGGGTTTCGGCAGCCTTTTCGATACGCTGTTTGCGCAGCTCAGGCATCGCTACGGTGGCCGGTTTTTGAGGCAGAATAGAGGAGAGAATGTCGGTGTCAAAGTGGAAGGCATTGCTGCCGACACTGCGCTCCAGCACATCAGCACTACTATCGTCCTGTTTGTGTTGTTCAATCTGCAGGAGCTGATCAAGCTGACGATGGAGCGTATGTAGCTCCTCCTCAAACCGGTCCCAGCGTGCCTCTGAGCGACCATGAATCAGATGGATGATCAGGTGGATCGCGGTGTAGCGGTCATAGGGGAGCAGTTGGTCTCTCTCTGTAACCCCCTCGATTAACTGCTCGAGGTCACTCTGGAGCGTGGCGCGATTCTCTGTGGAGAGATCCAGGTGCTGTTGCAGGCTCTCAGCGGCCTCCTGTAGCAGAGGAAGTGCCTGTAGTGGCCCTTCTCGATCCTCAATCCTGTTGCGGATGGCATGTTCCAGCCAGTCAAGATTATCTTTTAGAAACCGTGCACTGCCCTCGCCGGGGGCAAAGGCATCAATATGCTCCTTCAGAAAGGTGGAGAGTGGTTGTGCATACTGTTGTCGATAGGCCGAATGTCTGGAGAAGAGCACCAGTGGGTAGTCGTAGCGGATTTTAGAGGCATCACGAAACGGATTCAGCAGTGCCGGCAGGTGGTCGCAACTGATGTCCTGGGTCTCACGCTCCACGCTCGGGTCACCGAGATGAAAATGGTGTAGTGTGCGTAGTACCGCAGCCTCTGACTCTGGGTCGGACTGAGTGGTGCGAAGGGTAGGTAGAGGAGGTGCGCTACTCATCGATTCGAGACCTGTTTAAATGGCAAAAGTATCGAGTGCTGCATGGGTGGCGGCAATCTTCTTTGCATCGGTGGTATTATGTCCCTGGCTAGAGAGCTCATCGTAGCAGGGGATATCACTGTTCTGGTAGAGCAGCCCCACTGGAATGATATCCTTAGTGGTCTCATCACGGGCGATCTCCAGTGCCTCTGCCATATTGGAGGGGTCATGTTCCCGGCTCTCCGGGAAGAGACGATCCACACCGGGCGCAACCGGAATACCATTCTCGTGGGTCAGTAGCAGGAGGCGGGAGCTGTCCTCTTGTAGTGCCTTGGTGATGCCATCCACGAAGACCGGGCAACGCTGGATAATACGGACAAAACTGGTCCCTTTATGGGCGTGTGCGGCCTTGAGCGTCTCATGCAGTAGCGGTGGATTCCAGTCCACTACCTGAGCCACAAAGGAGGCATTGGTGATGCCCAGCGTGACGGTGTTGGGGTTGAGCATATCGAGGGAGGCCCCCTCGGGGTGGGTGTTGGTTGGCAGATTGATCGGGCTGGTGGGGGAGGTCTGCTTTTTGGTCAGACCATAGATCTGGTTATCAAACACCAGTACGGTCATGTTCATGTTGTAGCGAATGGCATGAACCCAGGGGCCAGCACCAATAGAGAAACAGTCACCATCTCCGGTCGCTACCCAGACATCGAGATCCGGACGGCGGGATTTGACCCCACAGGCAAGCGGCAGGGCGCGACCATGCAGGCCATGTAGTCCATAGGTGGCCATGTAGTGGGGCATTCGGCTGGAGCAGCCAATACCGGAGACAAAGACGCTCTTCTCGGGGGGAAGCTGTGCATCACGCAGTATGCGGTGGGTGGTTGCCAGTACCGCATGGTCCCCACAACCCGAACACCAGCGTGCCTCATTACCCTCATAATCGTCCAGTGTGAAGTAACGCTCCTGAATGTCGAGCGACCAGTCAGCCTTGATTCCAAACATGGTTATTCTCCTGTCGCTGAATTGAGTGTATCGAGATGGCCCTGTAGCGCCTGTTCAATCAGGTCTGGCTGTAGGGGGTGGCCATAGACCACCGACCAGCAGTCCACATCCACCAGCGTCTGTACACGCAGCAGTGTGGCCAGTTGTGCATAGCGTCGATTCTCTGCGGTAATCATCGGTGCATTGGGGTCATCACTGTAGTTGACCTCGACGGTCATCACTTTGTTGAAGCGGGAGAAGATATCTTTCAGTCCCGGCTCAAGAGGGGAGAGAAAACGGAGGTGGATGGCCGAGACCTTATTGCCCCGCTCGCGCAGGTTATCGACCGCCTCTTCAATCGCTCCGAAGGTGGAGCCCCAACCGACCACCAGAAGGTCACCATCCTCGCCGCCGTGAATCTTTGGTGGGGTAAGTGTGCTTTGCAGAGTTGCCAGCTTGCGGCTACGCATACTGGTACTCTGCTGGTTCTCTGCCGCCTCGTAGGAGACCTTGCTGCGTTTGGTATGAGAGAGCCCGGTCAACACATATTCTCCGTTGGGCATACCGG
>Ga0233428_1004924_pt1 | contig 9987 bp, 11 predicted proteins | sample SI_118_April2016_4_FD_179890 | JGI IMG/M metagenome (GOLD analysis project Ga0233428, IMG submission 179890) | Seawater microbial communities from Saanich Inlet, British Columbia, Canada - SI_118_April2016_120_MG | ecosystem: Environmental > Aquatic > Marine > Inlet | place: Canada: British...
TGTTAGCCAGGTTTCTCGGAACTTAAAAAAACAGTTGCCAAAAATGCGCCCGGCTTTGCCTGAGAGCGCAAATAATTGGCGCATTGAATATCAAGGAATAACCATGAATATCGAACATCACTTTTTAATCAAATATGGCCTGCACAATTTTGTGTCATGGCACAGGACGAGCAGGCAGAAAGTCTTCCGGATCAAAAGCATGGAGGGTCAGGATATGATCAAACATGCAAAGTATCTGATCAAAGAAAATTTCGGTGAAACCGCTGAAATCCGAGTGATTTAATTTCAGTTAAGGGCATCCCAACAGATACACACCTAATAAAATGTCTCGTAGCGTGAATGGATTGTCAGCTCAGAGGTGTTTTTCCAGACTTTGGCAAAGTGCATCCCCAGCCGCTGGATCAACGTCCAGGTGCGTAACAATACGGATGCGCCGTTCCCCGAAAGCACCGATCTGAATGCCATCATTTTGCAAGGACGCCACCAGACTAGCGGCGTCAGGAGACCCGGCCGACAAGTCGAAGATGACAATGTTTGTATCCACCGACAAAACATTGATGACAGAATTCAATGCAGCAATTCGGGTTGCGATTGACGCGGCAAGGTCGTGATCTTCGGCAAGTCGGTCAACGTTGTGATCTAAGGCGTAAAGACACATTGACGCGATAATGCCCGATTGCCTCATCGAGCCTCCCATTTGTTGCTTGATACGCCAAGCCTGCCTAATGAAGTTAGTTGAACCGGCCAATACCGCGCCGACAGGGGCTCCCAAACCCTTGGTAAAATCTATCCAGCAAGAATCGTATCCCTCTACCCATGTTGCGGCCGCAATACCGGATTTAACAACAGCGTTCATGAGGCGTGCGCCGTCCATGTGGGTGGATAGGCCGGCATCCTTTGCGGTTTGCGCCACGCCTTGAATTTTTTCAAGCGGCCAAATTGCGCCACCGCCTAAATTGGCGGTCTGCTCGACACAAACCAGTCGACTCTCTGGCATATAACGTGAATTAGGTCGAATTGCCTGAGAAACCTGATCCGGCTCGAAAATGCCGTTCTCGCCATCAATCGCATGGATCATAATGCCGCTGATTGCAGCGGGGCCGCCGGATTCATAATTGACCAGATGACAGGTGCGCTCACAAATGACTTCATCACCGGGGTTCGTGTGCACACGGATGGCAATCTCGTTGCACATCGTCCCAGAGGGCAGAAAAACCGCCGCTTCCTTGCCGAGCCGAGCGGCAACACGTTCGCACAGTTCCAGCGTCGTGGGGTCCTCATCTTTTTGCTCATCACCAACGACTGCGGAAAGCGTGGCTTCGCGCATCGCCAATGATGGCTTGGTTTTTGTGTCGGAGTAAAAATCAAACATGCTTTTGGTCTCTTGCTGGTTTTAGAAAATCTATCAATTGAGGCAATTAGATAAGCGTAACAAGTCCCGAAATGGCTCAGAAACAGACCTAAATACTTACCCACAATGACATCCGCCTTACCCCCTGCAAGCGGACGTTACCAGCGCTTACAAGGATTATAAAAAAAATGCCATAACTACTTTGCGCCGAGAGCGTGCAATATATGGCTGAAATCACCCCCCTTTGTTGCCAGCGGTAGTTCGATTACGGCTATTTGCTGGGGTTCGTTTTCGTACAACGAAAACTCTCCACAGGCGTATCCAATACAAGGACCTTCAATTACTTTTTTGTAGTGCCCGTGAAATAAATCGTGCTCAGCGGGAGTAAGAGAAGCTAAGAACGGCTTGCCAGTCATTTCCCTGCCAAATAGCTTGACGAAATCCCCACCGAACAACAAGGCATGTATTTCTTCACCATCAAACTCCGTAACCGCGAGCCTGCCAATCCATGGCAATAGGTCATCGAACAAAAAATCCCGCCAAACCGGCAATGCAGCATCGCCGCGTGTAACGTCCCAAAGATTGATCAGACTCTTGAACTCAGGTAGGGCCGGCAGGGGTTCAAGTGGAAATTCCTCGAAACTGAATTCGCTAAATGCATTTGCCATCAGATGTCCCATGCAATTAAAAAAACCGACGGGCGCTGAGCCCAGGTACTTATTTACACGCCATACAAGTCTATCAATTGACGAATATTCACAAAATTGTTCCATGTAGCACTCAGCAGCACGAGTGATCCATTATGCTGAAAGTAATGTTACCCCTTTGGAAGCCTGGCTGTCGAATTCTTGTGGCCCGGGTGTGTTGGGGTGATTGTTTCACCTGAACAATTGTCCGCTCTGGCTCAGAAACAGAAATAAACAGCATCCAGAAATAACGTCCGCTTTACCCCCTTAAAGCAGACGTTTTCGGGTATTGGCAAAGGCTTCTGTTAATAGCCATAACCAGAAGTTCGTAATGACCACGGTGGGAAGGGACCCACAGCATCACAAACGGGCCATCCACGCGAAAATGGCATATCTGGAAAAGATCATCCCACAAATTGCAATCGGATTATCATGGTATCCGGACTGGTTAACCGCCCACCCGTTGCCGGATTTCATCCGGATCGCAAGGATTTAAGCCATAGTCTCAGGGCTTGATTGTTCGGCAAATCTAAGAATACACGATGCATGAAAGCACCTCTCGCTCATCACTTTTTCTTATCACCGGCAATTTAATGTGGTGCCATTTCAGGTGCTCTCTATTTTGCCAGAACAGGGTTCCGCTGGAATAAACACGTTGCTCACCATTTATGACTCTCATATTGGCCTTATAAACGGATTCATACGCATCACCCAGTCCCATATCCGATAGCAGTTTCCCCGTCGCATCCATTCCGTAATAAGATACGACAGTGGTGCCGAATAACACGGTTTCAAAATCGTCAATATCACTCAGGTATCGATAAATGAACAAGTGTTTCCAGAACTTCATAAACGATGGTTCCTGGATATGTTTTAAGTGCGGCACCGCCTCGCCGACAGTCTCGTCAAGCAAGCCAACGAATTCCTTGATAACCGGATGTTCTTTTGCGCTTTGGCTATGTGGATTTATGACCTCGATGACGATGTTCCCTGAATTCAACATTCCCCATGGATTTCACATGGTTATCCAGTGGGGGCGTTACAAGTTGTAGGGGCAGGCGTTAATCACCACGTATCGACGGAGGCCATGGTAACACATATAGGGATTTTCGGAAAATTGGATGTTCCCGGGCCTGCACGAAAGATCCGCTTTGGATCAGAAGCGGACCTGGTCACCGGTTCATATTGACGCCTCCTTGGATTTCCAAGGAATAGGGACATTTCACCTCAATACTATCGTTAAGGATCATAACAAAATGATCAGGAAGTTAGCCCTTTCCGATTCAGGGTATTCCATTTTTACATGGCTGGTATGTAAAATTAACGCATGATTATTAGCAAAAATTAATATATCGTAAGGCGTTGAATTAATACGACGAATATCTTCTCCACAGGATTTTTCGCCGCTGTCAGCATAGTCTGATAAAGCGAGAAAAAAAATGACTTACAGAACTCTCACTGCATTGCACATATTCACTCTTCTGGCTGGCGTTTCGGTTGCCTTCGGCACTGCTACGGCGGGTGGCTCAACTGCCGATCATTCTCAGTTCGAGGCCTTGAACCGCACCTTCGAGAATGGGCCGGAAGTTACCAAGGCCTGCTTGTCCTGCCACACCGAAGCTGCCAAACAGATACACAAGACGACCCATTGGACCTGGGAATACAAAAATCCCGAAACCGGTCAACTGCTTGGCAAGAAGAACGTCGTCAACAACTTCTGCATCGCCACGTCATCCAACATTAAAGCCTGTGCCTCCTGCCATATTGGTTACGGGTGGAAGGACGACAGCTTCGATTTTTCATCTGAAGAAAACGTCGATTGCCTTGTCTGTCATGACACGACCGAAACCTACACCAAAGACCCGAAGAAAAAAGCACCAAACCTTAAAAAGGCAGCCTTGAACGTTGGGGCGACGAGCCGTTCAACCTGTGGCGAATGTCACTTCAAGGGTGGTGGCGGGGAAGCCGTAAAGCACGGGGACTTGGACCCGTCGCTAAAGTACCCGGATGCTTTCGTTGACGTTCATATGGATGCTGACGGTCTCAACTTTACCTGCTCCACCTGTCATAGCGCTGACCAACACGCAGTTGCGGGAAGCCGCTATACACCCAATGCCAGTGATACCCAGGGCATTGACATTCCCGGCAAGTCCGATGGCGGGCGGGCGACATGCCAGTCATGCCACGGGAACGTTCCTCACCTGGAAGACAGCAAACTAAACGATCATACCGACAAGCTTGCCTGCCAGACATGCCATATTCCCGAATACTCGCGCGGTGATTATGCCTCCAAGGAGTGGTGGGACTGGTCGACCGCTGGTCGGCTCAACGCTGACAATACCCCCCTGTCAAAAACCGACGCCGATGACAACGAAATTTACAGCTCCAAGAAGGGTGATTTCCGGTGGGAAGAGAACGTCATTCCGGAGTACGTGTGGTTCAACGGAACCGTCGATTACACGCTGCTTGGTGACAAGATCGACCCGACAAAAATCGTCGCCATCAACTCATTCAGGGGGAGCGCCGAAGATTCGGACGCCCGTATATGGCCCGTCAAAGTGATGCGCGGCAAGCAACCCTACGATGCCGGCAACATGACGTTGGCGATCCCGCATACTGTCGGCAAGGATGGTTTCTGGAAGACCTTCGAATGGGGACCCGCCTTGAGTAAAGGCATGGCGGCAGCAGGGGCGCCGTTCAGCGGGGATTACGGCTTTGTCGAAACCAGCATGATGTGGCCGATTACCCACATGGTCGCGCCGAAGGAACAAGCGCTCGATTGTGTAAGTTGCCATGCAAAAAACGGCCGGCTTGAAAATGTTACCGGGGTCTATATTCCGGGCCGGGATTCGGTCTCGTTTCTCGACATCATCGGTTTTTCGATCCTGGGGCTGACCCTGGCTGGAACGCTTCTTCACGGTGTTCTGCGCTTCTTCACCAGAAACAAAGGGCAGACCGATGACCGAGTATAAACGAATTTATGTATTCAAGAGGTTCGAGCGCTTTTGGCATTGGTCTCAGGCCGCTTTGATTTTGTTCATGGCGTTAACCGGTTTCGAGGTGCACGGCACTTATGCACTGTTCGGCTTCGAGGAAGCGTCGACCCTGCACACGACGGCTGCCTGGGTTTTGATCGGTTTGTGGGCATTTGCAATTTTCTGGCATCTGACGACTGGTGAATGGAAACAATACATTCCAACCAGAGAAAACTTGCTGGCGACTATCCGTTATTATTCAGTCGGAATCTTCACCGGTGAACCTCATCCCTTCAGGCCGACTCAACTCAGCAAGCACAACCCCATGCAACGGATTGCCTATCTGTTGTTCAAACTGTTCATGGCACCGGCGATCTGGATCTCAGGTCTGTTGTATCTCTATTACAACGCATGGGCCGATTGGGGGCTCGGCGAACTGGATTTGGCCGTCATCGCGATGATCCATACCGCAGCGGCTTTCTTGCTGGTGATCTTCCTCGTTGGCCATGTCTATCTGACCACCACAGGCCATACCGTTTTATCGCAAATCAAGGCGATGATAACGGGCTGGGATGAAGTGGAGGAGGATCGGTCATGACAAAACTTGACCTCAATACAATCAGGCTCTCAAGACGGCAGGTCGTGGCGCTCGGTGGTGGGGCTGTCCTGGCCATGGCTTCCATGGGGCTTTCGCCGCTAACGGCGTTGGCGTCGCCGAAAGATGCTAAAAAAATGCTCGCCGATCTAGTCGGTGGGGCGGCGCTGAACAAGGGTCGTGTTCATGTGAAGTTGCCAAAAATCACCGATAAGGGCCCTTTCACCCGGATCACTATTTCCGTTGACAGCCCTATGGGGGCCAATGACTTCGTCAAGGCTGTTCATGTCGTCTCAGAACGAAATACCCTACCCGAAGTGGCTTCTTTCTATTTCACGCCAATGAACGGCAAGGCCGAAGTTACGACCCGAATTCGCCTGAAAAAAACTCAGGTTATTGTCGTCGTCGCCGAAATGAATGATGGCTCGGCCTACATCGGCAAGGGCCGTACCAAGGTTTCCTTGGGCGGTGGTGGCTGCGGTTAATGCCGAGGAGATGAATGATGACAAGTAAACCGTATGTAAAAATTCCAGGGACTGCCACAGCCGGTGAAATCATTGCCGTTAAAACCAAGCTCAAGCATCCCATGGAAACCGGATGGCGTCAGAATAAAAATGGCCAAACGGTTCCACGCAAACGTATTTACAAGTTCCTGTGTACCTTTAATGGAACCGAGGTTTTTCGCGCTGATTTGCATTCCGGTGTTTCCGCCGATCCCTACTTGATGTTTCCGGCAAAAATTCCCGGTAGTGGCGTTTTGCGTTGCACATGGACAGAAGACGGTGGCCGGGAATTTGTTAAAGACGCCGAGATCACGGTGATTTCTTAAAAGAGAAAATCCCAATGGTTTTACACATGACACATGAAATGACGAAACGTGATTACGGCAAAATTGCTGTAATCCTGATAGGAGAAAAAATCATGAAACATATCACCAGAACATTTATCCTCCTGACATTCGGGCTGATGATGGCTTTGACAACGAACTCTGTTCAAGCCGCCGGAGTCCAAGCCGGGTGGCATAAAAACGTTGTCGACTACGCATTCGTCAAGGATTACGCCACCGTGCCCATGCGCGATGATGTGGTCATTATCGACTCGCGTCCGGCGCGTAAATACGACCCGGGTTATATTGCCCCGGCCCTTAACATCCCGGACCGCAGTTTCGACAAGATGGTTGATCAACTGCCCACCGATAAAGCAACACTCATGATCTTTTACTGTGGCGGCGTGAAGTGTCCGCTTAGCCATCAGTCCGCATTCAAAGCTGAAGCATTGGGTTATACCAACGTCAAGGTCTATGCGGCGGGTTACCCCGACTGGATAAAAAATGGTGGAATCGGGTCTGTCAGTGCCGCTTTCGTCAGGAAGCAAATCGAAAAGGCCAAAATGGTCACTATCGATTCACGGCCAGCCCGCAAATTCGCCAAGGGCCATGTGCCGGGAGCTCTCAACATTCCTGACCGTAGTTTTGACAAGATGGTTGATCAATTACCGACGGATAAAGAAGTCGCTTTGACCTTCTACTGCGGTGGTTACAAGTGCCCGCTGAGTTTCAATTCAGCGGCTAAAGCCCGCAAAATGGGCTTCAATAACGTCAAGACCTTCCAGGCCGGCTATCCTGCTTGGGTAAAGGCGTATGGTAAAATGGACGCTGCGGCCAAAGTTACCGGAGCCGCCAAGGTTGCCACTATCAAGGCCGTCATAGAAACGGGAGATGAACCGGATACCATCACCTTCGCATCCTTCAACAGCATCATCAAGAATGCCCCTGACAGCGTATATCTGATCGATGTACGTACGCTCGAGGAATTCAAGGCCGGTGGTTTCAAGGGATCAACCCACATGACCGTTGATGAAGTTGAGGAAAAAATTGCGGCCCTGCCGTCAGACAAACCGATTATTTTTGTTTGCTCGACCGGCGCCCGCAGTGGCGAGGCCTATGACATCGTCAAGATGGCCAGGGAAGACCTGGAGGTATATTTCCTGGACGCCAATGTGACCCACGCCAAGGACGGTACATATAAACTTGAACCTGCCGTTTAACGAAGTCTGGAAAGCAATTAGGGTTGTTACAAGCAACCCTAATTGCACCACCAGAAGCCCGCTTAGGGGCAAAAACGGAAGTGATATTTCCAAACCTGTTCTCGGATAAAGATGACTTATACATCAAAATTTGGTACAATTAGCTTCAAGGCATAAAAGGCTAATTACCTTTTTTCATTTCTGTAGTTACGGCGAGGCGTGGGGTTAAAGCCCAAGTCTCCAACCATCATAGGAAGAAGGGTTGGTGACAGATGCCTCATCAGACCCATTACGAAGTTCTCGCCAAGCAAAACGGCCATTGGGAGTTATTTGGCCGCCACTCGCAGTCTGAGAAAGAGCAAGCCATCGAAGAGGCCAAGGCTCTGGATGGTCAAAAATACATCCAAAGTGTAAAGGTGATTCAGGAAATTTATGATCCCGAGGACGGGACGTCCAGGGAATACAACGTCTACTCGTCGGGTAAAAAAAGATATCACCCGCCGCACAAGCTGACGAATAAAAAACCCGATAAGGAAGTACAAGAAAAAATAGAGACGGATAGACACGATAATAAGAAAAAAAGCTCACGTTCGTTTGCCAGCACTCTTGTGAATATTGCCTTAATTTCTGGTTTTAGTGCTATCGTCGGCGCACTATTTACCTGGTTTACCGGTATGTATCTGGCAGAAGCAGATATGAGTGATAACGCCCAGAGCAATATTCTGTTTCTTGTTTTTCTGGCGACTTTCGTGGTCGCCGCCATTCCCATGGCGATTGTCTTTCTAGGCAAAGATAACGGTTCATAGCTGAGTGTCTAGCCGTGCATTTCCCGCCAGAAAAATTCCAGGCTTCTCTCGTGAGAATGTCCGCTATGAGTTATAAACAAACCAAATAACAGGCCCAAATCAATGTCTGCTATACCCCCTCAAAGCGGACATTAATTTCTGAAATCTGGATTTTTCGTTTTAGACTTCCGCTTACCGTAGAAAAGCAGACATAATCAGGTGGCTGCAAAAAGGTCAGCTATTAGCCAGGAACAGACACTACCATCTTAACTTGATTGATGTCATGGGTCGTTGTGTTTGATGGCTCTATTATCTTCTTTTACGCAGTGGTAGGTGACCATACAAAGAATTTTGACATGGTAATACCCCCATTTTCAGAGGGCCGCATAAATAGAATCGTTTAAGCGGCTATGCTTATCATAGCCAGTTTCTGTTTTGGCGTTATGCCGCCGATGGCCATGTTGGGCCGTTCGTTGTTGTATGTCCATAACCACTTTGTGGCTGCATTTTGCACCTCTTCAATCGTTGTGAAAATATATTGGTTCAGCCAGTCATATCGGACCGTTCGGTTGTAGCGTTCAACGTACGCATTTTGTTGTGGATTTCCAGGCTGGATAAACAACAGCGTGATGCCATGCTTTTCAGCCCACGCCGCCAATTTATGACTGATGTATTCTGGGCCGTTGTCGGAACGAATGGCACGGGGTTTTCCTCGCCATTCAATTATCTGGTCCAAAGCACGAATGACCCGTTCTGTCGGTAAAGAAAAATCGATATCGATACCCAGTCCTTCCCGGTTAAAATCATCAATCACATTGAAAGCCCTAAAACTTCGGCCATCGCTCAGTTGATCATGCATGAAGTCCATCGACCACGTTTGATTGATGGACGTTGGCACCGCCAAAGGTTCAGGTTTGTCCCGATACAGCCTCTTTTTTGGTTTAATCCTTAGGTTTAGCGCTAATTCACAGTAAATTCGATAAACCCGTTTGTGGTTCCATTTGAAGCCTTTTACATTTCGAAGATACAAAAAACACAGCATAAAACCCCAATTACGGTTGCGCCGCGTTAAAGCAATTAACCACTCGGCGATGACCTCGTTTTCACCGCTCAGCTTCGGCTGATAGCGATAGCAAGTCTCACTGATCGAAAATGATTCACAGGCTGAACGAATGCTCAATAACCCCTTGCAGACAAATTTTGTCGCCATCTCTCGTCGTCGAGATGGCTTCACCACTTTTTTGCCATGGCTTCCTTTAAAACATCTTTTTGAATCTGAACCTCGGCATACATTTTCTTGAGGCGGGTATTTTCCGCCTCAAGTTCTTTCATTCGACCCATGAGAGAGGCGTCCATGCCGCCGTACTTGGTGCGCCATTTATAAAACGAAGCGCTGCTCATGCCGTGTTCTCGACAAAGGTCAGGAACTGTTGAACCGGCCTCAGCCTGCTTCAAAATAGCGATGATCTGGCTGTCAGAATAACGTGATTGTTTCATGTTGAATCTCCTCAAAAAACATTACGAGAAAATTCTACTCATTTGTACCGCTAAAAATTGGGAGCATTACCGA
>Ga0233428_1004933_pt1 | contig 9967 bp, 8 predicted proteins | sample SI_118_April2016_4_FD_179890 | JGI IMG/M metagenome (GOLD analysis project Ga0233428, IMG submission 179890) | Seawater microbial communities from Saanich Inlet, British Columbia, Canada - SI_118_April2016_120_MG | ecosystem: Environmental > Aquatic > Marine > Inlet | place: Canada: British...
GTAACGCTTTAGCATTGCATACTCCTGTCTATTGCGGTCAGGCCCCGAATTCAAGGTGGAATCCAAGGCCGATATCTTCAGTTTACCCATGCACGGGCCTATTCATGCCCTTGATAAGCCCCGCTTGGCGGATTGGGTCAAGTCTAAGTTGCTGGGACATATCGTCTCTACTTGCACTGATATTTGTTGTGCCCGCCGCTATAGGTCTATTAAATAGCCAGCGTAAAAGGTTTCGTGAAGCATTGGGGGCAAAGACCTCCGCCGCGATAAAAGACCCTTTTTTGGGGGGGGATATTAGTTTGGCGAGTCTGTTAGAGATCGCGGACCTGCAGGTCCAGTTCTTCACGTCCGAAGGCATTGTGCGTGCCGTTGATGGCATCAGCTATACCGTAGATGCGGGCGAGACGGTTGCCATTGTTGGCGAGTCCGGTTCCGGCAAGTCCGTATCCGCACTGTCTATTTTGCGCTTAATCCCCGATCCGCCGGGCCGCATCATGGGTGGCAAAATAATATTCGACGGCCAGGACCTGCTGGGGCTGGACGAAGAAGGCATTCGCAAGGTACGGGGCCGGGATATTGGCATGGTGTTCCAGGAACCCATGACCTCGTTGAACCCGGTCCTCAGCATTGGCCGGCAGTTGACTGAAACCCTTGAACAGCATCTGGGCACCAATAGGGAAGATTCCCAAACGCGTGCGGTTGAATTGCTGGGTCTGGTGGGCATTTCAGAACCGCAGCGACGCCTGCGGCAATATCCCCATCACCTATCGGGCGGGATGCGCCAACGGGTGATGATCGCCATGTCCCTGGCCTGCAATCCAAAACTGATTATCGCGGATGAACCGACCACCGCCTTGGACGTCACCATTCAGGCGCAAATTCTGGAATTGATGAAGGATCTGACCCGGCGTCTGGGCGTCGCCTTGATCATTATCACCCATAACCTTGGCGTCGTGGCCCGTTATGCGGACCGGGTCAATGTGATGTATGCCGGGCGCATCGTTGAAAGCGGTGTATCAGCCGACATTTATCATCGCCCCCGCCATCCCTATACGCGTGGGTTGTTGAAATCCGTACCCCGACTGGATCAGCCCCGTGGGGAACGCCTGATCCCTATCGTTGGCCATCCACCTGACATGACGCAATTGGGCGCGGGCTGTGCTTTCCTGCCGCGCTGCCCCTATGCGGTGGATCGTTGCCAACATGAAAGGCCGGATTTGGAATTGGTGGATGACGGTCACAGTTCCGCCTGCTGGCAGCGGGACGAATTGGACAAAGGGGCGGCGGCATAATGAGCATGACCATGCCGGAACCACAGACCGCCGAACCTTTATTGCAGGTTCGGGATCTAAAAATGTATTTCCCGGTCACCGATGGCATGCTGGTGCAACGGACCATCGCCCATGTAAAGGCCGTCGACGGCATCAGCTTTGACATCATGCCGGGCGAAACGCTGGGTCTGGTGGGAGAATCCGGTTGTGGAAAATCGACCACCGGGCGCTGTATTCTACAGCTGGAAAAACCGACCGCAGGCCAAATCCTCTATCACGGCGCTGATCTTAACCGTATGGGACGGGCCGAATTGGCCGCTATGCGGCGCAAGATACAGGTTATCTTTCAAGATCCCTTTAGCTCGCTAAACCCCCGCATGAAAATCGGTGACATTATCGGCGAGCCCCTGGCCGTACATGGCATAGAGCCCAATTCGGCAGACCGCGCCAAACGGATCGCCGAGCTGCTGACGGTTTGCGGTCTGAGCCCGAAAATGGCGGACCGTTATCCGCATGAAATGTCCGGCGGGCAGCGGCAACGCGTCGGCATCGCCCGGGCCCTGTCCATGAAGCCGGAATTCATCATTTGCGACGAAGCGGTCTCGGCCCTGGATGTCTCCATTCAGGCTCAGGTGATCAACCTGCTGGAAGACCTGCGGGAGGAATTCGATCTAACCTATTTATTTATCGCCCACGATCTCTCGGTGGTGCGCCATCTGTGCCACCGGGTTGCAGTTATGTACTTGGGCAAGATCGTTGAACTGGCCCCCTGCGATGAATTATTCGATAACCCGCTGCATCCCTATACCCAGGCTTTGTTGAATGCCGTGCCGGTGCCCGATCCGACGATTGAGGCGGGCCGCAAACATCATCTGGTCAAGGGCGAGGTGCCCAGCCCGATGAACCCGCCGTCAGGCTGTGTCTTTCATCCTCGTTGCCCTGTCGCAGTCGAAAACTGCTCCGGCCCGGTGCCAGAGCTGCGGGAAATGCGCCCGGGACATTGGGTTGCATGTGGAGAAGTTTCGTAAGTAAGATTTCGTGCTTAGTTGTAAAATAATAATTTAAGGAATTGCGCCGTGGTGGCGCATGAATTGTCGGCTGCACAACGCCGACGTTAACGGGAGGCAAAGACAATGCTATTCAAAGGCTTGAAAAAAGCCGCCATGATAGGTCTTGGCGTGGCGATTGGTGCCGGCTTTACCCTATCAGCAGAGGCGGAAACGCCGAAAAAGGGCGGCGTATTAAATATCGTTGTTGGTAGTAAAATTCCATCCTACGACGGGCATCAGGAAACCACGTTTGGCATGATCCATCCGATCCGGCCATTCTACAGCCTGCTGATCCGGATCAATCCGGACAACCCGTCCTCACCGACGGATTTCGTTTGCGATCTTTGCGAAGGCGCAGTGCCCAATCCAACCGATGACGGCAAAACTTATGTCTTCAAGATCCGCAAGGGCGTAAAATTCCACAATGGTGCCGCCCTCTCGGCGCAAGACGTCAAAGCGACCTACGACAAGATCGTATTCCCACCCAAGGGCGTACCGTCATCGCGCAAGGCTTTCTTCAAAATGGTGGATTCAATCTCCGCCCCCAATGACACCACCGTTGTGTTCAAGTTGAAGTATGCCTCCGGTGCCTTTATCCCGGCCGTAGCAACCCCCTTCAACTTTGTCTATTCGAAAGCCGATTTGGACAAGCACGGCTACAGCTGGCACATGAAGAACGTTAATGGTTCCGGTGCCTTCAAGTTCGTGCAGCATCAACCGGGTGCCTTTGTCGAAGGCACACGTTATGACGGCTATCATCACGCCGGCAAACCCTATCTGGATGGCTATAAAGCTATTTCAGCACCGAAAATGGCGACGCGTCTGAACGCCATTCGCGGCGGTCGTGCAGATATCGAATTCCGCGGTTTCCCACCGAAGGCCCGTGACGATCTGGTCAAGGCCCTGGGCGACAAGATCACGGTGCAGGAAAGTGATTGGAACTGCGCATTGTTCTTTACCCCGAACCACAAGAAAAAACCATTTGATGATGCACGGGTGCGCCGCGCGTTGTCCCTGGCAGTGGACCGGTGGTCGGGCTCTAAATACCTATCCAAGATCGCCATCGTGAAAACCGTCGGCGGCATTGCCTTCCCCAACCATCCACTGGCAGCGACCAAGGATGAATTGATGAAGTTGGCTGGTTACGGCCCCGACATCAAAGCCAATAGGGCGGAGGCCAAGCGCTTGTTGAAGGAAGCCGGCCAAGAAGGCATGTCTTTCACATTGCTGAACCGCGGTGTCGATCAGCCTTATAAGGTGGTGGGCACATGGTTGATTGACCAATGGCGGAAAGTCGGCCTGAAAGTGAAACAGGATGTCAAGCCAAGTGGTCCCTTCTTTGACAGCTTGCGTAAGAAGAAAGATTTCGATGTTTCCATCGACTTCAACTGCCAATCCGTCATCAACCCGTTGGTGGATGTGTCCAAGTTCCTGGGCAGCGCCGGCAACAACTATGGCAGTTATGCCGATCCCGTTCTGGAAGATCTCTTCAACAAGATGAACCAGGAAGCAGATCCCAAGAAAGTCCGGGCCATGATGCGCACCTATGAAAAGCGTATCCTGGACGAAGAGGCGCACATGGCTTTGACCATGTGGTGGTACAAGATCAACCCACATCGTTCCTACGTGAAGGGCTGGAAGACAGCACCTTCGCATTATCTGAACGTGTCCTTGGACAACATCTGGTTGGATAAATAGTCCGACCAATCTCGATGAATGGAACCCGCCGCCCCAACTCTCACTGCGGGGCGGCGGGCAACATTTAAGTTTATTGAATAACCCAAAATTTTATAAGGCGCGAAATCTGTGTATAAATACATCATCACCCGGTTGCTTCTTGCCATTCCCACCCTGTTGGGTGCCGCGGTGTTGGTCTTCTTATTATTGCGCGCCGTGCCAGGTGATATCTGCGAAATTCGATTAGGCGGGAGCGGGTTGTATGCCGATCCGGCCGAGGTCAAACTCTGTCAGGACAAAATTGGCCTCAACGACCCGCTATATGTTCAATTCGGTGATTTTATTACAGGTTATCTGACCTTTGATCTGGGCGAGTCCATGTGGACAGGCCGTCCCATCGGTTACGAGATTGGCCTGCGCTTCCAATTATCACTGCAAGTGGCGATCATGGCGACCTTGGTCGCGGTGCTGATTGCCATACCCTTAGGCACCATATCGGCGATCAAACAAAATACCTGGATCGATTATTGCGTTCGAACCTTCTCCATCGCCGGCATTGCCATACCCTCGTTCTGGCTGGGCATCATGATCATCCTTGGTCTGTTACTCACAACCCAGGCTTGGTTTGGCGAACCCTGGATGCCACCCATAGAATATGTCTCGCCATTTGAAGACCCCTTGGGGAATTTCGCGCAACTGATCTGGCCCGCCGTCGCGACCGGCTATCGCTATTCCGCCGTTGCAACCCGCATGACCCGATCCGCCCTGTTGGAAGTCTTGCGCGAAGACTATGTACGCACGGCCAGGGCCAAGGGTCTGTTGGAAAAAATCATCATCAACCGCCATGCTCTAAAAAACGCCATGTTGCCCGTGGTCACCATTATCACCTTGGAATTTGCTTTCCTGATGGGCGGTCTGGTGGTGACGGAACAAGTCTTCAATCTAAATGGTCTGGGGCGTTTGTTCGTTGAATCCGTTCTCAATCATGATTTCACTCTGACCCAGCAATTGGTTATGTTGGTGGTTCTGATTTTCGTTCTGACCAATCTGTTTACTGATGTCCTCTATGCGTGGCTGGATCCGCGCATTCGGTATAGTTAGGGGACGGAGAAGATGACTGTATCTGAACTTCCCAATTCCGCACCTGCGACACTGGAAGAATTGACCGAACAGCGTACGTGGTACAAATCCGCCCTGGGTTTAGCGCGCCGCCAACCCCTTGGCGCGGCGGGGCTTTTTGTAGTGCTTACGATGGTTTTCATGGCTGTTTTTGCCGATGTCATCACGCCCTATGATCCGGAAGCCAACGACTTTGAATTCATGCTGGCCGCACCCAACAGCACTTATTGGCTGGGCACGGACCAATTTGGCCGGGATCAATTGACCCGCATTATCTATGGTGCGCGCACCGCGTTATATGTGGGTTTTGTCTGCGCCTTCATTGGGGCCTTTGCCGGCCTGGTCCTTGGCGTGGCATCAGCCTATTTCGGCGGGATGTTTGATTTGTTGTTCCAGCGGGTGATGGATGTCTTCATGGCATTTCCCCTGATCATTCTGGCCCTGGCCGTGGTCTCCATCCTTGGCACAGGCACATCGAACGTGATCATCGCCATTACCATACCGTTTATTCCCCAATGCGCCCGGGTGGTGCGATCATCGGCCCTGGCAATTCGGGAAATCCCCTATGTGGATGCCGCCCGCGCCATGGGTTTTTCCCACAAGCGCATTATCCTCCGCCATATGGTGCCTAACGTCATGGCACCGTTCCTGATTATGCTGACGACTTTCGTTGGTCAGGCTATTTTGCTGGAAGCGTCCCTCTCATACCTGGGCCTTGGTGTGCAGGAACCGACGCCTGCCTGGGGTCTGATGCTACAGGGCGGGGCGGAAGAATATGCCGAAAGCGCGCCCTGGGTCGCCATTTTCCCTGGCTTAGCCATTACCCTGGCCGTATTCGCCTTTAACATGTTCGGTGATGCGGTGCGCGACGTGCTCGATCCGAAACTACGTTCGCGGTAGAGCAATTTTAAATTAATTGGAGTCGCTATCGCGACCCAAGTGGTTGGTTCAATTGCTCTTTTCTTTAAGAGTCTGAGCATGTTTTGAATAAACATACTCTAGAGCGAAATTCAACGCGGAGTTTGCCTTGTCATCAGGACGAATATTGACCATTGCCGTCCTGACCATGTTGGTGCAGCAATCCCTGTCGTTTATGACGACGATGGTGCTGCCCGTGGCCGCACCGGTGATAGCCGAGGATTTGAACCTGTCCCCGGCACTGGTTGGGGCCTATTCCGTGGCGCTCTATTGCGTCGCTATATTTTCGGCCATCGGCTGTGGCCCTTTCATTCAACGTTATGGCCCCTTAAGGGTCAGTCAGATGGCATTGGTTGTGATGGGCCTGGGTCTGTTTATTGCAACGGCGGGAACGATCCCCATGTTCGCCCTGTCCGCCTTGATCGTTGGCGCATCGGGCGCTATTTCCACGCCTGCCTCGTCCGAGTTGTTGTTTCGCTATGCCCCGCCACGGCATGCCCCTGTGATATTCGCGATCAAGCAAACCGGGGTGCCCATGGGCGGCATTCTGGCCGGGATCCTGGTGCCTATCTTTATCCTGGCGTCGGGCTGGCGCGGTGCCTTCGTCATTTCCGGCTTAATGTGCATTGTCGCGGCGTTTTTGCTGCAACCCTGGCGCGCCCGCTTCGATGAACATCGTCAAGTGGGCCGTACCTTGATGCCGACGACTGAATTGTTGCGGACCGTCGGCATGGTTTTCAACCACCCGCAAACCCGCGAAATCAGTTTCGCCATGTTCACCTTCGTCGGCGCGCAGGCGGTCTATGCGGCTTTTTTCGTCCTTTTCCTGGTGGAGGGATTGGGTTACGAACTGACGGTTGCGGGCCAGGTCTTTGCCGCAAGCCAGGTTGTGGCCGTCGTCGCCCGCATATTTTGGGGCTGGCTGGCGGGCAGTTTTATCGCGCCACGCAAAATGCTGGCCCTCTTGGGCCTGGGCATCGCGGGCTCCAGCGTCATGACCGGCCTGATAACAGATGATTGGGGCATTCCTTTGGTCCTGACGGCTGCCTGCGCCTTTTCCGCCACCGCCGTCAGCTGGCATGGGGTCCTGTTGGCGGAGGTGGCGCGCCTGGCCCCGCCCGGTCAGGTCGGCAGCCTAACAGGCGGCGTCCTGTCCCTGGGCTATATCGCGATGATGGGTTATCCCGCCCTTTATGGCTTCATCCTTGCGAACGGCGGCGGCTTCACCTTTGGCTTCTTGATCATTGGCGTACCGGCCTTCATCGCCGGTTGCCTGCTGTTGCGCCGCCCCACACATAGCGCCAAATTGACGGAGAAACAGAATGATGCCTAATTTGTCGGAGCGGATTATTCTGGGCATGTTGACACCCTCATCAAACACGGTGTTAGAGCCGACGACGACGGCCATGCTGTCTGGCCTGGATGAAGTCACGGCCCATTTCAGCCGCTTTAAGGTGACGGAAATTTCTCTGTCGGACAAAGGTCTGGCCCAATTTGATCATGACCGCTTTCTAGGTGCCGCTGATCTTTTGGCCGATGCGAAATGTCATTCCATCGCCTGGAACGGCACTTCTGCGGGCTGGTTGGGCTTTGACAATGATGAGGCGCTTTGCACCCGTATCACAGATAACACCGGGGCCCCGGCCACCACCTCCATCCTGGCCAATAACGACCTGTTTCGCCGCCATGGCGTGACAAAATTCGGCTTGCTCACACCTTACACAGATGACGTTCAGGCCCGCATTCTGGACAATTATCAAGCCGCCGGTTTTGACTGCATCGCGGAACGGCATTTAGGCATCAGCGACAACTATTCCTTTTCCGAAATTACCGAGGCCCAGGTGGAGGCCATGTGTCGAGAGGTCGCCAATGAAGGTGCCGAGGCGATCTCCATCATCTGTACCAACATGCGTGGTGCCGCCCTGGCGGAACGATTAGAGGCGGAATTGGGCGTGACCATCTATGACAGCATTTCCGTGGTTGTCCTGCGCGCCTTGGAACTGGCCGGTGTTGATGCGACCCGTTTGCATGGTTGGGGCCGAATTTTCTCCCAATAGCGGCACCTGATCCCTCAATTGATCTAGCGCAAGGACATCATTGCCTGTTTTGGGCCACCCTTCCCCTATCCAATCGACTGGCTGGGAGTGATCAACCATGAGCTATGATGAACCTGGGTGCGCCTACTGCCCCGAAAATGTTCGGGCCTGCCGGCAAGGGGAGAGCGAGGCGCGGGGGCCGGGTTATTGCCCGACCAAGGTTATGCCCGAACAAATCGACGCCGCCGTGGCCCTTTACGAGGACCCGGAGACCAAACGCATCGCCCAGGAGTCAGGCCGTGTGGAAGCCGAGGGCTATTGCCAATGGACCCGGGTCGAAGAGATCTGTCAGTTCGCCAAAAAGATGGACTACACGAAAATCGGTATCGCCACCTGCATCAGCTTCGTCGATCTGGCCCGCACCCTAAGCGGTATTCTTGAAAGTCATGGTTTCGAAGTCGCCTCCGTTGCCTGCAAACATGGCGGCGTACCAAAGGAAGATATGGGCCTGCGGGATGATGAAAAAATCCGCCCCGGTAATTTCGAAGCCATGTGCAATCCGGTCAGCCAGGCCAAACTGTTGAACGAGGCGGGCTGCCAGTTCAACGTGGTACTGGGTCTGTGTGTCGGCCATGACAGCATGTTCTTCAAGTATGCCGAAGGTCCGACAACAGTGCTGGTCGCCAAGGATCGCGTCCTGGCCCACAACCCGATCGGTGCGTTGCATTTGGCCGACAGTTATTACAGCCGGGTCTGGGGCCCCAACCGGCCCGAAAAGCCGCCGAAGCTGCCCGCGGCCGGCAGGAAGGCCTAAGCCGGATTAATCGCCCAGGGCCTTCGAGGCGATCTCGAAGACGTCTGCAGACAAGGTTTCAGCGGCAAGAATGCGCGACAGCTCCGCCCGCATCAAGCCCTGGCGCGTCTCGTCATAACGACGCCAGCGGCCCAACTGGGTCGCCAGGCGCGCGGCGACCTGGGGATTGATCGGGTCCAGCTGCAAAACCTTGTCGGCCAGAAAGCGGTATCCGCTGCCGTCCGGAGTGTGGAAGCGATAGGGATTGGCCCCGCAAAAGGCAGAGATCAAGGCCCGCACCTTATTGGGCTGGGTGATGGAAAATACCGAATGATCCATCAATGCGACGACTTGCTCCAAAGTATCCGGGCGCGACGATGCCGCCTGCAACGACAGCCATTTATCGATCACGACCGCATCATCCTTGAACTGATCATGGAAGGTCGCCAGGGCCGCCTCCCGCTCGCCACCTTCCTTGTCATTGAGGGCCCAAAGGGCCGCCATGCGGTCCGTCATATTATCAGCGTCCCGGAACTGATTGCCCGCCAAAGCCTGACAGCGGTCATCATCCAGTGTCGAAAGATAGGATAGAGCCAGGTTTTTCAAAGCCCGCCGCCCGGCGGAGTCGGAATCCGGACTAAACGGCGCATTGGATCGATTGCCATCATAAATGGCAAGAAGATCATCGCGCAGGTTCCGTGCAACAGCCGAGCGCAAAGCTTCGCGTGCCAGATGGATTGATGTTGGATCGGCAGCTTCGACCTGCTCCGCCAGAAATTGCTCGCTAGGCAGCTGACAGGCCAGGGTGACGAAGGCCGGGTCAAGACCGGCATCCGTCAGGGTTAGTCTGACCGCACTGATATAATCCTGATCGATGAGAGGTGCCTGGCCGGACGAAATCTCTTCGCTCATGGTTTTCAACAGACCGGCGGCATATTGCTGTCCCGCCTCCCAGCGATTGAAGGGATCACTGTCATGGGCCATCAGGAAGGCGGCACCACCTTCGGGCAATTCCTGGCGAACCTGGATGGGGGCGGAGAAACCCCGGTTGATGGAGGGTACCGGCGGGCTGGCAATATCTTCGAACCTGACAGTCGTATCGGC
>Ga0233428_1004935_pt1 | contig 9964 bp, 8 predicted proteins | sample SI_118_April2016_4_FD_179890 | JGI IMG/M metagenome (GOLD analysis project Ga0233428, IMG submission 179890) | Seawater microbial communities from Saanich Inlet, British Columbia, Canada - SI_118_April2016_120_MG | ecosystem: Environmental > Aquatic > Marine > Inlet | place: Canada: British...
GTAGTCCTTCGGCTCCATGGGAACCTCCAGCACAACTTCATGACCGGCTGCACGGGCCTCCAAAATCCATTCTCCCAGATTGCGGGCGTAGGGTGCAAAGGACAAGGTAACCTCCCCTGGCATTTGCTGGATCGCTGCCTGGGTTTGCGTCTTGCTGAGCCCCAGACCGGCAATAACCAGAGCGACCTTTCCGGCCTTCTTGTCTTCTTCAGCGGGCTTGAAGGGCCGCGCATAAACCTGCCAGGCCTGGCGTCCGTCAGGGGCAATAACCGGCAGCGGGCCATCAGGTGTCTGATCAATCAGTGCAGGATCGATATTTGCGATGATACTCTCGGCGGGTTGTTCCCCATCCTTCTTTTCGTCGGGCTTGTCACCCTCTTTTGCACCGTCAGCTTTTTTCGGGTCTTCCTTGTCAGAACCAGGTTTTTTGCTTTTTCCGGCCTTATCAACCACGTCTGCGGTTTTACCTGCAGGTTTGGCACCGGACGCAGCTTGGCTTTTGCCATCCGCAGAATCCGGTTTTTTCGGATCGGGTTTTTCAGCCTTTTTCGGTGCAGGTTTGGTTTTCTTTTTCGATTTGGGTTGGGCTGCAGGTTCAAGTCCCGCCAGGGACGTTACGACTTCAACTTTTTTACTGCCCTTTTCATGTGCTTCCTCGTCAAAGCTCAATGAAAGCCAGGTAACAAGTACAATCAGGACCAACAGAAAAACGCCGCCACTGGCCACAAGCGCGATCATGCCACCTGATAGACCCGAGAGTTTTTCCTTCAGGCCTCCGGCAAATCCACCACCGTCGCCGGGAGAAAAATCGCCAAGGTCCGGCATATCATCATAATCGTCGTCGTCGAAGTCTTCGTATTCGTCGTCATCGTCACCTGGTGAGGGGAAATCGAAGTCGTCGTCATTGTCTTCCTCCGGCCCGTCTTCATCGGAGAAATCAAGATCATCATCGTCGTCATCAGCGAAAGGGTCACTGCTGCCAGGCGATTCAGGTTCGTCGTCGCTGTCGCCATCAGCGTCGCCACCTTCATCATCGTCCGATTCAGGCCCATCATCATCAAGATCAAGGCCGTTTTCGTCGATATCATCTTCGTCGTCGTCATTCGCCATCAGGCTTCATTTCCCGGGACTTCTTTGCCAGATCGCGTCAGGGGCACCGTTATTCAGCTGCCGCGTTTTGATACAAGGCGATGCCCTGCAAAAGATCGACGGCTCTGGTTAACTGATAATCCTGCGGCTTTTCTGCTTCTTTCGTTTTGGCGGCAGCGCCATCCGCAGGGTTTGGCTTTGCAGCTGGATCCTTTGCAGCCGGATCGTTCTTTTTGGCGTCTTTCTTCCCGTTGCCATTCCGGATGGCGTTGCGCAACGAAGCTTCGCTCCGACTTGGCCGGGCTTCCAACAATTCCACCTTGGCCTGGGGTACCAGGATATCGGGTGTGATACCAAGTTTCTGAATCGACCGCCCGGAAGGCGTATAATACAGCGACGTCGTCAAGCGCATGGCAGTGCCTGCCGAAAGCGGCATGATGGTTTGTACCGAACCCTTGCCAAAGGACTTTGTCCCCATGACGATGGCCCGTTTGTGATCCTGCAAGGCACCGGCAACAATTTCCGACGCCGAGGCTGAACCACCGTTGACCAGAACAACGACAGGCTTGCCGCCAGAAAGATCACCATCGCGGGCACTGAAACGTTGAACGTTCTTGTTATCCCTGCCGCGGGTCGAAACGATTTCACCCTGGTCCAGGAAGGCGTCGGATACCAGCACGGCCTGATCCAGCAGTCCACCGGGATTGCTGCGCAAATCCAGCACAACGCCGGTCATCTTGTCGCCAAGTTTTGCGGTCAGTTCTTTCAGCGCTTTTTTCAGACCCTTTTCAGTCTGTTCAGAAAAGCTGGTGATACGGATGTAGGCGGCATTGCCTTCAACACGTGATTTGACGCTTTGCACCTTGATAATGGCGCGGGTAATGGAAATTTCCAGGGGCTTTTCTTCGCCTACACGCCGGATGGTCAGGGCGATGGCGGTGTTGACCTTGCCGCGCATTTTCTCCACGGCTTGCGACAACGTCAGACCAAGAACAGATTCCTTGTCGATATGGGTGACCATGTCGCCGGCCTTGACGCCAGCCCGAAAGGCCGGGGTATCGTCGATCGGTGAAATCACCTTGACGTAGCCGTTCTCCATGGTGACCTGAATACCCAGTCCGCCAAACTGGCCCCGGGTCTGCACCTTCATGTCGGTGTAATTCTTTTTGTTCAGGAAGCTGGAATGCGGATCCAGTGACGTCAGCATGCCGTTGATCGCGGATTCAATCAGCTCCTGGTCGGTTACCTCGCGCACGTAGTCAGCCCGTACACGTTCAAACACATCGCCGAACAGGTTTAGTTGACGATAGGATTCAGAACTGTCTGCCGACGCCTGGCCTGGCATGAATACATGTGCCGTAATCGGCAGGGTCAACAGGGCTATGGCACCGATGCCTGCTAATATCTTGTTCCGCATTATCCGTTGACCTTCCTGTCACTCAGCGCCAACCACGTTAACGGGTTGATTGGCTCTCCCTGCCGTCTCAGCTCCAGATAGAGCTGTGGCGACCCACCATTGTTATTCGCGTTTGCGGCAATATTTTGACTGCCCATTTGACCGACCGGCTCACCGGCCAACAACCACTGGCCGACCTCACCGTCAATCTGCGCCATTCCGGCGATAAGTGTATGATATCCCTCGCCATGTGCGATGATCAAGAGCCGCCCGTAGCTTCTGAAGCTTCCGGCAAACACAACGCGCCCGTCATGAGGGGCGACAACAGTCGCATTTGGGCGAGTGGCGACTTTAATTCCCTTTGATTTCAAGCCGGTATCAAGCTGTTGGCCAAAGCGTATAACGATGGGACCCCGCGCTGGAAGCGGCAGACGGCCCATTTCGGCACTAAAGGGTGTGGCACCCGGTGGCGGCGGCAAGACCTTGATCCCAGTGCGTTTACGCTCATCTGCTTCCAGTTTGGCAATCAGTGCTTTTAAATCTTTTGCCTGATTGGCCAGCCGTCGCAGGCGTCTTTTTTCGCGCGCACTACTTTTCAGGGTCAGCTGACGTTGTCTGGCCGTACGTTTCAGCAAGCGGTCCAGCGCCGTGCGTTCTTTCGACAAACCCTGGTTGGCGGAAGCAAGACGCGCCCGTTTTTGCCCGATTTCGATGCGCAAATGGTTCAATGCAGCCAGTTCGGACGCCAGGATTGCGGCGCGGGCTTTCAGTTCCGGTACCACTGCCGACAACACCATGGAGCCGCGAATAACATCTACTGGTGCGCCGGGGCTGATAATCAGCGCTTCGGGGGGGTGGCGGGATAATCTGGCAATGGTGCCAAGCGTATTGGCCAACTCGCCGCGTCGCTGGTCCAGGGCTCTGGTTTTTGCCCGTTGCTCGGCAGCCAGGCCGCGCAGGCGAACCTCAAAATCACTGACCATATCTTCGTATCGTTGCACCGAAGCCGCTGTACCAATCAGCGATTTGCGCATGGATTTCAGATCCCGGCCCAACAGCTTCGCCTTGGACTGCAAGACTTTTTGTTGCTGACGGTGTTTCTTCAGGGCTTCTTCAACCGCATGAAGTTTTTTCTCGGCATTTTTTTCAGCGGCGGACGCAAGCATAGGTGTGCCCAGGATGCCGACCAGCAAGGCCGCCGTCAGAAAAAGGCGCATGCCCCTCTCAAGCACTGGCCCGTTTATCCGTTGATGGTTTACGGCTCAGCAGCGCTTCGCCGGTCATGGCGTCCGGTTTTTCAAGACCCATCAGGGCCAGCATTGTCGGGGCCACATCAGCCAGGCGGCCACTGGCCAGGCTGTTGATGCCTTCAGGTGCGTTGATCAAAATGGCAGGTACGACGTCCATGGTGTGGGCCGTATGGGGCTCACCCGTGGTCGCATCGCGCATGCATTCGGCATTGCCATGATCCGCCGTGACAAACATGCAGCCACCGGCGTTGGTAATTGCTTCTTCCAGGCGCGCCAGACAGGCGTCCAGGGTTTCTGCCGCCTTGATTGCCGCTGAAAGAATGCCTGTATGCCCGACCATGTCGCCGTTGGCGTAATTCACCAGAATAAAGTCAAACTTGCCTGAGGTAATCGCCGCGACCAGTTTATCCGTGACTTCAGCCGCTGACATTTCCGGTTGCAGATCATAGGTGGCGACCTTGGGGGAAGGCACCAGAATGCGTTCCTCGCCTTCAAAGACAGTTTCTTCGCCACCGTTAAAGAAGAAGGTGACGTGGGCGTATTTTTCAGTTTCGGCAATGCGCAATTGCTTGCCACCGGTGTTCGCCACAACTTCACCGATGGTGTCGGAAATGGTTCTGGGCGGATACATGGCGGTAATGAATTCGTTCAGGGCTTTGGAATATTCCACCAGGCCAATAACAGACGCAAAGTCCGGCAGGATATCGCGATCGAAACCGTCAAAGGCGTCATCAACCAGAGCCGTCAGGATTTCCCGTGCCCGGTCGGCCCGGAAGTTGGCCATCAACAAACCGTCGCCGTCCATCATGCCGGCATAGTCACCGATAACACGGGGCTCAACAAATTCATCTGTCTGGTCCGCAGCGTAAGCATTCTCAATCGCGGACAAGGCGTCTTCTTCCATGGCACCGACAGCACGGGTCATGGCGTCATAGCCCTTGACCACGCGCTCCCATCTCTGGTCCCGGTCCATGGCAAAATAACGCCCGGTTACCGTGGCGACCGTGACACCCTGCAGGCTGTCGATGTCGCTCAGGAATTCTTCCATAAAACCCGCGGCACTTTTGGGCGGGGTATCGCGGCCGTCCAGAAAGGCATGCACACAAACCGGAATGCCTGCGGTCGATACTGCGGTGGCCAGTGCCACCATATGATCCTGATGGGAATGCACCCCGCCTGGCGACAACAGCCCTAGTAAATGACAGGTCCCGCCGGAATCCAGCAAGGTCGTGATCTGATCCTGCAAGGTATCGTTGGTCAGCAAGGCACCCGAGGCGACCTGGCGATCAATGCGCGGCAAATCCTGCATGACCACACGCCCGGCCCCCAGGTTCATATGACCAACCTCGGAATTTCCCATCTGCCCGTCCGGCAGCCCCACTTCATCGCCAGAGGTCTGCAAAAAGGCCTGCGGACAGGTCGCCATCATCCGGTCCCAGTTGGGCGTATCAGCCTGCGCAATCGCATTGTCCGTCGGATCATCCCGGTGGCCCCAGCCATCCAGAATACAAAGCACGGCAGGCCGTGATGTCATTTGTTCACTCATGCGCCGGACATTAAAGTGTTTCCGTTTTAAACGGAAGCACAGCGTTGTATTAGCCAACGGGATAGCGATGAAAACATAGGCAGAAGCGAACCCGCAAAGAACGGATTCGCCTTAGCATATTTTGGTCGGCGGGGAAAGTTGCGCTGCGGGAAAATTGTTGTGATGTATGGCTATCGTCTCCCATCAAAAACCCGCGTCACTCCGGCCCCCGAGCCGGAGTCTCTGGTGACACCGGATTACGCCAGGCAGTGCAATATGAGACGTTGCTGAGACTCCGGGTCAAGCCCGGAGTGACGGTTGTCTTAAATGTACGTCGTCATGCCGGACTTGATCCGGCATCTACGCATCTGGATTAGGTGAGGCGATAACCAGGCCTGCACTATTTCCGTAGTACACGGAAACTATTCTACCGCATGGACCCCGCATCAAGTGCGGGGTGACGGAGGGCGTTAGCTCATCTCAAGCCCGATGATACGGATGGCCCTTCAGGATGCTATCGGCCCGGTACAGCTGCTCCGCCAGCATCACCCGTACCAGCATATGCGGCCAGGTTTGCGGGCCTAACGACAGGGTGAAATTGGCGCGGTCGAGCAGGGACTGGTCGTGGCCGTCGGCACCGCCGATGACAAACAGGGCGGTGCGTTGGCCGTCGTCTTGCAAGGTCTGGAGTTTTTTGGCAAGGGCTTCGCTGGAAAGCTGTTTGCCGCGACCGTCCAGGGCCACGACATAGGCATCATCGGGGAGGACGTCCAGCAGCAACCGGGCTTCACGGCGTTTGAGTTCGTCGCCTTTCAGGGGGCGGCGTTCCTCGACTTCTTTCAGGCTGAGTTTGGGGGTCAAGCGGTTGGCGTAATCTTCAAAAAGATCTTTCATCGCGCCTTTGCGGGCGCGACCGACGGCTACCAGACCATACTGCATCTTGCTACAGGGGGGTTAACCCACAGCCGTTTCGGCTGACGTCGCAAAATCATCTGTCAGTTCCGCTGACCACATCTTTTCCAGGCCATAGAAGTCACGGACTTCGGGCCGGAACAAATGCACAATGACATCGCCGGTGTCGATCAGGACCCAATCGGACTGTGCCATACCCTCGACGTTGGGACGGCCCATGCCAATTTCTTTTGCTTTTCGGGTAAGATGATCGGCCATGGCGCTGACATGGCGACTGGACGTTCCAGAGGCGATGACCATAAAGTCAGCCAGGCTGGTTTTGCCCTTGAGATCAATGGAAACGACATCTACCGCCTTGTCGTCGTCAAGCGACGAGAGAACGGTATTCAACAGGTCTTGTGATTCAGACACTGTGTTAGCTTGTATAGATATGACTTTTTTCTCCGTTAGTCTGTTTCAGGTTTCGCACTCCTTCTGTTGGCCCCTCATATGAAATGGGGTGGTTGTTGTCAGGTTGCGAGCCCATTATGGCATAATTGTTCTTAAATGGCTTCTACGAATTTCCCTGGGCAGATTCTGTGTTTCAGAAAGGACCTGAAACACTCTATGACCCGTTGGTCCTTATTTCGGTTGCTGAAACCGGGTTTTGCACTTCTTCCAGGAATATCCATGCTGGCGGTGGTGCTGTGACCAGGTTCTGGCGCTGGTCGGGATCAAGGCGGGCAGTGGCAAACAGGCGTGCGGCGTCCCCTGAAAGGGCTTTCCGGGTATAGCCCGGCCGGTCAAACACTGCGATCGGCACAGCTTCCATCAAGTCCTGCCAGCGCTGCCAGTCCGGCATCTGGGCCAGATTGTCAGCCCCAATGATCCAGACAAAGTGCTCGTCGGTGTGGCGCTGGCGCAGGGCCGTGACCGTATCGATGCTGTAGCGGGTACCCAGTTCCTGTTCAATATCGCTGACCTTGATCTGGCTGGCTTTGGCGCTGTCCGCTGCAATTGAATTTGCCGAGGCCAAACGGTCTGCGAAGGGTGCCATATCGGCGGTATCTTTCAGCGGATTTTGCGGCGACACCAGCCACCAGATCTGATCCAGCGCCAGGGTTGTCAGGGCGTGCTCCGATATTTCCCGGTGCCCGTGATGGGCCGGATTAAAGGAGCCGCCCAGCAAACCGATGCGTTGCCCCTGGTGCGCCTCTGGTTGGGCTTGTGTTTTGTTCACGACTGTCTGGTTCCTACGGGCGGGTCTGACCCTGGCCACGCACGACGTATTTGAATGTCGTCAGCTGTTCAACGCCAACCGGGCCACGGGCATGCATGCGACCGGTCGAGATACCGATCTCGGCCCCCATGCCAAATTCGCCGCCATCGGCATATTGCGTCGAGGCATTGTGCAGCAGGATGGCGCTGTCGACTTCAGCCAGAAAACGCTCAGCCGTTGCGGTGTTGTCAGTGATAATGCATTCCGTGTGATGACTGCCATAGTGATCGATATGGGCCATGGCTTCATCGACCCCGTCGACCACGCGAACAGAAATAATCATATCCAGATATTCTGTGACCCAGTCGTCTTCCGTGGCCGGGATCACCTTGTCGTTGGCGGCGCATGTCGCAGCATCCCCATGGACTTCAACACCGGCGGCCAACAAATCATCCAGCAAGGGTCCCAGATGTGTGGCAGCACAGGCCTTGTCGACAAGCAAGGTTTCGGCAGCACCACAGATACTGGTGCGCCGGGTCTTGGCGTTCAGGGTGATGTCGCGCGCCATTTGCAAGTCAGCGTCCTTGTCGACATAGACATGACACAGGCCCTCAAGGTGGGCAAAGATCGGCACCCGGCTATCGCTCATGACGCGTTCGATCAATGATCGGCCACCACGCGGTACAATCACATCAATATGCTGGTTCATGCGCAGCATCTCACCCACAGCCTCGCGGTCGCGGGTGGGCACCAGTTGCAGGCTGTGCTCAGGTAATCCGGCCGCCGCCAGGCCTTGTTGCAGGCAGGCAAAGATCGCCCTGGCTGAATGATAACTGTCGGACCCGCCGCGCAGGATTGCTGCATTGCCGGCTTTCAGACACAGGGCACCGGCATCCGCCGTCACATTGGGACGGCTCTCGTAAATAATACCGATGACACCCAGGGGCACGCGCACACGATTGATTTTCAGGCCGCTGGGCACTTCCCAGTCGGCAATCACGGCACCAACAGGATCGTCCATGGCGGCGATGCTTTCCAGCGCCTGGGCCACACCATCGATGCGGTCTGCATCCAGCATCAGCCGGTCCATCTTGCTGCTGGCCATGCCGCTGTCGACGGCGGTCTGCATATCCAGTTTGTTGGCGGCGATGATGGTATCTGTATTTCCACGCAGGGCAGTTGCCGCTGTCGTCAAGGCCAGATCCTTGGCAGCAGAAGAAGCCTGTGACAACGGACCGAGAGCAGCCCGGGCATTTTTTCCCAGGCCCAACATCATTGATTTGATGTCTTCGACGTCCTGTTCCTCTGCGGCGCTCATCTGTTTTCCCCTCAACTTACCGTTTGATCATTCAAGGCAAGATCGTCCCGGTGCACAATTTCGTCGCGTCCACGATAGCCCAATAATTCTTCGATTTCACCGCTTTTATGTCCCATGATCCGCCGGGCGTCTTTTGATGAATAGGCGCACAAGCCGCGGCCGAGGTCACTGCCGTCGGGACCGCACAGCATGACGGTATCGCCGCGGTCAAAGTCACCTTCGACATCGTGAATACCGGCAGGCAGCAGGCTTTTGCCGTTTGTCAGGGCCGTCAAGGCACCGGCATCCAGAATCAGTTTGCCAACCGGCTTCAGGCTGCCCAGTATCCAGCGTTTGCGGGCTGACCGAGGTGTAGCTTTTGAGACAAACCAGGTGCAGTCCGCCCCATCCGCCAGCGCTTTTAAGGGATGCAATACGGTGCCGTTGGTGATCACCATATGACACCCGGCATGCACGGCAATGTGGGCGGCAGCGATCTTGGTAACCATGCCGCCCTTGGCATGGGCACTGCCCGTACCGGCGGCCATGTTTTCGATTTCAGCTGTGATCTCGGTGACTTCCGGAATCAGTTTGGCACTGCCATCGACGCGGGGATTGGCATCGTGCAGGCCGTTCACATCGGACAATAAAACCAGGCAATCGGCAGACGCCATTTCCGCCATACGCGCCGCCAGGCGATCATTGTCACCTACCCGGATTTCGTCGGTGGCAACTGTATCGTTTTCGTTGATTACTGGTACGGCCCCCAGCTTCAACAAGGCGTTCAGGGTATTGCGTGCATTCAGATAACGCCGCCTGGCTTCCGTATCGGCGCGGGTCAGCAGCAACTGTGCCACATGTAAACCTTGCTTGCCCAGAGTTTCCTGAAAGGCGTGAGCCAGGCGAATTTGCCCGGCAGCGGCAGCGGCCTGATTTTCTTCAAGCTTCAGTATCCGGTCACCCAGCTCCAGATGACGACGGCCCAGGGCGATGGCCCCGGAGGAGACAATAATCACGTCCTTGCCGGCCTTGCGCAGCACAGCAATGTCCCCGGCCAGGGCTTCCAGCCAGCTATGGTGCAGGGTGCCAGTGGCGTCATCGACCAGCAAGGAAGAGCCGATCTTGATGACCACACGTTTGGCAGACGCGAGGCGATCTGTCATCTGTCTGACTCGCTCATCTGTTTAGCCTGCTCATGGCGTCCAGGCCTTTATTTCACCAGACGCCACTTTTTCGGCCTGGGCATCATTTTTCCGGCGCTTCTTTACGTAGGTCAGCAGGGCCAGCAAACCCTCTT
>Ga0233428_1004938_pt1 | contig 9960 bp, 4 predicted proteins | sample SI_118_April2016_4_FD_179890 | JGI IMG/M metagenome (GOLD analysis project Ga0233428, IMG submission 179890) | Seawater microbial communities from Saanich Inlet, British Columbia, Canada - SI_118_April2016_120_MG | ecosystem: Environmental > Aquatic > Marine > Inlet | place: Canada: British...
CCATAGAAAATCGACAACCACCGTGGCCGCGCACGAGGCAGCTACTCGTGAGGTGGTCGGTGCTGGTGGCGTTGCTCGCCCTGATGGCGGCTCCCGCGCTTGCCCAGCAGAGCCATCTTCAGGGACGTGTTCTCGAATCCGCATCGAAGACCCCCCTGGCAGGTGCTGTCATCGTTGTCTCCGATCACAGTGTGGGCACCCTGTCAGATGAAGAAGGCCGCTTCTCACTGGCCGTCGGTGGTGAGCAACTCATCCTGGAAGTGAATCTGATCGGCTATCGACCGTGGCAGTCTGGGCAGATATCACTGGTACGCGGCGATACGCTGACGATCGACATACAGCTGGAGATCAATGCCATTTCGTTGCGCGAGATTACGGTGACGCCAGGTCGTTTCGCGATCATGGGAGATGCCACAGGCTCTCGGCAAGCGCTCAGCCAGGAGGAAATTCAGACGATCCCGCAATTTGGCGAAGACATTTTTCGCTCCGTGACTCGTCTACCAGGTGTTACGGGAAACGACTACTCTGCACGATTCACTATCCGCGGTGGCGAGCAGGAGGAAGTCCTTGTACGACTTGATGGGGTTGAACTCTTTGAGCCATTCCATCTGAAAGACATCAATGGGGGTGCCCTGAGTATCGTCGATGTAAATCTGATCGAGGGAGTCGATCTACTCACCGGTGGCTTTGGTGCAGAATACGGTGATCGTCTCAGTGGCGTATTCGATGTCACCTCGCGTCGACCGGAGGCGGGGCACCGGCGTGCATCGGTCGGTCTGAGCATGATGAATGTGCGCGCCCTGGTGGAGGGTGCCGACGAAGATCGTTCTTGGCTCATATCCGCCCGGCGCGGTTACCTCGACATCGTCCTGGCCCTGATGGGTGAAGACGAAGACATCGATCCCGTGTATTCAGATCTCTTCGCCAAGTTCACGCAGACCTTGAATTCGAATCATGAGATGCAGTGGAGTCTGCTGCACTCGAGCGATGAGTTCGATCTGCTCGAAGACGACGGTGACGAGTCGGTGAGCACCTATGGCAACACCTATGGGTGGTTCACTCTGCGTTCCACACTTCGCCCGGATCTCTTCGTACAATCGACGGCCTCTGTGGGCCGCGTGACGGACGATCGTGTCGGTCAGGGATTCTTCTTTGATGGCGCACCCGAGTTCAATATCAGTGACATCCGTGACGTCGACATCTGGTCTGTCCGCCAGGACTGGAGTCTTGAAGCTGGAGACGATCACTTCCTCAAATGGGGTTTTGATGTGCGTCGCCTGCAGGCGCACTATGACTACTTCAGCGATCGACGTCGTTTTCTACGCGATACGGATGGGTTCGTCGTGGGCCTGCAGGATACGACGGACATCGAATCAGACGACACTCAATCGAGTGTCTCAGTCTATGCAACAGACCGGTTCCGACTGTCTGAGAAACTGACGGCCGAACTCGGCCTGCGTTACGACGATGTGCGGCACACGGATGATCGCTTGCTGAGTCCACGATTGCATCTGGCCTATGCCCTGTCACCGGCGACAAGTCTGCGTGTCGCCTGGGGACTCTACCATCAGAGTCAGGGCATTCACCAACTTGCTGTGGAAGATGGTGAGAGTGCCTTCCACCCGGCACAGCGATCCGAGCATCGCGTCCTTGGACTGGAGCATATCACGCGTCACGGCGTGCAACTGCGTCTTGAGGCCTATGACAAGCAGTTGACGAGTCGTCGTCCGGCGTATCGCAATTGGCGCGATGACATCGAAATCTTCTCAGAGCTCGCTGATGATCGCCTGCGCCTCGATCTGGCCGGTGGCCACTCCAGAGGCATTGAACTGTATGCCAAACGCGATACGGGAACCCGCCTATCGTGGTGGGCCAGCTATTCTCTGGCACAGGTTCGGGACGAGATCACTTCCTTTGGTGTCCAGGGCAGGACCTTTCCCTTCGTCGATGAGATTGCGGGACGATACGATCAACGGCATACGATGTACGCCGATGTCAATATTCGGCCCACGCCGCGATGGAAACTCAACCTCGCCTGGCAATATCGAACGGGGTGGCCCTATACCCAGCGACTCTTGCACCTGCGCACTGCCGAGGACGGCAGTCGGTATCTCACGATTGATCTGGGTAACCCACTCGCCGTCGACTACCCTGTTGTGCATCGACTCGATGCCCGGTTGAATCGGACATTCCATGTAGTTGGCGGTCAACTGCAGACCTTCTTTGAGGTCACCAATCTGTACAACCACGACAATGTGAGCAGCTACTTCTACGAAGTAGACTGTGGTGGTAGTTCGGATGTAGCAGACTGTTCTCTGCGCCGGGAAGCTGACACCTGGTTCGGCCTGCTGCCCTCCCTGGGGTTGAGCCTCACCTGGGATCTATAGCTCTCTCTAACTGGGTCCTCCAAGCGAGGCCGTCCGGTGTCACTGGCGAATTTCTGGAATTTGCCGATGTACCGAAACGAGCCCTAATGGAGGAACTATGTCAGCAGATCCAACACAGCACTATGGCCACGCCCGTCCAGAGGTGCAAGCCCTCGTATCGCCACAGGCCGAGCGCATACTCGATATCGGGTGTGGTGCCGGTATCCTGGGTGCCGCCCTCAAGCAGCAACAAGACTGTGAGGTATGGGGCGTGGAAGTCGCCCCTGCCCTTGGCGAACAAGCGCAGACCAGACTCGATCGCACGCTGACAGGTGATGTCGAAGACGCTGCGATCCTTGCGCAGCTCCCAGAGGATTATTTCGACGTCATCGTCTGTGCCAATGTCCTGGAATACCTCCACAGCCCTGAGATCGTGCTGCAGCAACTGCAATTGTGCCTGCGCGAGGGTGGGACGATTGTTGCCTGTGTGCCGAATGTGCGCCACTGGTCGATCATCAAGAATCTTCTTGAAGGTCGCTGGAATACGGGCGAGGCAGGGACCATCGACGGCAGTCAACGTCATCTGTTCACCGGCAGTGGCCTTGTGACGCTCTTTGCCGATGCGGGATACGAGATCGGCGAGGCCCAGGCGGTAAGACAGCTGAATGAGACACAGATCCCTAAAGGTCTGGCTGCATCCATCGCCGAATTTGGACTCGACACGGGCAATCTGGAACAAGAGAGCCAGGCTCTACAATTTCTACTGGTCTGTCGCCCTTTGAGTGTTGTGGCAGACGCGGGGTCCCCTGTCGAGGACCAGGCAAGCAGCGTCGTCCAGGACAACGTCGCCAGCGTCGAAATGCCGCAAGCCGAAGCACCTGCGCAGATTGACTCAGTTCCCGTTGCCAGTCTGGTCATGCTCGCGCGCAATCAACTCGACTTCACGCGTTCATGTATCGACAGCATCTTCGCCAATACAAAGACGAGTTTTGAACTGATCGTCGTCGACAATGGCTCGACCGATGGCACGCAGCAGTATCTGGAGACCCTCGTCGCCGCCAACAAGCCGGTGCGTGTGATCGCCAATCCGGTCAATCTCGGTTTCGGCGCGGGCAACAATCAGGGCATGGCCATCGCCCGTGGGCAGTTCATCGTACTGCTCAACAATGATCTCGTCGTCACTCAGGGTTGGCTTGAACGCATGATCGGCCACGCCGAACGGCAGGAGCACATCGGTATTGTCGGCCCCGTTTCCAACAATGTGTCCGGCCCACAGCATCTTCCGAATCTGGACTTCACCGACTACCAGCAAATGCACGCCCACGCAACCCACGTGGCCGAGACCCAGGCGGGCAAGGGGTTCATGTTACCGCGCGTCGTTGGTTTCTGTATGGTGATCAAGCGAGCTGTCATCGATGCCGTTGGTGGCTTTGATGAAGACTTTGGCTTGGGGAATTTTGAGGACGATGATCTGTGTTGGCGTGCCATCACGGCAGGTTATGGTTGTTTTGTCGCCAGCGACACATACATCCACCACTATGGATCTCGCACTTTTGTCGGTGAGAAGATCGATCATTCACAGTGCATGCAGGTTGCCTGGACCCATTTCAAGAAGAAGTGGGATCTCGCTGAGGATCTACAACTTGGCGAAGACTTCAAGATCCCAAAGATTCCCTTCGACGCCCAGATACATCGAGCGGATCTCCCCGATCAGGGGATCGTGCCTGTCGGCACATCGGGTGAATCTCCGGCTGATCTGGCCGAACGTTACAACGGCTGGGGGCAGCGACTCTACGGACTCGACAAGCCTCAGGACGCACGAGCATTCTTCCAGCAGGCATTGGATGTGGACTCCACCTGCGCCAATGCTCTGAACAATCTCGGTGTGATGGCGATCAATGAAAACGAGGTGGCCCAGGCAGCCGGATTCCTTGAACGCTCCGTCGAGAATGACCAGGAAAATGCCGACACCCTGTGGAATCTGATCGCTCTCTATGTGCACCTCGGCAAGGATGCGCAGGCCAAGCCCCTGGTGCAGGACTATCTGCGACTGAATCCAGAGGACGAAAAAGCCCTTTCTTTGCTCCAGGAGCTAGAGGTCGTCACAGCGGCAGGTACTTCCGCGTCGAACTAGTTCACCCCAGCAGAGCGCTGTTCAGCTATCACCCACGCGCTCAGTCAACAATTGGCTGCAGTGATCGTCGCCGATGGATGCGGGTTCCTGCTGCGCACATAATGACTCGAGTCGCGCGTCGAAGGCATGCAGCAATGCCTGGCCCATTGGCGCACCTTGCTCGACTTCCCAAGTCCGCAACTGCTCATTCAAGCCGCTCAGATATCTGAAATTTCGTCCGAGAAAAACCTCTTCCCCGCCGTTGCCCAATTCTTCGAAGAGCGCGACGGATGTGGTGGTGATGCTGGCGTGATCATCTGGCTGCAAACGTATCAGCGCCCGCACATAGTTCACACCCCACTGAAAACGAGTCGCTGTCCCCGTGGATGCCTCGTATGCCATGCGTCGCCATTTCAGTGCTTCTTCCGTCTTGCCTTCCGACTCCGAAAGCGATGCAAGGCTACTCATGAAGTAGTAGGGCGACGCCGATCGTTCGAGTTCCGCTAGCAAGAGCTGACGAGCATCGTCATTGAGCTTGGCGGAACTGTACAGATAACGGATCATGTTGACGACACTCTGACGCGCATGAGTATTACGCGTCTGATCATCTGCCGACTTCGCATCCGTCCGAATCGCCTCGATCACAGTTTCCGGCAGTGCCTTCTCGCCGTCCTCATCATCCTCGAGATAGAACGTCAGATAGGGAAACCATCCTCCCAGCTGTTCAGCGACGGACAGAGTCGGGTGGTGCATGGCACTCAGGACCGCGTCCTGCCAATTGCTATGCAGAGCCGATCTTGCGTCACCTTCGAGGTTCAGTACACGATCGATCTCCTCAGGCCAATAAGCCAGATAATCCCAGCAGGCGAGCACCAGTTCTGGTGTCTCAAGAATCTGGTGTAGCTGCTCGGGACCTGCCTGCGTGCCATCATCCTGCGTGGAGGACTCCAACAGAGAGGACTCTGATTGCAGAACCAGGCCCTGCAGATAGAGCCTCGCACTCGCCTCTGGATCGGCGTCTCTGACGCGGGCCGCCAATTGATGAAACAGTTCCGGTGAACTGCCCTCTGGCAATGCCTTGTGATCCTGGCCCCACGAGTAGTATGCCAGCTGTTGATAGTCTGATGCCTGCAGCTGATTCGGGTCATTCAACGCCAATTCCACGAGCATCGCCGTTGGCCGCATGTGATCGAGACTTAGTGCCAGAACGCGGTTGTAGCGATCGATGTCGATGCCCCCGGGGATGCGGGTAATTTCGTCTCCCGCCGGATTGAAGACGATCATCGTCGGATACCCCTTCACCCCGAAGGTCTCACCCCAGGTTTGCGCCTGCTGCGTGTCACCATCCAGATACACGGGGATGAATTGCTCAGTCTGGGCGATGAACTGTTTGCTCTTGAAGACCGTGTTCTTGATCTCCTGACACGGCGGACACCAGACGGCTCCCCAGTAGAGGTAAACGGGGCGCTGCTGCGTCTGTGCCTCAGCAAAGGCTTGCTCAACAGTGCCCTCGAACCACGCGATGTCGGCAACCTCTACCTCAGACTGGCGTGTCGGCAGTTCGGCTGGCGAGCTGGAATCCTGGCATGCTGTCAGCAGGAAACTGGCACTGGCGAGGACAATTGCTGGCGTGTGGCGAAGGTATCTGACCATGATCGGCTCCGGGTAGGATTTGAAGGCAAGCTTACGGATCATGCCCGCCTGCGGAAACCCTGGAGGAGTGATCTGCGCCTGCAGCGCGCCTCGCGCATTTGCGCGCAACGACCTTCGTTCCCTAACTGAATAGAATAGCACCCACTCCCCTGGCAAAAAGCGGAAGAGATCCACAATGAGCGACTTCAGTATCGACGTAGGGCAATATCAGGATGTGGGCTACACCGTCGTCCCGGGACTTATCCCGATACAGCAGATCACTGCGGTGCGCGAGCGTGTTGAGCAAATCGTGGCGACTCGACCCGCATGGGATCCGCGACGTTTTCAGGATCTTGATCCATCCCGCTGTCCCGATGACACACCCGTTGCCGCCGGCATTCAGCGGCCGGGACTGGAAGAGGATGTCTTCGCCCAGGTCGCCGAGCACAGCCACCTCGCCGCAGCTATGGCGACCCTTCTGGACGGACCGAGCGAACTATTCACCGACCAGGTCGGGGTGAAACACGCATGGATTGACAATGAGCAGGGCGGACGCAGCTACTTCCATCAGGATTCCTGGTACTGGAAAGTTGCCCCGGAACTAGGCTGCAACTGCTGGATCCCCTTACACCAGGTCGGCGTAGATGCGATTGCGTTGGCCGTCATGCCCGGCTCGCAGCGCGGTTGGCAGCTGACACCGCACGAAAGCTACTTCGACGATCCATCGATGGGTCGGATGGTAGATGGCGGATTTGATCCCTTCAAACGTCACCGGATCCCTGACAACGCCATCGACTTCTCGCAGGAGCATCTAGTCGACATGCAACCTGGAGACGGTCTGTTCTTCAGCAACTATACATGGCATCGCAGCGAGCCGAATCGTAGTGGGCAGACGAAAGCATTTTACGCCATCGCCTGGCAGCGGGCCGCGTCATAGGGGGAGCAAGTGTCCCTCGAGTGCCTCGCCTCCGTAGGCTCCAAAGATGCCACGCCCCCAGGTCAGAGATTGGGCGACAGCAGCCGCTGGCCCGGTGCTCGACGATGATTCGACGGCCACCTCTGCAAGGAGCTGGCCATCCTGATGAATCGCCATCGTTTCCTGGTCGATGATGAACTCGAGTTTGGTCTCACCTTCGGTCCAGTGAATCGGCGTGCTGATCACGTCGGGTACTGTGAACCGAGTAACCGTGCCGTATTCCTTCCACTTTCCATCACCAACAAAGTCAAAAGCCGGTTCCCACAGAGTGGGCGCCTTCGCCGAGGTGGAGATGAGCATGCCAGCACCATGGGGAACGAGACTCGTCACACGCTGCCCCCACTGGTTGGCTACGAGCCCCGCAGCGGCTGACTCCTCTTCGTAGGGATGATTCGTTCTATCGGTGGCAGGGGGTTTGGATATCATGCGGCGTACGAAGGTCCATTCCCGTGAATCTGGATTCAATCTCCACAGTTCTCCCCAGGGCCACACGCCGACGTAGAGCTCGCCACCATAGATCGCCATCGTCTGAGCTTCCCGTGCCTGCGTCGAAACACCTTCCATGACCGGGGGCCAGCCACCAACTAGAGAGACCTCTGTTCCTGCATACTCAAACAGTTGCCCCGTGGGATACTGGGCCAGCAGGAGTCGGTCGTAGAAATTCATCATGGAGTAGACCTGATAACTGGTGTCGATCTCCGGCTCCACAATCGTGCGCCAACTCTCCCCATCGAAGACATACACGCCACCGATATTCGAGCAGGTAAGAACCTCCTCTTTGTATTGGCCATACGAGAACGGCACCTCACCCACCACGGGAACGGTGATCACCTTAGCCTGGGTCAGATCAACCAGGCCATCTTTAGGTCTCCAGGGACAGGCGTAGAGCTTGCTGAAGCCCTCGTCGTCTGTCGTGTGCAGACGATAGCCACTTTGCTCTGCCCAATACGTGTGGTAGAAGAAGAGATGCCCGTGAGCATAGAAGAATCGGTGGTAGATTCCTCGGTCGGGTGCAGACAGCAGCGAAACACCGTCACACGTGGCACTGCCACCAGTGAAACTCAGCAGACTTGAGCCAAGTCGCATACGCTCGCGCGCGTCGCTGGGATCAACGACCCAACGTTGCGAAGACGAGTCCCAACGACGCACGTCTTCGCTACTTGAATACACTGATCCATCGACATCGAACAGATACGTCCCCGCCAGATCTGTCGAGCGCGGCAGCGTCTGGGTCTCGAAGTTGCGGCCGCCGCTTCCAGGACGTTTGAAAAACTGCAGCACGTGGCGATCTGTGCGGTGATAGGTGTTGTAAACGCCCTGGAAACCTGCGCCTATCACCGAGCCATCAACAGTCGGCACTTCGAAGAGCGAGCCGAAATTCTGCCCTCGGTCCTCACCACGTTTCAGTTGGACGTCGAATCTCATCCTGATGTCATCTCACGCTAGAGCTGCTTGAGTAGTTCGTCGACGTGATCTGTAAAGACCTTCTCCCACGACGCATCGACCAGACAGTCACTGTCCTCCTGGGCGCGGCCACGATTCGCTAATTGTTCAGCTGTGGGCGTGTAGTAGAGATAGCCATTGGTCACCCCGGAAACGAAGGTGTGCGCATGTGGCGAAGACGCCTTGATCCGCAGGCCAAGCTCAACGGATAACTCGCCGGGAAAGGTGACCAGTACGAAATCGCCGACGCGCAGCGCCACCACTTCAGCGTCGATATACCCTGTCCCGTCTGCAACAGATTTCGCCTGGTGATTTCGCAAGAGATTCAGATTCACCTGAAGTCTTGTGAGTTGCTCCATCGTCTGGACATTGTCCGCGTAGACCTCCATCTGCTGCAGGTTCTTGGCATCCAGGCGGCGCAGGTCATCGCGCCCCAGGGTCTCTTCATGCAGATAGCGGTGCGCTTCGTAGGACGGATACTCCGGCGACAGACGATGCTTGATCAGCAGCGGGATATAGCTCTTCAGATTCAGATTCGTCGGCCGTAGTGAAGCCAGCAACTCCTGTTGTTCCTGCTCCATCTCGACGATGCGCTCTGCCAGATCTGCTCGGGGGATCTTCAGGGTCTTTTGCAGGACGCTCAGGCGAGCCTCGTCATCACATCCGACGGTGCCAACACCACGCATCGTGCTGAGTCCAAGCTGTCTGCCGTGGGTTCGTGCATCAGGCGGGTTGTCGAAATCTCGATACAGGATCGGATTGATATCGGCACCGCATCCCTGCAGAAAGAATGCGACGGCGCCATGGGCGAGTTGCTCCTCGATCACACGACTGGCAAATCCGGAGATGTCAGCTGTGTTCCCCCCACTCGGCACACCGATGATCGGATGGCAGGCGAAGTGGTAGACGATGGCCATTGTTGGCCCATCCACTTTGTCGATCCGCAGGATGCCGATCTCTGGATCGATCGGACCCACAGCCTCGATTTGTTCATCAGGTGGCAAACTGTAGGCGTGGCGCACGTCGGCAACGTGTCCATCCTTCAGCCGCAGCCGGCGATTCTCCATGATACTCGACTCGTGGCCCGTGCCTGTACCGACCCGAACCGGTACTAGACACTCGCTCGCCAAACGCACAGCTTCGATGGTTCGTTCAGCGACATCCTCACAGACGACGCCATGACAGTGACTGGCATTCACCAACACGCTGGAAGGTGCGATTTGAAACTCGGTTTGTAATGCTTCACGCACGCGCGCCAGATAGTTGTTGCGGATAGAGCCGATCTCTTCAATGGCGACAGCATCGATGGTGATCACCACCGCCGTCGTCGCCCCGTGCCGCAGAACCAGGGCCTTCACATACAAACGATCAGTCCCTTTGTCCGCCTCGATGCGGGAACAGAGCGGGTCATCCATCTGTTCATCCGCCGT